>Ga0256405_10011383_pt1 | contig 11388 bp, 8 predicted proteins | sample RumenRJG_02DNA_FD_189096 | JGI IMG/M metagenome (GOLD analysis project Ga0256405, IMG submission 189096) | Bovine rumen microbial communities from Lethbridge, Alberta, Canada - RJG_02 | ecosystem: Host-associated > Mammals > Digestive system > Stomach > Rumen | place: Canada: Alberta | collected...
GGCCTGGGCGTCCAGGAGGATCGCGATGAGGCGGTTACTCAGCAGGAAGCCCGTCACGGTGAAGTGCCAGCGGCCGTCTTCCTCGCAGACCGCCCAGCCCTTCTCCCGGAAGGCCTCCAGGCAGCGCAGGATCGGCTTCCAGTCGCTCTGGGTGCGGAGGCGGTACTCCTCCTCCTCGACGCCCCGGTTGGTGCGCATGGCCAGCATCAGGTACTCCACGCTGCGCTCCAGGGGTGAGATCTCCTCATACTCGTCGATGATGGAGACCTTGCGAGAGACGCCGTAGACGTACTGCTTCAGGTCGCGCACGAAGGAGTAGCGGAGGTTCCCCACGCAGGAGTGCGCCCCGGGGCCGAAGCCCATGTAGTCCGAGAGCTCCCAGTACTTGAGGTTGTGGCGGCTCTCGAAGCCGGGGGCACAGAAGTTCGAGATCTCATACTGGCGGTAGCCGTAGCGCTCCAGCATCTGGGCCGCGTAGGAGTACATGTCCGCCTGCTCGTCATCGTCCGGGAGGATCGGGGAGTTCCGGTACGCGTCGTACATGGGGGTCCCCTCCTCCAGCTTCAGGGCGTAGCAGGAGATATGCTCCGGATGCAGCTCCACCACCCGGGCCAGGCTCTCCGCCCAGTCGCGCTTGTTCTGGCTCGGCAGGCCGTACATCAGGTCCAGGGAGATGTTGTCAAAGCCGGCACGGCGGGCGGCAATGTAGGCCTCCTTCGCCTGGGCCCAGTTGTGGCGGCGGCCGATCATCTTCAACAGGTCGTCCTGCATCGCCTGGACCCCGATGGAGAGGCGGTTCACCCCCTCCTCGCGGAGCTGGCGCAGCTCCTTGAAGTCCATGGAGTCGGGGTTGCACTCCACCGTGACCTCGGTGTCGACGCGGACGTTGCCGTTCAGCTTCAGCACGTCGAAAAGCTCCAGCAGGCGCTCCGCCCCGTAGTAGCTCGGCGTGCCGCCGCCGAAGTAGATGCTGTCCACCTCGTAGTTGCGGATCGACGGCGCCGACTCCACCAGGTGGTCGATGAGGGCGCGGTGGAAGATGGGCATCTGCTTTTCGCAGCCGGCCAGGGAATAAAAATCACAGTAGCCGCACTTGGACGCGCAGAACGGAATGTGAATATAGATCCCGAGTCTGGGTTTCGCCATCAGAACAGAGCGGAGACCAGGTCGGTGAACTCACCGGCGTCCTCGATGTCGTCGCCGGCAGCGAGAGCGGCGAGGGTGGAAAGGATCTTTGCAAGGGATTTCGCCCGCTCTTTATCGCCGGAGGCGTAAGCGTCGCGCAGTACTTCAAAGGCATGGTGCTCAGGGTTCAGCTCCAGGACTCTCGTGGCGCGGACCTTGCGCATCTCTTCGGAGGGGCCGGCGCGGAAATAACGCTCCATCTCCAGGGTCACGCCGCCTTCGGTGGTGAGGGCACAGGGGCGGGTGGAGAGGCGGTTGGAGAGCTTGACCTTGGAGATGGCGTCGCCCGCGGACTCCTTCACGAAGTCCAGCAGTTCCTTATTCTCGATGTCGCGCTCTTCGGCGGCCTTCTTCTCCTCCTCGGTCTCAAAGCCGAGGTCGTCCGTCACGACGTTGCAGAAGGTCTTGCCGTCCTGCTCGCGCAGGTTTTCCAGAACCATCTCGTCCAGAGGGCTGGTGAGGTAGAGCAGCGCATAGCCGCGCTTGCGAACCTCCTCGCACTGCGGGAGGGAGACGGCGCGCTTGAGGGTATCGGCAGAAGCGTAATAGATCTTCTGCTGGCTCTCGGGCATGGCCTCGACATATTCCTTCAGGGTCACCTGTTTGTCCTCGGCCGTCCAGAAGATCAGCAGGTCACGCAGGAAGTCCTTGTAGCGGCCGTACTCGTCGCAGACGCCGCACTTGAGGTCGACGCCGAAGTTCTTGAAGAACTCCTCATACTTCGGGCGGTCTTCGCGCATGAGCTTCTCCAGCTCGGACTTGATGCGCTTTTCAATGTTCTGGCCCATGATGCGCAGCTGGCGGTCATGCTGCAGAATCTCACGCGAGATGTTCAGCGAGAGGTCCGGAGAATCCACCACGCCCTTGACGAAGCCGAAGTACTCATGCACCAGCTTGTCGCACTTCTCCATGATCATGACGCCATTGGAGTAGAGCGTGATGCCGCCCTTGTTGTCGCCGGAGAAGATGTTCTCATTCTGCTCGCCCGGGACAAACAGCATCGCCTTGTAGCTCACCGCACCCTCGGCATTGATGCGCACCAGGGCGCAGGGGTCCTTGCGGTCGCGGTTCTTTTCCTTGTACCAGGCGATGCAGTCGTCGTCCGTCACCTCGGACTTCGCCCGCTGCCAGATGGGGATGCGGGAGTTTACGACCTCGTTCTCCGTCACCATGCGGTAGTCATACTTGGGAGAGCCGTCGTCGTTCTTCTCTTCCGTCTCAAAGCGCTCCTGATGCTCGATGTCCATGCAGATCGGCCAACGGACATAGTCAGAATATTTCTTGACCAGGGCCCTGATCTTCCAGACTTCCAGATAGGATCCGTAAACCTCATCATCCGTGTCTTCCTTGATGTGCATGATGACATCGGTCCCGACGGTGTCGCGGTCACAGGCCGTGACAGTGTAGCCGTCCGTACCGCGGCTTGTCCACTTCACGCCCTCGGTCTCGCCGAACTTGCGGGAGATCACGGTCACCTCATCGGCAACCATGAACGCAGAGTAAAAGCCCACACCGAACTGGCCGATGATGGAGAGGTCCTCATTCCCGGCCTTTTCGCCGTCCATTTCTCCCTTGAACTGGAAGGAGCCGCTCTTGGCGATGACGCCCAGGTTGGTCTCTGCTTCCGCCATGGTCATGCCGATGCCGTTATCCCGCACGGTGATGGTACGGGCATCCTTGTCGAGGATGATATCGATCCGGAAATCATCACGGTTCAAGCCAACGGTATCATCAGTCAGTGACAGATAGCAGAGCTTGTCAATTGCGTCAGACGCATTGGAAATAATCTCACGCAGGAAAATCTCTTTATTGGTGTAGATTGAATTGATCATCAGGTCGAGAAGACGCTTGGATTCTGCCTTGAATTGCTTTTTTGCCATTTTTGATTCATGCCTCGCTTCGTAATTAGTTTCAAACTTTATATATTATAGTCTTTTCTTTTATGAAGTGCAAGGTCAATTTTAAGGGAAAAACCTCCGCCGGGGCGGAGGTCTTGGAAAGTCAAAGCGCAAAGTCAATTTTAAGGAAAAGACCTCTGCATATTTGCGGCAAAAAGCCCTCCGCGGTGAAGCGGAGAGCTTTCAGTCTTTTGGATGGAGTTCCGGAGGCTCAGATATACTGTTTGCGCTCCAGACGGTCGTACCACTTTTCCAGGAACGGAGCCAGCAGTGAGGTGGCCTTCATGTCCAGATTGAAGAAATACACCGTGAAGGTAACCACAAAGAAGCCCAGCGCGGTCCCCAGCAGAACCAGCGGGATTTTGACAAACTTCGACATCGTTTCCTGCTCCCTTCTTAATACGCTTCGTTGTCGGGGATGTTTTCCAGAGACGGATCCAGCGGATCCTCCCTCATGACGGTACGCATGTAGGCGTTGACCTGATCACGGATCGCCTGCCGCGTGAACACGCGCGGGTCACAGAGATCATGGGAGACCCACATGATGTGGATGCCGCGTTCACGGGCCTGCTCCTCAAACATGCCGTGCATGCCGGTCAGCGCCTTGCAGCTCATGTGCTCCCACATCATGACCATGTCGGCGTTCATCTTCTCGCAGAGCTCCCACAGTTCGTCCAGCAGGACCTTGTAGCCGCCGTGGGTATGATTGCGCATGATCATCTCCATATTCAGCATGGCCATGTCGCGGTAGGCCTGCTCTCGGTTCTCCGGGGTATCCTCCTCGGCAATCATGTCTGTGTTGATGACCGAGAGCATATCGGTCAGAGGCACCACGCCCCAGCACTGAACCAGCCAGTAGAGCATGTCAATGACATACTGAGGCTGCACGCCCCAGACAATGGCGCGGTGGCGGTACTCTTTGGCATACATCCGCTTCTCGCGGTAGCCCTTCTCCGCCAGAGCCAGGAGCTTGTGGTCGATCTTCACGAAATCGGCGTTCCGGCCGGAGTTGCCCATGTAGTTGGTATCATTGTAGAGGCTGAAGGCCGCGCCAAAGAACTGCGGATAAGGGGTGGAATTGATCTCCATCTGAGCAATGCGGCAACGGGTTGCGTCGTTCACGCGTTTTGCCGCCTGGAAGTAGATATCCCAGTCCCACTTCACACCGGTGTGCTCTTCGACAAAGGCGATGGCGTTTTTGATCTCCTGGGCCGCATAGTCCATGACGTCCGGTTCCTTGTGCCGCAGCGGAGTCGCCAGTTGGAAGGTCGGGATTCCATATTCCCGCTCGAGACGCTTGGCAATGATGCCGTTGCCCATCAGCGAGCCGTCGCAGGTGGTGTTGTTCTGTACGGCACAGCAGCCCAGCACGCAGAAGTCATCGTCGATGGAGATGCCCGCCTCCGCCTCCGGCATTGGACAGACATCACCGGTGATGCCGAACTGCTGGGCAATGTCCAGGTAATGCATGACATTGAACTGGTGGAAGATATTCGAGGCGAACATGGTAGGCACTTCACGCAGGATGGTGTGGACCTTCTTGGTGTCGAAGCCCATCATGAAGGTGACCATGGAGTTTTCATCCGTCAGGACGCAGGCATCGGAATAAGCCTTGTCGTTGCCGACCCGGCGGTCGCCGCGGAAGCAGTTGGCAATTGCCTGGGGCACGTCGGCGATGACAAAGTTGAAGGACGTATGGGCGATGCGCAGCGCCTCATCACGCAGGCCGACCGTGAACTTGTCCATTCCGTGGGGAACAAACAGGTAGCTCATCATCCAGCGGTAGCGGAAGAAGCCCTTGATGTTGCGCGGGACGATGATGAAGCGGCCAAGGACGGACATCAGATAGAGCCAGCGGGTGTAGTCGTAGAACGTGTCCTTCACGCCGCGCCATTCACGACGGGCACGCACCTTCAGTTTTTCATCATAGATCTTGCCCGGCGACTGCTCACCGGCGCGTCTGACAGGATTGATGACCTTCTGCACTGTCTTCATGCTTTCCCACCTCTCTGAATGGATTTGATCTCAATGCTCTCCACAAAGGCCTGCACACGCGTTCTCATCTGGCCGGCAGAGGATGCGATGCTGTACGGGCGGTCAACCGACAGGACCGGATAGCCGTAATCATCCTTCAGCATCGCAGAGCCCAGCGTCCTCTCATAGGCCCAGGGATCACAGAACTTCACCTGCTGATAGATGATTCCGTCCGCCTTGTATTCTCTTGCCAGATCCGCCACATACTGTTTGCGTCCGTAGACCTTTTCCATGTTCATCATGCGCGGACACTGGCAGTTCTGAATATAGTGGCGGCAGACCTGCGTCAGGGCGTCTTCCTCATCGTTCAGGACGATCTCATTGCGACCGGGATAGGAGCCGAAGCAGAAACGGTCGCAGCAGACAAAGGCCCCCTGCTCCTCAATGAGCTTGATCAGATCGCTGTCGTCCACCTCGGAGCCCACCAGCAGGATACGGGCACGCCAGGGCTGCTTCTCATCCGGCTCACGGGTCTTCAGTTCTTCCAGGGTCTCCTCCAGCTTCGTCTTGATCAGATGCTTGGGACAGACATAGCTCGCCAGCGTGATCACGTGATACTCATATCCGGTGATGCGCGGTCTGTCTTCCTTGCGATAATCGCCAATGGCCCGGATCAGGCGGCAGATTTCGTTGTGCTCGGCAACAGCCTTGCGGATCGACTCATCGGAGATGTCAATGCCGTACTTTTCATGCAGCGGAGTAAGGATATGGTTTGTACACTGCAGGACAGCCAGATTCACATCATTTTCCGTATTCTTGAAGGCAATCTCCATATACTCATGGAAGAAGTTCGGGTTGTCCTTTCCCATGGTTTTGAGCAGCTCCATATTTTCCACCGCACGGTTCATCATGGTGCATCCGTCCGGCGTAATCACACAGTCGGCAAAGTTGAAGCCGCCTTCGATGGCACGCTCGAGCAATGCGCGGCTCGGCTCGCATAAGAGGTTTGTCATGTAATAGGTCGCGATATCCATCGAGCCCGTGTGCGGCGCATGCAGACGAATGGAAAACGCACGGTCCAGATTCAGCAGCGGCTCCGGAACATTTTCACAGGTGTAGGCCACACAGACCTTTCCTTCTTCCCTGGCCTGCGTGATCAGCGCGTTGTTGGCCACCTGAAGGAGATCTTCAAAGTACTGCAGATGTTTCAGGTCTCTCATTGGTGTAACAATTCCCCCCTAATATGAATGTTTATCCTTCTGTGATCTGTTTTTTGCAGATCAGGCTCTCCCCCTTTTACTCATTTTATTTTACTGATTCCCGTCTGTTTTTTCAATCACAATCAACAATTTTATAAAAAATGTAGAAATCTCTCTTTGGATTTTGTGAGATTTTGCCAAGCCGCTTTTGACATGTTTTTCCATTTGTCATGACATCTTTTTTCTTTTCCCGCTTGCCCTTTTTCTTGGAAAATGGTATGATTTCTCTGGCATGCATTACTTTCCCGATTCCTGTCAATCCGTCATGCCAGAAGAAGGTGCAGGACGTGCTGACCTATACGCTGTCCTCCGCGGATTCACTTCCCCTGTATGAGCAGCTGGTGTCATGTCTGCGGGAGGATATTCTCTCCGGGCGGCTCCCGCCTGGGGCGCAGCTCCCGTCCAAGCGCAGCTTCGCCGGAAACCTCGGCGTCAGCTCCATCACGGTCGAAGCCGCCTATGGCCGGCTCATGGACGAAGGTTATGTCTTCTCGGAGCCGAAACGGGGATACTTCGTCGCCCAGTTCACGCATCCCGAAACGCGCTCTCCGGCTTCCCGGCCGACCGATCTCCGGCTTCCGCCGAAGGAGAAGGCGTTCTATCTCGATCTCTCCGGAAACCGTACCCCCCCCGAGCGCTTCCCCTTCTCGGTTTGGACTCATCTGCTGCGGGAGACGGTCAACGACAGGAGCTCCGAACTGCTGATCCCCTCCCCCTGCGGAGGCGTCCGGGAGCTCCGCTCCGCCATCGCTTGGCATCTCAAATCCTTTCGCGGAATGAACGTGGATCCGGATCAGATTGTGGTCGGAGCCGGAACCGAATATCTGTACGGACTGCTGATCCAGCTGCTGGGCGCGGAGCGGGTGTTCTGTCTGGAAGATCCGGGTTACCGGAAAATTGCCCAGATCTATTCCTCGTACCGGACAGCCTGCCGCTGGGCGCCGATGGACGAGTCCGGCATCACGGTGCCGGGGCTGATTTCCGCCGGCGCTGACGTTGCCCATATCAGCCCCACCCATCACTTCCCGACCGGCATCACCATGCCGATCGCACGGCGGTATGAACTGCTCTCCTGGGCGGATGGGCGCCCCGGCCGTTATATCATCGAAGACGATTATGACAGCGAATTTCGCCTCACCGGGCGGCCGATTCCCTCTCTGCAGAGCATTGATGAGCACGGGCGGGTCATCTATATGAACACCTTTTCCAAGAGCATCGCCTCTACCATCCGAATCAGTTACATGGTTCTGCCGCCCGCGCTGGCAAACGCCTACTACAGCCGGCTGTCGTTCTATTCCTGTACCGTCTCCACCTTTGAGCAGTATACCCTGGCGCGGTTTATCTCGGACGGGTACTTTGAAAAACATCTGAACAGGATGCGGCTCTACTACGCCCGGCTGCGCAAGCAGCTGCTCCGGCAGATTGGCGATTCTCCTCTTGCCGGCCGGATCGAAGTACAGGAGCAGGATTCAGGGTTGCACTTTCTGCTGAAGCTCGATACCCGGCGATCTGATCCGGAGTTCCGGGAGCTTCTGGCTTCCCGTGGGGTCAATCTTCTCCCGATTTCGGCCTATTACCAGGACCCGGACAGCGCTCCGGAACACACCTTTATCTTCAATTATTCCTCACTGGATTCCTCTGTACTGGAACAGGCGCTCCCTGTTCTGGCGGAGTGCATCTGAAACTCTGAACCTGCTGACTGTCATGGAGGTATGGCCTATGAGTCAACGTTATTCTTCCGTTGCCGTCGTCGGCGGCGGCGCATCCGGCATGATCGCCGCTCTGACCGCGGCAGAGGTTCCCGGCCGTCATGTGCTGCTGCTGGAGCGGCAACAGCGGATCGGTCGGAAGCTTCTCGCCACCGGGAACGGCCGCTGCAATCTCACGAACCGGGACGCGGGCCCGGATGACTATTTCGGCACGGATCCTTCCTTTGCCTTCTATGCCCTCTCCCGCTTTCGCTCTGTCGATACACAGCGCTTCTTCGCTCATCTCGGTCTCCTGACCACTACGGAGCCTGACGGGAGGATCTACCCGCTGTCGGATTCCTCCAACAGCGTATTGGATGTTCTGCGCTTTGGGCTGGACCGTGCCGGGGTTGAGCAGCGCTGCTCCTTCCCTGTAGAGGAGATCCAGGCCGAAAAAGGGAGCTACACCCTGCGCAGCGGCACAGAAAAGCTTCATGCAGATGCCGTGATTCTCGCCTGCGGAGGAGCCGCCGGCGCAAAACTCGGCGGCGTCACTGACGGATACCGCCTCGGGAAAGCCCTCGGTCACAGGCGCTCTTCTCTGTACCCTTCTCTGACGCGGATCCTCACGGATCCCGAATATCCCCGTTCGCTGAAAGGGATCCGGGTCCAGGCCGCGCTGAAGCTGACACGCCACGGGCAGGTTCTGGCACAAAGCAGCGGTGAAGTTCAATTCACCGAAACCGGAATCTCCGGCCCCGCAGGTTTCGATCTCTCCCGGGCGGTCTCCTTCGGCGGAGAAGGACAGATGCTTCATCTTCAGCTGTTGCCGTTTGACGTGGACGCTGTTTTCCGCCTGGTGCAGGCGCGGCAGAAGCAGTTCCCCGATCTCGAAACCTCGGAACTCTTCACCGGCATGCTTCACAACCGGCTCGGACGTGTTGTCGTAAAGGCAGCAGGACTTTCTGCCGCAGCGCCGCTTTCTTCCCTTTCCGAAACGGAGCTTCGTCAGGCGGCCGACCAGTGCACGGATTTCTGTTTGCCGGTACGCGGCGTGGACGGCTTTGACTCCGCGCAGGTGACCGCCGGAGGCCTTTTGACCGAAGGTTTTGATCCGAAGACGCTGCAGAGCAGAATCCATCCCGGGCTCTTCGCCTGCGGAGAAGTGCTGGACATCGACGGGCCCTGTGGCGGCTACAATCTGCAGTGGGCCTGGGCCAGCGGACGGCTCGCGGGGAGGCTTGGCGAATGATACTGGTACGCAATATCAGTCTGGATCCACAGGAAGACGCAGCCTGTCTGCGCAACCGAGCGGCAGAAAAACTCCGCATTTCGCCGGAACAGATCCGCAGCTGCGTCCTCAGGAAACGCTCGCTGGACGCGAGGAAGAAAGACCGCATCCGCTATGTCTGCACCGTCGGGGTCACGGTGGACGCAAATGAGGAAAAATTTCTGCGTCGCTGCAGGAACCGGGATGTCACGCCGGATTCTTCGGTCCCCTATGTCATCCCGCACTGCTTCTCCGAAGAGCGCCCGGTAGTCATCGGGTTCGGGCCGGCCGGAATGTTTGCCTCACTGGTCCTTGCGAAAGCGGGGCTCCGCCCCATCGTCCTGGAGCGGGGGCAGGACGCGATCTCCCGCCGTCAGGCGATTGACCGGTTTCAGGCCGGCGGTCCGCTGGATCCGGAGAACAACGTTCAGTTCGGCGAAGGCGGCGCGGGAACCTTCTCTGACGGAAAGCTCAACACCGGCACACACGATCCCCGGATTTCCTGGGTGCTGGACCAGTTTGCGCTCCATGGAGCACCGGCGTCCGTGCGCTATGATGCCAAGCCGCACATCGGGACCGACATTCTCATCAATGTTGTACAGGAGATCCGCCGGGAGGTGATCTCCCTCGGCGGAGAAGTCCGTTTCGGTCACAAGATGACCGCGCTGCAGACAGAGGGCGGTGCCCTGACCGGGCTCACAGTCTTCGGCCTGGACGGCCAGGCGTATACTCTCCCCTGCCGCCACGCGATTCTGGCCATCGGCCACTCGGCCCGCGACACCTTTGAAGCCCTCCATCATCAGGGCATCCCGATGGAACGCAAGGCTTTTGCCATGGGCGTGCGGATCGAGCACAGCCAGAAAGCAATTGACATCGCCCAATATGGGCGGGAGCGCGGAATTCTCCCAGCCGCAGATTACGGCCTCCACATTCATCTGCCAAACGGCAGGAGCGCTTTTACCTTCTGCATGTGTCCCGGCGGTCAGGTATTCGCCGCCGCCTCGGAAGCCGGCGGGGTCGTCACGAACGGGATGAGTTATTCCGCACGGGACGGGGAGAATGCCAATTCCGCGTTGCTGGTCGGTGTGAAGCCGGAGGATTTTCCCGGTAAGGGGGTCCTTGCAGGCATGTACTGGCAGCGTGAGATTGAGCAACTCGCTTTCCGTCTCGGCGGCAGGACTTACACTGCTCCCGTACAGCTGGTCGGAGATTTCCTTTCTGGCCGAAAAAGTCAGGGGCCAGGCTCTGTGCATCCAAGCTACCGTCCCGGCGTGGTCTGGACCGATCTGCAATTTCTTCTGCCGGATATCATCTGTGATACCCTCCGCACCGCAATCCCGGAACTCGGCAAAAAACTCGCGGGCTTCGATGCGCCCGACGCCGTTCTCACAGGGCCGGAGACCCGTTCCTCCTCCCCTGTCCGGATCCTGCGCGGAGCCGACTTTTCCTCTGTGTTTTCGGGTCTCTACCCCTGCGGAGAGGGCGCCGGCTATGCCGGCGGGATCACATCAGCCGCCGTTGACGGGATGCGCTGTGCAGAGGCGGTTATCAGGTCTCTAGGTGTCGATCTCTGATTTCAAAAAAAGTTCAAATGTGCTTCTTTCTCGGAATCTTTTTCCTCTTGTTGACTCTTTCTGTCTTCTGTGCTAAAATGCATTTAGTACAGAATCTTGAAGGATTCTGTGCGTGTAAAAGTGAAAGGAGTGTATTTTATGAACTTCAGAACCATGACCGTGAAGGAGTGCTTTGACAACGCTCAGTGCGCCGCGATCATTAAGGCCAAAGCACCGAATCTGATGAAATACCCCATCAAACTTTTTAACAAAAAAACCTGTGGGGAAATCTTCGATCTGGTCGTGTCCAAAAAGATTGTTCCGGAGAATGTCGCCAAAGAGATTGAAGCTGAAATCAGCAAGCTTTGATGCATAAGGTCAAAACCGTTGCCTCCCGGGGCAGCGGTTTTTTCATAATTTCGAAAAAAAGGTGTTGACAAATCCGGTTTTATCTGCTATATTAGCGGAGCTGTGGCCGAGTGGTTCAGCTGGTTAGAACGCCGGCCTGTCACGCCGGAGGTCGAGGGTTCAAGTCCCTTCTCGGTCGCCACTATGCCCCTT
>Ga0256405_10011385_pt1 | contig 11387 bp, 9 predicted proteins | sample RumenRJG_02DNA_FD_189096 | JGI IMG/M metagenome (GOLD analysis project Ga0256405, IMG submission 189096) | Bovine rumen microbial communities from Lethbridge, Alberta, Canada - RJG_02 | ecosystem: Host-associated > Mammals > Digestive system > Stomach > Rumen | place: Canada: Alberta | collected...
AAGAGCTTGAGATCCGCGAAGTGAAGGAATACCTCCATGCGCACGACATACCTGTACGCCTGTAATATCAGAGAAAGGAAAAGCCATGTCATTCATCCAGAACTATTTCAAGACGATTAAAAACACTACCGGCCGTTCAGATTCAAACACTGCAGCAGAACCTGCGGCAGAAGCACCTGCAGAGCCTGTCACTGATGAGAATACAGCTGCTGCAGCAGAAGCGGTTGAAGAGCCTGCAGCAGAGGCGGTTGAAGAGCCAGCAGCAGAGGCGGTTGAAGAGCCCGCAGCAGAGGCGGTTGAAGAGCCTGCAGCGGTGACAGCTGAAGCCCCAGCAGCAGAGGCGGCAGAAGAGCCCGTAATGGAACAGACTGCCGAACCTGTAGCAGAGGATGCGGAAACTGTGGAATCTGCAGCAGAGCCGGCTGAGGAAACCGAAGCGGCAGAGCCTGCAGAAGAAGTTGAGGAATCTGAAGCGGCAGAATCTGCAGAACCGGTTGCAGAATCCGAAGCAGAAGAGCCGGTCGAGGCTGCTGAAGCGGTAGAATCCGCAGAACCGGTTGAGGAAACCGAAGCAGAAGAGATGTCTGAAAAGGATGAACCTGCAGCTGCTTCCATTTGGGATACGATAGAGCCCGCTGATGTTTTTGGATATTTCAGGGAAATCTCGGCAATCCCGCATGGATCTTACCACACTTCTGAACTGAGCGATTATCTGGAGAGTTTTGCCAAAAATCACAGCCTGGACTATGTCCGTGATGATATGGGGAATCTCATTATTTCAAGGCCTGCATCAAAGGGATGTGAAGGATTTGCTCCGATAGCTCTGCAGGGCCATATCGATATGGTATGTGAAAAGGATGCTTCCAATCCCATCGATATGGAAAAACAGGCAATTTCCTTAATGACAGACGGAGAGTGGATCTGGGCAGACCGCACCACGCTTGGCGGTGATGACGGAATTGCTGTCGCAATCATGCTGGCCCTTCTGGTGGATGAGACCATCACCTGCCCTCCGCTGGAATGCATTTTTACCGTCGACGAGGAAGTCGGACTCCTGGGCGCCGACAAGATGAATCTGACCGGACTCAGAAGCCGCAGGATGATCAACCTTGACTCTGAGAATGAGGGACTTATTACAGCGTCCTGCGCCGGTGGAGCGGAAGTCGGCTTGACATACAAGGCAAAACGCCGCGATAAAAAAGGTGAAGTCCTCATACTCTCTGTAAAAGGACTCCGCGGCGGTCATTCCGGCGAATGCATCAACTGCGGCAGAGCCAATGCCGACATTTTGCTGGCACGTCTTCTTTACCGTCTCGAAAAAGTGGGTAAATACTGCATTATCGGTATCAACGGCGGACTTCGCGATAATGCCATTCCGCGTGAAGCAAAGGCGGAGATCATCTTCACAGGCAATTTTAAACATAGAGAGGTCAAAGAGGCTGTCCAATCCTTTGCGGATGATATTGCCAGGGAATATAGTGTGACCGATCCGGATATCCATATCCATGCCGAATGGGCGAATAAAGGAAAAATCATTACCCGTATCGCGTTCGGCAGGAAGGACAGCCGTCGTCTCGTCCGTTTCCTGATGGCAATCCCCAATGGTCTGATCGAGACTTCTGCTCTGTACAAGGATGTTCCGCAGACGTCCCTGAACCTGGGTATCCTGAAAACCATGGCAGAGGGATTCCACATGGTGTCCATGGTCCGCAGCAGCATAAATTCCCAGAAGCAAATGCTCCTTGACCGTATCGCCTGTATTGCCGACGAATTCGGAATCAGTATGGCTGTTGAGGGAGTCTATCCCGCATGGGAGCTCATTGAGCAGTCCGACTTCCGCGACCTTGCGGCAGATGTTTATCAGCAGCTTACCGGCAAAAAAGCAGAGGTATGCGTCATCCACGGCGGACTTGAGTGCGGACTTCTGGCTGCCAAGGTTCCGGGTCTGGACTGCATTTCGATCGGACCGGACATGGAAGGCGTCCATACTCCTTCCGAGCGGCTCAATATTCCCTCCAGCAAACGTACCTACGACTATATCAAGTCCATTCTGGAGGTATGCACAAAGCAGTAAAATGCCTGGTATTTTGACTCATATACTGTGACAGCACAGTGACATACATACGGCAGATGAGGAGACAGGGGATATTTAGGATTCCTTTGTCTCCTTGCCCTGTCTTCCGGATATATTCTTAATCGCGCAAGACTCGCAAGCGAGTCTTGAATATCGGCAAATACCGGATTATACCGAAAGAAATGAACAGATGAAAGGAATGGAAAATGGCAGCAATCAGCGGCGACTGGCTGGAAGCGCTCCGGCCGGAGTTTTCAAAACCATATTACAAGGACCTCTTTGCGTTTGTACAGGAAGAGTACAGGACGTATACGATCTATCCGCCCGCACAGGATCTTTTTAACGCACTTCATGAAACGCCGCTTGGAAGTGTGCGCGCTGTCATTCTGGGACAGGATCCCTACCACGGGGAGGGGCAGGCGCACGGAATGTGCTTCTCTGTCCGGCCAGGCTGCCCCGCACCGCCGTCTCTTATCAATATTTACAAGGAACTCCATGACGATATGGGATGTTATGTCCCGGACAACGGATACCTGGTCAAATGGGCCCGCCAGGGCGTACTCCTTTTAAATACCGTACTCACGGTACGTGCCCACCAGGCAAATTCTCACAGGGGTCATGGGTGGGAACAGTTCACAGACGCCATCCTGCGGGCTGTGGATGCCCAGGACCGCCCTGTCGTCTACATGCTCTGGGGAACACCCGCCCAGACCAAGGCGGCCATGCTGCACAACACAAAGCATTTGATCCTCAAAGCACCGCACCCCAGCCCCTTATCTGCATACCGGGGATTTTTCGGATGCAGACATTTCAGCAAGTGCAACGCCTTTCTCGAAAAAAACGGCGTACAGCCGATCGACTGGCAGATCGAAAATATCGGATGAATCCAGCTCAACAATATCGAATGAACCCAGATTGAGAATATCGGATGAATCCAGTTCAACAATATCGGATGAACCCACAGATCGAGAATATCGGATGAACCTACTTGACGGATTTCGTATCCGTGTATACAATATCATTCGTATACGAAAGTTCTATTCTCAGGCTGTGAAGCAGTCATAAAGCGAGGAAATCCATGAAAAAAATACCTTATGTTACAAAAGAGAAGGCAGAAGAGATTGCGCAGCAGTTCCCTACACCTTTTTATCTCTACGATGAGAAGGGAATCCGCGATAATGCGCAGGCTGTCAAGGAGGCCTTTGCCTGGAATCCCGGATTCCGTGAATATTTTGCTGTCAAGGCAACCCCCAATCCCTATATCATGGATATATTCCGGGAGTATGGATTTGGTTTTGACTGCTCCTCAATGACAGAGCTCATGCTTTCCAATGCTGTAGGTGCGTCCGGACATGAGATCATGTTCTCATCCAACGATACTCCGCCGGAAGAGTATGCCTATGCCGCAAAGCTCGGCGCTGTGATCAATCTTGATGACATCACGCATATCCCTTTCCTGGAGAAGATTCTGGACGGCAAGTTCCCGGAGACCATGTCTCTGCGCTATAATCCGGGCGGCGTTTTCCAGATGGCCAACGGCATTATGGACAATCCCGGCGATTCCAAGTACGGTTTTACCAAGGCACAGCTCTTTGAGGGCTATCGTATTCTGCGCGACAAAGGCGTCAAGCACTTTGGTCTTCACGCATTTTTGGCTTCCAACACGGTTTCCAACGAATACTATCCGGAACTGGCCGGCCGCCTCTTCAAGCTGGCGGTGGAGATCAAGGAAGAACTGGGCATCCACTTTGCCTTTATCAATCTCTCCGGCGGCGTAGGAATCCCTTACCGCAAGAGTGAAGTGCCCAATGATATCCGTGTCATCGGAGAAGGCGTCCGTGAGAAATATGAACGCTTCCTGATCCCTGCCGGAATGGGTGATGTCTCGATCTACACCGAGATGGGACGCTTCATGCTGGCGCCCTACGGCGCTCTTGTGACCCGCGCCATCCACTCCAAGCATATTTACAAAGAGTACATCGGTGTCGATGCCTGTGCAGCCAACCTCATGCGTCCCGCCATGTACGGTGCCTACCACCATATCACCGTTCTGGGCAAAGAGAACGCGATCTGCGACCATACCTATGATGTGGTCGGCTCCCTCTGCGAAAACAACGACAAATTTGCCGTTGACCGCGAGCTTCCTCAGATCGACAGGGGCGACCTGCTCTTTATCCACGACGCCGGTGCCCACGGATTTGCCATGGGATACAATTACAACGGCCGCCTGTGGAGCGCTGAACTTCTTCTGAAGGAAGACGGCTCTGTCCAGCAGATCCGCCGTCCCCAGGAGCCCAAAGACTATTTTGCGACCTTTGATCAGACACCTTACTACAAGAAAATGTTTCCTGAAAGCAAGTAATTCATGATGCAGGACTCTCCCCGCAGCCTTGCGCGATGAAGCGAGTTACGTTTTTTAGCGCATATCCTACGACTGACGTCACGGGTATAGTGCGATGAAGAATAAAAAAGTCTCAGATGAAGCCTGTTCAGTAACATGCGGCGTTTGTTTGAGACTTTTTTTATTATTTTCAAAAATGTATAATGGGTTCCGTGCTGTAATATACTGCAGACAAAAGAAATCTGCGGCAGACCACTGAAAAAAGATGGAGATGAATGAGGAAAATGAAAATGAGTAAAAAGTATTTCTTTTTTGATATAGACGGTACCCTGACAGACCGTTCCACCGGCCTGATCGTGCCCTCTGCTCTGGATGCTCTGCAAAAGCTCCGCGCGGCAGGCCACTTTGTAGCCATTAATACCGGCCGCGCCCACTACAAGGCCCGGAAATTTTTTGACCGGTACGGCTTTGACAACATGGTCTGTAACGGCGGCATGGGCATTGTGATCGACAAAAAGCTTGTTGAAAACCGGCCGCTGGATTACGAGAAGGCGCTGTGGCTCTACCATTACTGCGTGGATAACGGAATCGGTGTTCTGGCCGCCTGTGAAGACTCGCAGAAGGTCTTCGCAAAAGACTTTACCTTCTACGACCAGATCGGCCCGCGCCGGGAGCCTACAACCTATATCATCGATCCCGACTTTGATCCCGAGAATTTCGGTGTGATCTACAAGCTCTACACTGCCACAACAGAAGAGAAGAGAAAGAGCCTGCCCTTCCCGGAAGAACTGGGCTATGTTAATTTTGAACCGGACTATACCATTGTTCAGCATGATGACAAGCGGGCGGGAATCTATCGCATGCTCGAACTGCTGGGCGGTTCCGTAGAGGATGTAGTGGTCTTCGGCGACGATACCAACGACGAAGACATGTTCGCTCCCGAGTTTTACAAGATTGCGGTCGGAAATGCCCACCCCGATCTCAAAGCCCTCGCTGACGAAGTTGCCCCCGCCAATATAGATGACGGCATCTACAAAGTCTGCCTGGCCCACGGCTGGTTCGAGCCTGTGGAAAGCTGAATCACATAGTCTGCCTTGCCCACGGCCGGTTCGAACCTGTGGAAAGCTGAATCACAAAGTCTGCCTGGCCCACGGCTGGTTCGAACCTGCAGAGGACTGAATTCGTTCAGAAGAAACGATCCCGCCGCTTCCCGGCTTGTCGGAATGTGCAAAAACAGAATCAACAAAAGAGGAAAAACATATGCAGGACAACGAACGACTGAAAAAACAGCTTGCCTTTGCTCTGGAGATCGACAAGGAAAAGAATATTTTTCGTCAGACCCATCTCTCCAATAAGGGAAGAAATGAAAATGACGCAGAACATGCCTGGCATATGGCGATCATGGCCTACCTTCTTCGGGAGTACTCAAATGAAAAAGTAGATATCGGCCGCGTCATGCTCATGTGTCTGATCCATGATATCGTTGAGATCGATGCCGGCGACACTTATGCCTACGATGAAGAGGGACTCGCAACACAGAAGGAGAGAGAGGATGCCGCAAAAGAACGAATTTTCTCCCTTCTTCCGGACGACCAGAAAGAAGAGCTCATTGCCCTCTTCGATGAGTTTGAAGACTGCAAAACCGCCGAGTCCAAGTATGCTCATGCGATGGATAACCTGCAGCCTCTGATCCTCAACGACTCGAACGGCGGCGGTGACTGGCGGGCACACAATGTGTGCGCAAAACAGATCTATGGACGTCAGGAAAAGACCCGTCTTGGCTCAGAAACCCTCTACACATATACAGATCAGGTCATTCAGAGAAACATTCAGGAAGGCAATATTCGAAAGTGATGATCAAGGATAAATCGATCCAGAATAGAAAAGAAAAAGACTGCAGCTGCGCAGGAGAGGCTCTTACATCGCTGGAACACACTGTGGCAAGGCTGCGTGCTCCGGACGGCTGTCCCTGGGACCGCGTCCAGACCCACGAATCCATCAAGGCCGCATGCGTTGAGGAGGCGGCAGAGGTCCTGTGCGGTATCAATATCCTGTCGGAAACCGGAGATCCCCGGAGTCTTCGAGAGGAGCTTGGAGATCTGCTCTTTCAGGTCGTCATGCATGCGCAGATGGCAGAAGAGGAAGGCCTGTTCACACTTGAAGATGTGATCCGCGGTGTAAATGAGAAGATGCTGCGCCGCCACCCGCATGTCTTTGGAGAAGAAAGCATCCGGTATATGCCGCCCGCTTACATCCGTCATATGCAGGAGAAACTGACTGCACAGGAAACGCAGAACATGCAAGCTGTTCTGGATAATCATGATATGAACAGTTTGCAGGATCCGCAGGATATGGAACAGGAAAATAAAACCGGCAAAGACCAGATGCACAGTAAAAAGGCTACCGCTTACAGCCCGGACCGGCCTGAAGGCCCCTGTAGCGCCCGTGATGGCGTTTCAGGGTCTGAGGGTACACATTCTTCGGAATACCCTGCAAAAGCCGCTGAAGAGGCGCAGGAAAGCCCGCTTGTCCTTCTGGCAGATTGGAAAGAGATCAAAAAATACGAAAAGGAAGGCCGCGAGTGGGAAGAAGACTATCTTTTCCGGGCATTTGATGAAGCGGAAGAACTGATCGGCGTAGCCAGAAAACGTAAAATGGAAAAGAAATACTGAGAAAAAACGTAATCAGAATAGTCTTCATCAAGGAAGATATAGCGCATTTCTTTATGTTATAATGCATTTCTTTATGTAACTGACCAAATCAGTAAATATTATCGGATCAGTCAACGGATAACACGATTATAAATCATTCCTCTCCGCATTCTGCGGGCAAATTAGTCAACGATTATTACGTTAACCATTCCAGTTAAAATATCTGAGTATTGCGAACGGAGAGTTTTATTTTACAGTAAAAGCTCATAAAAGCGGATAAAAGTTACGGAATTGTTACGCAATATATTGAAATTTTTAATATTATTGTATATAATTTTACTGGTGTAAAAGGCGAATAGATTGTGTACGAATTAATTCTGTTTGTTCTTAAACGCACCGGACTCTTATGTGAGCCATGAAGATGCTTATTCTTTATTTCATTTAGAAAAAGCAATTAGCAGAAAAAGCAATTAGAATTATCGAGAAGATATTTTACTTGTAGAAGAACTACTTAAGATTCCGAGACGCAATATACCTTCTGGAGAGGAGTTGTTTTATTGATTAACAAAAAATGCAGTTTAGGAAAAAAAGCATATGCGGCACGTCGTATTGCTGCGATCCTGATGACAGGTACAATGGCAGGAGCCGTTGCAATGGGTACTCCCGGACTTGTCCAGGAAGTTTCTGCAGGGTATTCGGCCAATGCAGATTATATTTTTGAATATCTGACGAAGAGACTCGGTTATTCGGAAGCGGCTGCCTGCGGTATTATGGCTAATATCCGCTGTGAATCTACTTTTAATCCGCAGGCCTATAATGCCGGCGGCGGAAGCTATGGCCTGTGTCAGTGGACAGGCGGCAGATACGGCCGTTTAAGAAGCTGGTGCGGATCAAACGGTTATGATTATAAGACGATTGACGGACAGCTGGCATATCTGCAGTACGAGCTGCAGACATATTACAGGAGTGTAGAAGATTATCTGCGCTCTGTTGAAAATAATTCTGACGGCGCCTACAAAGCGGGACAGTACTATTGCTATCACTTCGAAGCACCTGCCAGCAGGGGAAGTGTCTCTGTCTATCGCGGCGGACTGGCCAGTGATACATTCTGGAGTGCGTATCGTCCGGCGGAGTGGTATGAGGAGAATGAAAAGTGGCGTTATATCAAGAATGACGGCTCCTACCACACTTCCTGGCTCACCGTTGACAACAAGACTTATTATCTTGACGAAAACGGTTACCGTGTAACCGGCTGGAAAACCATAGACGGCAAGCGCTACTATTTTGGTGCTGACGGTGCAATGGCTTCCGGATGGGTCAAAGTGGACGGCAAGGATTACTATTTTGAAGAAGGGGGCGCTCTGGCCACCGGCCTTGTGATGAAGGGCGAGGACTGGTATATGCTCGATCAGTCCGGACAGATTCAGGCCTCTGCCGCAATGAAAGACTTTGCGCAGACATGGCTTGCCGCTGCGGATATAAAGGGTGACGACTCCAGTACTGCCTCTGCATCTGAAGACAATAATGGATCCACAACTGCTGCCTCTAATCAGGCAGACGAGAGCGGTAAGACAGAAACAGCCGCTGCGGATACGAATACAGTCAGCGGACCTCTGGCCAGTGCCGGACATGAGGCTGATCTCACAACACCTTCCGGCAAAAAGACTGAGTCTGTAAAGGGACTTGAACTTCTGGCAGAAAATGCCCGGGAAAATATCGCACCCGAGCTTGAAAGCACTCACGAACAGGCTTCCGAACAGGCTTCTGCGGCATCTTCAGTATCGCAGATGGATGTGTTGAAAACAGCTGCCGCTGCCATTGAGTCAAGTTCAGAGTCCGGATCTGTTTCTACAGACAGCACTCTGACTGCACAGAAAGAAAAAGAGGACGAATCCGCACAGGCCGATCAGGTAAATACTGCAGCTGCATCCGTTCAGGTAGAAGAGCCTGTTGCATCTGCACAGTCAGAAGAAACGGATCAATCTGACCGGGAAGAGACTTCTGTATCTTCAGCCGCCTCTGCACAGGCAGAAGAGGAAACCAACTCTGATGAAACCTCCAGTCAGGAGGAAGAGGAAGCAAGGTCCGTTGAAACATCCAAGGAAGCCAAGGAGGCGGAAGAAGAGGAAGCAAACTCTGATGAAACCTCCAGGCAGGAGGAAGAGGAAGCAAACTCTAATGAAACCTCCAATGTAGCAGAAGAGGATGAAGAATCTCCTCAGAAGACTGATTCCGAGATTGAGGATGCCGGATCCGATTTCACTGCTGCTGAGGCAATGAGGATCGCTGCGGAAGTTCTGGATGAAGGTATGGACGAAGAGGAAGATTCGGGCAAACCGTATATCATCTATGAGCCGCAGGCTGAAGATGTGGCTGATCAGGATTCGGATAAAGAGGCTGAAGCGCAGACTGACGAAGAAAGTACAGAGCCTGCTGCTGAAATTACCCTTTCAGATTCTATTCCCATGGTCACACTTGATGAGTTGGATGATCTGGTGAAGCTGCTGGATGAAAAAGATATCCTGCATGCTGTCAGCAAAGACGGAAAGGACATCACCAAAGATGTCAAGGCTGACTATGAGCTGATTGATTCCCATCGAAATGCCTATAAGGTTACTTTCAGCGTCACATATGATGGGCAGACTGTCACTTACGAATCGACGGCATATGTCACTAAATGATATATTATAAAACAATACAAGAATGAAAGAAGTGTTGAGGCAATTATGAAACAGCATAAGTTTTTCGCATGGGCAACAGTGTTTTGCTTTCTGATGACGATGCTCACCGGATACGAGAAAAAGTGATCAAAGAAAGAAATACAAATATGTTACAAGCGCAAAAGAAAAAGGAGTGTCGCAACAGCGGCGCTCCTTTTTCTTTTCAGGCTAAAATTTTCGATTAATCCTTATTCTCAGTATCTCTCAGGCGGACAATGTTACGGGCGCTCTTGCGGCGGTCTTCCTCGATGGCAGCGTAATGTTTACGGGTCGTGTTGACGTCCTTGTGTCCCAGGACATCCGCAACCAGGTAGATGTCCCCCGTCGCTCTGTACAGGCTGGTTCCGTAGGTACTGCGCAGCTTATGGGGAGTGATCTTTTTGAGGGAGGTGGCAAGGCCGGCGTATTTTTTGACAAGGTTTTCGACTGCCCGAACCGTGATCCGCCTGTTCTGAAGAGAAAGAAAGAGGGCTTTTTCATGTCCTTCTTTGGGAATGATCTGCATCCTTTGTTCTAGATAGTCCTTCAGGGCGTTTTCAACTTCATCGCCAAAATAGACAATGGATTCATAGCCTCCTTTTCGATGCACACGGATGCCTTTTTCCTTAAAATCAATATCTTCAAGGTCGAGGCCTACACATTCGGAAACCCGTATGCCGGTCCCGAGCAGGAGAGTGAGCAGAGCAATGTCCCGAAGACGGGTCTTATCGTGAAAACGAAGCTGGTTTTTGGTGAGCTGCGCACCCGTATCGGCCTTGTCCAGCATATCATTGACCTCATCTGCATCCAGGCGGATGATGGGCTTTTCGTGCAGCTTGGGAAGCGGGACAAGAGCAGTGACGTCCCGGGCCAGGATCTCGGAGGTATAGAAATATTTGAACATACTTCTTACTGCCGATAACTTGCGCGCCTTGCCTCTTGCATCGTTGGTGAAGATCTGGTCACCTTTCTCATAATAAGTCAGATACTCCAGAAACTCCTCTATGTCCTCCTTGCCGATCTGTTCCAGAATACTGATGGGGTAATCTTTGATCGCGGTTCCCTTCATCGCAGTATTTTCATTTTCGATGAATTCAAAAAACACCCGCAGATCATAGGCATAGGCCAGTCTTGTCCGGGCACTGGTAGATTCCTCGATCCCGCGAAAATACTGCCTGCAGAAGCGCGGAAGCTCATCCAGAATCTCCCGCATCTTTTTCGTATTTCTGATATCCTGCTCGCGGGAATATTTTTCCGTGCGCGCTTCCGTTTTTTTGTCCGATCTACTGTTCCTGCCAGCCATATCCGCCTTTTCTTTCTCATGCGAAACTTATGCGAAACTATACCGATAAACGAATGGATCCGCCATATCTCCAAATCATCCTTCAAACATTAATGATTGTAACACAATAAAGTGTTCTGTGAATACATCAGAAAATGATTTCGGATGCAGAAGTGCTGCATAAGTGTTGATGTCCAAATTCGTTATTGTTGTCTGTCAACCATTTTTGAAAATGTCCTGAAAAAGTTCAATTATTAGCACCGGTCATCCGGTGCTATTTTTTAAAAAAAGATGCAGCTTTTCAATATAGGAGATCGCCTCCTGATTATTACAGAATAAA
>Ga0256405_10011386_pt1 | contig 11387 bp, 9 predicted proteins | sample RumenRJG_02DNA_FD_189096 | JGI IMG/M metagenome (GOLD analysis project Ga0256405, IMG submission 189096) | Bovine rumen microbial communities from Lethbridge, Alberta, Canada - RJG_02 | ecosystem: Host-associated > Mammals > Digestive system > Stomach > Rumen | place: Canada: Alberta | collected...
GCTCCGAAATGATCGATTACAGCAGTTTTCACCTTCATTATATCTGTTTTAAGGCCGATTTCAGACATTCTGAAGATGAATCTTTCTTCGATGATACTGAACTTGCGATAAGTGTTTCACTTAACGGACTTCATCTCGTCGGAGAGTTCTTCCAGGAATCCTTCCATATATGCGTGGCGGGAAACGGCCATTTCTTTTGCGGTCTGCGTATTCATCTCGTCTTTCAGCAGCAGGAGCTTTTCGTGAAAGTGGCCGACGGAGTCTTCGATGGAACGTCCGTGTCCCCCACTGTAAAGGAAAGCCCTGACGATCCCGATCGCTCCGATCGCATCCAGACGGTCTGCGTCCTGGACGATCTTTCCTTCGATCGAATCCGGACGTTTTCCCCGGTTCTTGCTGAAAGAGACGGAATTGATGATCGAACAGATCGTTTCGATCTTATCCGGATCGATGTTTTCTTTCTGCAGGAAAAAGCGCGTATTGGCATTGTTTTCGGTATGAAAAAGCTTGTGGTCATCGACGTCATGCAATAATGCTGCAAGAGAGATGATCTCCGTATCGCAGTTTCCTTCCGCTTCTGAGATCGCCATGGCGTTGTGCCAGACTCTAAGGGTGTGGTCCATACCGTGACCGTCCGAATTGCTTCGGAAGAGATCTCCGATATAGTCAAGGGTCTTTTCGATCAGTCTGTTGTTCGTTTTATTCTGTGTCATGTTTCTGATTCTCTTTGATGAAATCGGCAATGTCCCTGATCACCTCATCGCCAATATGTCTTTCGACACTGTAGTCTTTGGATGCTTTCAGGATGTCGTCATAGATCGCCGGAACCAGAAGATGATTCAGTTCCGGATAGAGTCTGTATCTGACGTTCGCTTTTTCTTTCAGTATCTCCTGAAAACCCTTGAAGTCGACATCCGCAAGGACCTGGAAATCCTTTTCTCCCTGAAGGATGAAGACCGGCTTGTCGGACTGCAGCAGATAGTCCGCAGCCGTTTTCCTGCCCATTTCCTTGAAATAGTACAGGGACAGGTTGCCGGCGAATTTCTTCTTTCTCGCCTCTTCATCGGACATGGCATACAGGTTTTCAAACTTCTTCGCATAGATCCGGTATTCGATGCCGATGATCCATTTCAGGAAAGCATTGGCTTTCTGCGTCTGCTGAAGCTGCCTTAGAACGATTTCTTCCAGACGGTACGGCGTTCCGGCTGCCATGATCAGGCCTTTGTAGTTTCCTCCTTCGACATCGATCCTCGGTGCCAGCATGGCTCCCATGCTGTGGCCGAGAAGAAAGACGTTGTCCGGGTCAATGCGCGGATCTTCTTTCAGCAAAGCGGTGGCAAGTATGGCGTCGTCGATCGTTTCTTCCTTGACCGTAGGTTCGAGTTTCATCATCTTTCTTGCATGGGCGAAGGTTCTCTTGTCGTAACGCAGAGAGGCAATCCCGTATCCGGCGAGTCCTTCCGCCAGATCCTTGAACGGCGTCAGCTTCATGACCCTTTCGTCCATGTCGGAAGGACCGGAACCGTGGACCATGACGACGGCAGGAACTCTTGTGCTCAGATCGTCAGGCAAAGTCAATATGCCGTTTAAAGGATATTCCGTATTCTTGCCTACTGTTGTCTTTTCACTGATCATAGGTCCTCCTTCCTTTTGATGAAATGAATATCAGAATCTATTGATATTATTCAGCTAATCACATACTGTCCGCCATTCGTACACGGCGTCGTGATGGACAATTTCATATACGTCAGGTTCACATCTCTCCTCGTAAACAGCGTCGTGATGAGCGCCGGGGCTCCAGGCGGTACAGTATATTTCGCCCGGTCCGTTATGGAATCCGTCGCAACCGTTTTGATGATTCCAAGTTATATGATCTCTGATAGTCGGATAATCCGTAGTAGTTAAACCGCATCCATTGCAGACATAGACTGTCGTTTCTCCGTAAGCGGAACAGTAAGGTTCCTCATCCCAGGCATCCCGAACCTTCACCGTCGTGCAGGCACCTTTCTTGACGAGAACCTGTTCGTCCCAGGCTTCCTGAACGAGAACCTGGACATCTCTGCAGCTTTTTTCGGATTGTCCGTTTGAAGAATCGTTTAAAGAATCGTTGCCTCCGGATGGCTTATCAGAGTCTCCGGTGTTGGAAACGGGTTCTTTCCCTTCCGCAGCTTTATCGTTGGAGATGATGATCTGATAAGTAAACTCTCCTGCTTCATCCGGAAGCCAGATGATACCGTTATTCTCATCGATCGGGTCAAAATACATAAACATGTCTTCATCAACATCGTTTATCTCTTTGGGAAAAAAGATGATGTATTGAAACTTGGTGTCTTCGGACAATTCGCAAACGGCTTCAAAGCCATTGACAGTTACCTTCTTTCCGGTGATCGTTAAAGTAAAAGGCACGTCTTCGTCATGGGAAACCCATTCACCATCGGAATAACCGATCACCTCTTTCACATTTTCCGGCTCCGGAACGGGTACATCGTCAACCGGATCGGAAGAGGGACTCTCATCCACGACAACATCCATCTCAACAACTTCCGCCTCGTGATTACAGCCCGTAATGCTGAAAAAGAGTAAAACCAACAATATAACGGTCTTTTTCATGTTTCCTCGCTTTTTATCAAACTTTATGCTAATTATCTCACAATAACATGCGCATTGAATAAGGCACTGCCGGAATTCGGACACAATTGCATCCGGACCGCCTCGTTTTTTTACAAGAGATGATGAAAAAAACAAAAAAGAAAAGCCGGTATTCCGGCTTTTCGATTAAATCCTGATTTATTCGGTTTAGTTCGGCGCAGAGACCTTGGAGTCGACATGCATGCCCATACCTGCGGTATGTGCAGAGACGTCGGAAGCCAGGTACAGAACGGCGTTGGCAACTTCTTCCGGAGTCGCATAGCGCTTGTCCATTGCGTAGTTTCCTGCCAGCATCGCCATCGCTTCTTCATGGGTCATGGAATCACCGAAGAAGTCTTTTTCGATACGGAGCATCATCGGAGTATCGACCGGACCCGGGCAGACATAGTTGACATGGACACCGACCGGACCTAATTCCAGAGCGACGCACTTCGTCAGACCGGCAACGGCATACTTGGATGAAACGTAGGCGCTGTTGCCTGCTGTCGGTTCATAAGCTGCAGCGGAAGCGACGACGACGACTGCACCGGATTTGTTTTCGATGAGAGTCGGAGCGGCGTATTTCAGCATCAGCATGACAGAGAAGACGTTGAGCATGTAGGTCTTCTCGAACAGTTCGAGATCCATATCCTGGACCGGATGAGCCTTGCCTTCATAGCCGGCATTCGGGACGACGATGTTGATCGTGCCGAAGTAAGCTTTGGCGTTTTCAATGAAATTCTTGATGTCCTCTTCCTTGGACATGTCGGCGACGAAGCCTGCGACCTGGCCTTCTTTGGCATCCAGAGTCGGGATCAGGGCATCGATCTTGGCCTGTGAAGTGGAAGAGAAAGCGACTTTGGCACCCTCAGCGAGGAAGCCTTTGACGATAGCTGTACCGATACCGCCGGTTCCGCCAGTGACCAGTACGACCTTGTCTTACAGATTAAGATTCATATGATATTCTCCTTCTCCATTCATTTTACACGAAAAAGTACTCGGTGTTTCCATAATCGTTCGGAAAAAGAGACTTATTTATCCGGGCATGAAAAAAGGTTCCCTCAGGAACCTCATTTTCTATCTGGTGCCAACTACAGGAATCGAACCCGTAACCTACTGATTACAAATCAGTTGCTCTACCTATTGCGCTAAGTTGGCGTTTTTCATGGTGGAGGCTAACGGGCTCGAACCGCTGACCCTCTGCTTGTAAGGCAGATGCTCTCCCAACTGAGCTAAGCCTCCAATTGACGCTTAATTATAATAACATACGATCTTTTTTCAGTCAATTGGGTTTAAAATAGAAATATGTACAGAAATTCTTACGTCAGCGTCGATCTGGACAAGATCGGATATAATGCCAAATACTTCGCAGAAAAGACCGGAAAGAAAGTGGTCGGAGTCGTCAAAGCCAACGGCTACGGAACGGTCGATCACATGGAAGTTTCCGCCCTCAGGGAAGCGGGAGTCTCCTTCTTTGCGGTATCTTCCCTGGATGAAGCTCTGCATCTGAGAAAACACACCGATGCCGGGATCCTGATCCTGGGCCATGTGCCTTTGGAAGCGATGGATACCGTTCGCAAGTATGATCTGAGCATCGTGACCGTCAGCCGCGAATATGTCGAGAAAGCGGATCTGAAGGATGTGAAGATCCACCTGAAGCTGAATACGGGAATGAACCGGATCGGCGTGCGTACTGAAGAAGCGAAAGAGATCCTGGACCTTCTGAAGAAGAAAGGTGCACGCATCGAAGGCGTCATGTCCCATTTCTCCAGTGCCGATGACGATATCGGGTATTCCGAAAAACAGTATCAGCGGTTCAGAGACTGCGTACTGAGCTTGAATTATGATTTCCCGATGATCCACATGGCCGCAACGGACGGCTCGATCATCATCGACGATGATATCTGTACCCACTGCCGGATCGGGATCGGTCTGCTGGGATACAGTGCCTATGAAACGGGACTGCTTCCGGCGGTAGGTCTTCATTCCGAGGTCGTCATGTGCAAACAGCTCAGCGAGGGAGAGACCGTCTCCTACGGCCGTCACTATACCAGCGACGGAAAAGGATACATCTTAACGATTCCTTTGGGATATGCGGACGGTTTCTATCGCAGCAATACCGGAAAACAGGTCTATGTAGAGAATGAATACGGTACGATCGTCGGCAGTATCTGTATGGATCAGCTGATGATCCTGACGGAACATCCTCACGAAATCGGAAGTACCGTCGAACTCTTCGGCCCGCACGTCGATATCGTAAAGAGAGCTTCCGATCTTTCCACGATCACCTATGAGCTCCTGACATCCCTCTCCGAACGTCTCACAAGAGTCTATCTGAAAGACGGCAAGGAGATCAGCCGGATCGATCCGCGCTTCCAATAATACAGACCACGGAAACGTGGTTTTTTTCATGCGGGAGAAATTCCCGTTTTTTTTATTTAGGATTTTTGACATTCTCCGGGAATAAAGAAGTGAAGGAGAAAAGTCATGGAAAAGGAAATCACAGATCTCATGTATCTCATCATCGGTATCCTCGCCCTTCTGATCAGTATCATACTGGCTGTTCTGGTCGAGAGGCCGCAGTTGATCCATACGATGAAGACTCATAAAACGAAAGAAAAGCTGATTCCGGTATCTGCGGATACCGTTGTCATATCTGCAGAGGGTGAAGTCCAATGAAACATACACTCAAAATATTTCTCACTCAATTCATCGTCCTACTGTCCCTCTTCACCCTCTGCAGGGAACTGAAGATCATTCAGGCGGAAGAAGAAGTTCCGGAGGTCACGGAAACAGAAGAAGGTCCGCAATACAGCGCTTCCTTCCGCTTTACACTGGCAGACGGAAACGGAACGGAGGAACTGCCGGAAGAAGTGATGGCTGTCCTTCCGGAGACAGTCGAAGGTTTGAAAGACGGAGACAGGATCGATGCGCCGACCCCCTCTGAAACGCAGATCGGAAGCTTTACGTTCCTTGGTTGTGAACCGCCTTATGCGATCATCCACGGGAATGATGTCATCTTCTCCGGGATCTGGAGACATGAGGGTTCATCTATGAAACTGAAAGCACCTTCTCTGAAGGCTGCCTCGGAACTGTATTCAGGATTCGGATCCCTGGCCTGGGGACTGAAGGAAGGGACCTATATCGGCACCTACAACTTCCTTCTGGGAGGAAGACAGGCCTACTGTATCGAGATCGAGAAATCCGTTCCGGCTGCCGGATCCCGCTATGTCTACAGCGGACAGGATTCTTCCAAGATTGCCCGCATCATCGGCAGAGGAACAGCCAACGGAATGTCTCCGGGAGCGATCCAGGCGACCGTCTGGAACTATGTGGCGAACGACAAATCCCGAGCCTGGGTCACGACCGGTGAAAGCGTGGATTACGACGACGCGCGCTATTCCGGCGGAAGCTGTACGATCGATATCTATGTGCCGGACGGGAACTATCAGAAGTTCGCATTGCTGAAAGGGTGCAACGAACCGAATCAGGAGACCAAGCCGGGTTCGATCCGTATCCTGAAGAAAGCTCAGGATCTCGGGATCTCCTATCTGGATTTCTCCTCCTATTCCCTGGAAGGAGCGGTCTACGGGATCTATTCGGATCAGGACTGCAGGAATCTGAAGACGAAGCTCACCACAAAGAGTGACGGGACGACCGACAAGGCAACGGTCGAACCGGGGACCTGGTATGTGAAGGAGATCAGCGCAAGCCCGGGGTTTTCTCTCGATCCGAAGGTCTATACCGCAAAGGTCTCCGAAGCGGCGGATGTCACGGTCACATCGACCGAGAACGCAAAGCTGGGAACGGCCTATATCCAGAAACGTCCTGCAGACCCTTCCGTATCCTGTCCATCGCCTTCCTATTCCCTGGAGGGAGCGGTATACGGAGTCTACTTTGATAAACAGTGCAAAAACCTTTATCAGAAGTTTACGACCGATAAAAACGGAAATACCGAAAAGATCTCTCTTCCTGCCGCAACCTGGTACGTGAAAGAGATCTCCGCATCCAAAGGATTCCTTCTGGATGAAACGATCTACACTCTGAATGTCGTCATCGACAAGACCGCAGCTGTCACTTCATCCGAAGTCGCAAAGACAGGAACTCTCACGATCCGCAAGGTCGCCGATCAGGCGGACTGGCTCACTTCTTATCCCAAGAGTTACAGTCTCGAAGGAGCCGTCTACGGCATCTATTCCGACAGTTCCTGCAAGACACCTGTAAAGAAAGTGACGACCGACAAAAACGGAAATACACAGAAGATCTCTCTTCCGGCGGGAAAATGGTATGTGAAGGAGATCTCGGCTTCGGGCGGATTCCGCCTCGATGAAACGGTCTATCCGATCGATGTCGTCATCGACAAGACCGTTTCGGTCACTTCGACCGAGATCGCAAAGACCGGGAAGATCCGAATCCTGAAGAAGGCTGTGGAGACAGGTATCTCCCTTTCGAAGGAGTCCTACTCCCTGGAGGGGGCGGTCTACGGAGTCTATAAAGACGAGAAATGTGAGGAATCCATCAAAGAACTGGTCACTCGTGAGGACGGAACGACCGAAGGATTCATCCTTCCTGGCGGCAGATTCTATGTGAAGGAGATCTCTGCCTCAAAGGGCTTCCTGGTGGATGAAACGATCTATCCGGTCGATGTGGTCATGGAACAGGTGACCGATGTGACATCCATAGAAAGGCCCGAGACCGGAACTGCCCGTCTGAAAAAGAAAGAAGCGGATCCTTCCTTCTCTTATCGGGAACACTATCCGCAGAACTATTCTCTGGAAGGCGCCGTTTACGGGATCTATCCGGATGAAAACTGCGAAGAGCCGATCGGGACCTTCACGACCGGACCTGACGGAAACAGTGAGGATGTGATACTGCCTGCGGGAGAATACTGTGTGAAGGAGATCTCCGCAAGTCCGGGCTATCTGCTCGATGAGACGGTCCATCCTCTTCCCGTAAGGATCAATGATACGGCAGTCATCGAATCGAAGGAAGAGCCGATCCGCAAGGTGTTCGATGTGATCCTGGTCAAACAGAACGCCAAGGATGAAGACGACATCCGCTATCTTGAGGAAGCGGAATTCACACTGTCCTATTACGATCTGAAGGAAGCGGATCTCGAAGGATCTTCGCCGTTATATACCTGGACCTTCTCACCGAAGATCGAAGACGGAAAAGCCATCATCCGTTTCGATAAGGATCATCTGATCTGCGAGGAGAATATTCCCTGCGATGAAGAAGGAAGACTGATCCTGCCTCTGGGAGCATTCGCGATCGAAGAGACGAAAGCTCCCCAGATGTATCTGAAAGATGAGTCCGTATACGTCGGGAAGATCACGGAAGACGGGATCGAATGGAAGGACAGCGGACAGATCACGTCAGAGATAAAAGAAGGCGGAACGCTCGTATGGACACAGAAGGAAGAGAAAGTCATCCTTCAGACCACAGCGATCTTTGAAGAGAGCGGGAATGACCGTTATATCGCCGACGGCGTCGTCCATATCATCGATACGGTCGAATACGATCTTCTGAAACCGGGGAAAGAGTATCTCCTCAGGACCAGGCTGATCCGCAAGAAGGATCGGAAAGTGATGGCGGAAGAAGAGATGAAATGGATCCCGGAAAAAGAAGATGGTACGGTCGATGTACCGCTGGAATGTGAACTGGAAGAAGGAGGAGATCTGGTCGTCTTCGAATATCTGTATGAAAATGACAGGTTGCTGAGTTTCCATGAAGACCTTGAAGATGAAGGTCAGACCGTCCATGCGGATGAACTGTACAAAGCCTCCATGGTCCTGTACAAGGTCGGCGGAAGAAAGGATATTCTTCTCAACGGAGCCGTCTTTCAGGTCACCGGAAACAGGACGCGCAGAGACGGGGCTGAGATCGATACCGACTACGGAAGATTCGTCTCCGGCGGGATCTGGCAGGAACGGGAAGAACCTTTCATCTTTGAGCTCTCCAAAGACGAAACGATGAAAGGTGCGAAGGAGTATACCTCATCGATCCATCCTGTCTTCGCCTGTCACCACATCTGTATCACCGGATTGGAAGACGGGATCTGGTACGGCAGGATCAAGGGTCAGAAGGAAGTCAGAAGGTATGAGATCGCTCAGGGAATGATCCTGATCGAAGATGTGCCGGAAGACAGTATCCTGACCTATGTCGAACAGATCGCTCCGAAAGGCTACTATCTGGCTCCCGACCCATACACCGTCGAAGTCGGACATGATACATCATTGACCCGCATCGAAAACTATAGGACCAATCACGCTCTGATCCTCCCGAAGACCGGAGTAGATTAAAGGCACCTTTCGGTGCCTTCTTCTTTTATCTTGAAGCGATGTATTCGTCGACTGCATCCTGAAGGATGTTGAACGGAAGCGGTCCGTTTCTCAGGATCGCTTCATGATAGGAGACGTAGTCGAAACGGTCGCCCAGTGCATTCTTAGCGTAGTTTTCCAATGTCATGAAGTTGGAAGAACCCAGACCGTAGGAACAGTAGACGCCAGGCATCTCGATGACGATATCCCGATACTGATCGGCAGCCTCTACATCGAAGGAGAACAGCTGTGATTCGTTCTTGAAGTATTTCACGATATCCGCAGCCTTCCAGCCGAAGCAGTTCACGCCGACATCAATGATCGAGAAGACCGGGAAATAAGCGGAATTGTCGATATAGAAAGCCGTTGCGACATAATCGTCGTCGACTCCGGAGTAACGGAGCGCATAGCGGTGAGCGTTCTCAGCCCAGCCTTCCGTATAGCCGATGAAACCGATCACGGAACGGAAGTTGTGCGGATTGGTCCTCTGATAGAAGACGTGCTGGTAGAGGTGTCCAGGGAAACCTTCATGGGAAAGGGTTCCGTAGGCGGCATATCCGGAATCCATGTGGTTCGGATTGACACGGATGATGTTCTGATTCGGATTGTCGACCGGTGCAGACCAGTAGTAGGCAACTGCAGAAGCCGGAGCCGTATCCGGATCGAGAACGTCGACATCGTAGTCTACATCGCCCAGCTCAGGGAAATAACCGCCCAGGTTGTTTCTTAAGAATTCCAGAGTATCCTTCTCGTTCAATGCGAAGCTTTCCGGAGTTCCCGTCTGAGCCGCCATGTATTTTGCGATCGAATCCGGATTCTCGAGGATGGAAACATATTCCGCTTCCAGAGTATCCAGATTGTCTTTCAGTTCCTGCCATACCTCTTCGATCGGCTTGTTGCTGCTGCCCATCAGCATGTATGTCAGTTCCGCATAATCCTTATCCAGGTTGCATAACGCATAGTCGTCCATGTTCGTCTTGCCGCGGTACTTTTCAATCTCGTCATTGACCTTGGTGAAAGCCGGAAGGACTTCGTTGAGGACGATCTCCTTGTTTCTGGCGCTGTATTCTTCCTTCTTTTCTGCGCTCAGGAAATCCAGTTCCGCAAGACGTTCGTCAAAGGTCGTGATGAAGGCGTTGTCTTCCGTCTTCTTGACGACATCGGTACAGGTCTGCTGAGTCCAGTCGATCCAGACATCGAGGAGTCCGTAACCGTCTTTCGCCTGATCGGCGGTATATTTGAGCGCATCGTCGAAATAACGGTCGAGATCCGCCAGACAGGTCAGATAGTCTTCCACGGATTCTTCATCGTAGAAAGTGAAGTCCGTAAAATTGGAGACGATGTTTTCCGGAAGACAGGAACCGGATGAGAACAGGAAGCTGTACTGATAGAATGCCGCATCGGCGAGCGTTTCATACAGAGAGTATTCCAGTGCTTCATAGTCATACTGCTGACGGTAGGAGAGCTTGTCGAAATCGAAGCTCTGCAGTTCCTTCAGCTGATCTTCGAAGTATTTGAAATTCTCTTTGTCGAAACCGTATTTCAGTTCACCCAGATCGACCGGTGGCTTTTCCAGTCCCAGTTTCTTGTAATCGGTGACGCTGAAATGCAGGGTCATATAGTCCCCTTCCATTCCTTCTTTGAAGACTTTGTCGAGGAAGGCTTCGAAATCCGGATCATTCGGTGTCGTGTCGTTCGAAGACTTCTTCTCTCTGGTCTCGTAGGTCTTCAGTTTGTTCAGATATTCAGCTGAAGCCTTCTTTGCCTCGTTACTGCTGCCTTTGCTGCAGGATACCAGCATAAGCAGAGTCATAAGTATAACAAGCAGTTTTTTCATAAAATGATACCTCGTCAATATTATAATATAGTTGTATGTTAACCGCGAATATGCCTTTGCGCAAAATGCTGGATTTCCGTCCTACCGATGAAGATATGGCGATGCTCGATCTCGACGTCGTCGTTTACTGCAAGGTCACTGCCGTATCGATGACGAAAGAAGAGAACTACGGTTTCATCCGTTTCCTGTTCTCCGACGAAGACATCCCCTATTACTTCAAGGATTCAGAGAAGACGATCTTCTATGACTTCGACGGGACCAGGATCCACAGTGAGAAGTTCATCACGGTATTCGAACTGTATTCCAAATACAATTATGAGAATACCTCGCAGTACCTCTTCGATCTGATGCATTTCTATTCCCATGAAGCGGATGTCCTGATCGATCTGTACACACACGACTCCAAAGCCTACCGCCTGTCCAATCTGGACGGGATCGTCAAGCTCGAACAGATGTATAAAGAAAATGCAGCTTATGAGGTGAACCCCTAAAGTTGGACCAACGAAAGGAGGTTCACTTTTTATTTATGAAGTATTCAAAGGAATTCAAACTGGAGTGTATCAGGAAGTATAAAAACGGTGAGTACATTGAATATCCTTCCG
>Ga0256405_10011387_pt1 | contig 11387 bp, 11 predicted proteins | sample RumenRJG_02DNA_FD_189096 | JGI IMG/M metagenome (GOLD analysis project Ga0256405, IMG submission 189096) | Bovine rumen microbial communities from Lethbridge, Alberta, Canada - RJG_02 | ecosystem: Host-associated > Mammals > Digestive system > Stomach > Rumen | place: Canada: Alberta...
AGCAGAAAAGAATTAGACAACTGATCGACAACAGCGGTGTACTTGGCTTCGAATTTGACAATGACAAAGACATGTATACCTGGGAAGTAACTCCGGCGAACGGCAAGATGCTCGCCCGTCGCACAATTGAAAGCTGCGACGATAGCTTCCACGAGAACCTGATTGCTGTGCCCTACGACGACATTGACGCATGCGAGGCCATCTATCAGGAGGTTCTCCTCGATTTCATCGACTGCTATGCCGAGGATCTCTTCTTCGGCAGTGCCGAGTCCTTGGCTCTGTTCAGTGATATCGCCAGCAAGGGCGACGATGGGCTGCTCGAGCTGCTGTCTTTCTTTGGCAAGACTTACGACGAGTTTCTGCTAGACGTGTTCTACTGGTATGGTGTTTGGGTCGAGGCGAAAGTTCTCGAAGGCGATTCTGATTGCGAAGAATGCGCCGTCGCTGACTCTGATGAGGGCGATTATATCCATCTGGTCAAGAGCGTCCTGCGCCATCTCTGCGAAGATACACTCTGCATCGAGTATGACTCCGAACTCTGCACGATTTGGGAGTTCGCGGTTGCGAATGGCGGAGTCTGGTATCGCCGTTATGATACCGAGATGGTTGACGACATTACGTTCTTTCATGAAGAGTTCGGTTGCGTGATGCAGGACGATCCTGATGGGATGGCAGCGCTTCGCGATGCGGTCCTGACCTGTTTCTGCGAGGATAGCTGGTATTACGAAGAAGAGGGTGATGCCCTCGGTCTGCTCGGTATCAAGCAGGAGGAGCTCTTCGATCTCGACTAACTGCGGTTAAAAAGTAGCAAAAAATCTTTAAAAAAGGCCCAGCGTCTCCGGATGCTGGGCTGTTCTTATGCTAATAACTTGCATTTTTTATGCAACTGTGATAATATAATGACGGACAAACCGCCCCCCCGGTTTGTCCTTTATGTATGGGGCATTAGCTCAGTTGGCTAGAGCGCCTGCTTTGCAAGCAGGAGGTCAAGAGTTCGAGTCTCTTATGCTCCACCAAATGTAGATACGAAGGCAATCTGCGATTTTGAACTTGGAAAAGTCCAGAATTACAGATTATTTTTTATGTTTAAGCATAAGTGAGGAATCACGAAAATCCCTAAGTATTTTTCAAAAATGAAGGTTTTCGAGCTTCTTAATCCTGTCATTGGCGAGTTGCAGGTCTTTTAATCTAACCGTACCGTATTTATTCTTTTTCTCAGTGTATGGTCGCACCCAGGTATAGAAAGTACTTCTGGCGCAGTTATATTCCTGGCAAATGTCTGCGTCTTTCTTGCCTCTATGGTAATCTCTCACGGCGAAAATCTTTTGAGTTTCGGATTTGCGTTTTATAACAAAAATCTCCTTTTGCCTAGTTTTTGACTAGAAAAAGGAGATTTTGCAAGCATAAGCATTATGAAGTGAATTGCGATATAATGTATTCATGAAGACAAAGAAAACAATTAGTTTTAGGAAAATTATTATCATAGCACTTTCGGTGGTTACAATATTCGTAGGCGTAATGAACGAGGTGAATGCTCGCAGTATTATAAGTACGGACGCATTTCGCCCATGTTCAGATATGTATGAAGACGATTTTGAAGCTACAATTTGCGGAAAGTTGAATGCAACTCAGATGCTTCAGCAATCGCATTCTTATCATACTAATGCGTATATATGCTTTGCTTTAGCTGAAATATTGATTGTCGCAGCTATTCTCGATAAGAAATAAAACTAAAAATCTCCCTGATGGGAGATTTTTTAAAAGAACGAGTGTCGCCTAGGCGATGGCTTATTTCTTACTTCCAGACATCACATTGAGCGGTCTTGAATGGGGAGTCGCCAAGAATATTGACTGCACCAACTCTAGCCTGCAATCGATATACGTTGCTACCGCACCAGAATTGACGACTACTGGAGTAGTCTATTGCGCCAAATTCTTCCCATACAGTATTGCCGTTTGCGTCGAGCATACGTATGTCTGTGTGGTGGAGGGAGCTAGTATTATATACTCGCACCCAAATATGTGAGTTGATTCCAGTATTTCCGGTCGCTACCCAAATATCTTGGTAAGTGCTATTAAGCGTGTATGGTCCTGCCGCGTGTGCAATCCCGGTTGTGCAGAATAGCATGATAGCTATCAGGACAATCGATAACAGAGTTTTGGTCTTTCGTTTCATAATAAATGTAAACACCTCCGATAGGACATACTAGGCGACGCTCGTTAAAAAAGAACAGCGCATTTTTCGTTTGCGCTGAATCTTATACTAGCATGGTTCAAATATTTTTAGAAGTCTTAGCTGATGGTGCTTTTCATCGGGTATTCCCAACTCTTGCGTATGTAGATTCCGTTCTCCTTGAGGACCTTGCGGACAGCGTCTCCGCCGATTCCTACTATGGTCCCGACCTCCTTTGGCGTCTTCATTTCAGTATATAGTTCAATATTCTTTTTGACCACCAAAAAGTCTTTACTCAAAACCTTGTCTAATGATGAGTCGTTGAGTAAAGATTTTTTTATTGCCCATAAGCTAGTCTATTTAGTCATTCAATAAATCTTTTATTTTGTCTGAAAGTTTTTCTAAATCTATAGCCTCCCCATTAATGCGAAAATATGGCGTGCCTTTTAGGTGAGTTGCTTTTCCGATGCGTTGCTCAAATTTCAGGCGCTTTTCAACTTCCTGGCTCTGCATGTCCTTTATGAATTTTTCGACATTTCCTGAACCATCGGAGGAGATTTTGAAATAATCGATAAAGATATTTTCTGCATCTTTTGCGTCGGCGTATATCCATTCCGATTGGTTGCTGAATAATAAGTCTTTGTATTCTTTGAAATATCCCTGCATTTGTGCGGCTGTTGCTGCGCGTGCGGAGGCGTAGCTATTATTAAAACTGCGTAAATTATAATAACGAAAAACTAACGCGATTTTACCATCGTATTGTCCCATCAGGTCGCCGATAGTTCGATTCCATTCTGCGCAGTGCGGACATCCGAAATCCGCATATTCGTAAACAACTATTTTGGCCTTTTCTGGATCGCCAATTATTTTATCTCCGATAAGGCCACTCTCTTCTAGTGGTTTAAATATTTGATCTGGGTTACTTATTTCGATGGTTGGTTCTTTTTTGTATGTGCCGAGGACCATTAAGCCTACAATGGTCGCAAAAAATATAACACATATTATTAATATCTTTTTCATGTTTTCTCCGATGCTATATGACTTTGTAATAATCGCCGTCTGGAAGATAATTTGGATCATCCAAATACTGACACCTGTATGAAAATGAGCCGTTATCTTTACAGAGATATATTATTGCCGTACATGATTTACTAGTTTCGCTATTTTCTACGTCGCACTTAATATAAAAAGTGCCATCTTCCTTCGTCTTTCCGTATCCTAATATTTGTTTATTCGTGAAGCCGTCTTGTGCAAGAGCTTCGTCTATAGAATTATCTGCAAGTTTATCGAAGGCTGAGGCCTTTAGACTGTTGATTCTAGAATATTCATTTAGGTAAGTCTCAAAGCGACATGGAATGCTGATAGTAAAAAGCGCTATCGCTAAAATGGCCGACGTGCCAATAATTAGATACGCGATATTGCGAGACTTATGTTTGTGCGACACCGTTTCTGTCTGCGACGTTTCTGTGTCAATTAGATTTTCTAAATTGCAGCAAAGAACGTCGGTTAGCATTAAGATATGCTTTGTGCTTGGATACGAGTCGCCATTTTCCCATTTTGAGATTGTCTGCCTTGAGACCGACATCTTGTCGGCCAAAGCTTCTTGCGATAGCCCTGCTTTTATTCGATGCACCCTCAAACTGTCTCGAAACTTCATACGTTGTCCTTTTCTTCATTCTAGCAGATAAAAGTACGGCAATTATGTATTACGGTGGACTACTTATCTTGGCCATGATGGATCTTTCTTTTTTGTTAATTATGGAAAAACAAAAATAGAAAGACTACCAACTATTGGGTGCGTTTTTTTGTTTGCTATAAGAATATATTTATTCGCGATAATCGCTGTATTTTTCGATAATATCTAGCGCTTCTTCTTTTGATATTTTCTGGTAATTTCCGTAATAATTTAATCTCGAATATGTTTCGTCTGATTCTTCCCAATCCGAAGTTTGTTTATTGAAAACGTATATTTTGCCACCGCTTGTTTTGTAGATGTTGTCGCAAACTTTTATCGAATAATACCAGTCAGATGTTCCAGCTTTTTTATATAGACTTCCGTCTTCGTATGGAATTATCCAAAGACCTTTTATGTGCTCATCTATATTTACGGCTTTTCCGATGCTGCGGTAATTCATTTCGATGAAATAAACATCGTCAGGTATATTTGGCCCATAATCTGGATTGGCGCTTTATATTCTCCAGACACTAAATAAGATAAAAGAGTCTTTCATTAGGTGTATGGTGATGCGTTCCGTGTCGTTTTCTGCGGTTGCCGTTGCGCTGGTAGCGACATGGTCTTTGTCGGCTTCAACCACCGTTGAAAAGAAATCTGTATATGTCAGACGAACACTTTTTACTTCGTATGATGGATATTCTTTCTTAACTACCTGAGCGACATTTTGCTTATCTTTTTCTAATGAGTATGGTTTTTGTAACATATAGGGATCAAAAACTAGCCCCAAGACAAAAAGCCCGATTAGTGGCTGTACTATTAATGCGCAAATAATAATTGCAATGATTAGTGGTGCTTTGCTCGACTTTTTTTCTGGTTGCTTGGGTGGTGTTTCGATTTTTGACATACTTTTATCCTGCTTATGGCCATATTTTAGCACGGTAGTAGCTGTTTAATTTCCGGAATAAAAATATAGCATAAGCAAAAATATGATAATATTTGACTTGTAAGAACCGGCTACTGTGAAGGAGATACGATTTAGATGAAGGTTACAAAATTAGAGCATTCTGGTTTGCTCGTAGAAAATAACGGTGCGTTTTTGGTCTGCGATCCGGTTGAAATTGAACAGCAATTGCCGGCTTTTGGTAACGTGAAAGCTATTGTAATTACGCACGTGCATGGTGATCATTTTAATCCAGCAATCGTCAGTAAAATTATGTCAGAAAACCCGGATGTAAAAGTTTTTACGACCGAAGAAAACGCCGCGAATATTCCTGGTAGTGCGGCCGTGACGGACGGAGATTTAGTAAATGTTGAAGGGTTTGGTTTGAGGTTCTTTGGCAAGGATCATGCCTCTATTATTCCTGGCCAGGTGCCATGCCAAAATATTGGCGTCGTAATTAATGGCGCGATTGCGAATCCTGGTGATTCTTTTGATATGCCGCCGGAAAAAGTCGAGCTTCTCTGTGTGCCGATTTCTGGCCCTTGGTGCAAGACAATTGAGTCGATTGAATATTTTAAGAACGTTGCGCCAAAAGTTGCGATTGCTTTTCATGATGCAATTTTGTCGGAGTTCGGCAAAGGTATCAGCAACAACTGGCTAAAGCGCACGGCGGAAGAGCTTGGTGCGGATTATCGCGCGCTTACGCCAGGCGATTCGATAGAAATTTAAGGCAAGGAAAAGAGCGGCCATCGCTGACCGCTCGTTTTTTGTATCTACTCACTTCATGGCAGCTTCCAGATGCTATATAATATGCAATAGACTAACGTAAGGAAAATATGCAAAAAACTACTCTAGTAATAATGGCTGCGGGGATTGGTTCACGTTTCGGTGAAGGTATTAAGCAATTAACCTCGGTTGGCCCGAGTGGTGAGATAATTGTAGATTATTCCGTTCACGATGCGATTGAGGCCGGTTTCAACAAGATTATCTTTGTAATTCGCAAAGATATCCATAAAGATTTCGAAGAGATTATTGGACATCGTATCGCAAAGAAATGTCACGTAGAATATGCCTTCCAGGAATTAGAAGATTTACCGGAAGGTTTTTCTGTACCGGAGGATCGTATCAAGCCTTGGGGCACTGGTCAGGCTGTGCTCGCTTGTAAAGATTTGATACATGAGCCATTTGCAGTGATTAACGCAGACGATTATTACGGCAAGGAAGCCTTCGTGAAGGTGCATGATTTCTTGGTTGAACATGCTAATGACGAGGCGCATTATTGCATGCCGGGCTTTATTCTAAAGAATACGCTTAGTGAGCAAGGTGGTGTTTCGCGCGGTATTTGCCAGGTCGATGACGATGGTTATTTAACTGAAATTATCGAGACGCACAATATTATAAAGAAAGACAAGGATTTTGCCGTAACCGAGGATACTGGCAAGGAGATTCCGATGTCTTCCCTTGCTTCGATGAATATGTGGGGCGTTACGCCGGACTATCTCGATATTCTAGAGACCGGCTTTGTCGATTTCTTGAAGAATATCCCAGAGGGCGACATCAAGGCGGAGTATCTTCTTCCGATTATTATGGAGGGGTTGCTGAAGGATGGTCGTGCGAAGATTTCTGTACTCGAGACGCACGATAAATGGTTTGGCATTACTTATGCCGCCGACAAGGAAAAAGTCATTGCTGAGTTCAAAAAGCTCGTAGATAAGGGCGTTTATCCTACGCCGCTAAATAGCTAAATATCGTGCTCGTAGCATTCGCAATTTTTCATGTGCCAGCTCCAGTAGTCTAAGTTGTCGTCGTAGCCTTCGATGGCGAAATGAAGGCACTTTAGCATGGAGCCGTGGCCAACAACCAGAATAACGTCATTATCGGAATGCTTTTGTTTGAGCATGTCTAAGAAGCGCTCTGCGCGCGCAAATACGTCTTTGATGGGTTCGACATTGTCTGCGTTCGTATTGAGTCGTAGATCGCCAATATCGAGCCCATTTTTGCGCAAGAAACGACCATGTTTGCCTTCGTTGTCGCCAAAGCTGCGTTCGAGTAATAGCTCGTCGTAGATGATGTCGATGTTGCGACCTTCCGTGATGATTTCAGCGGTTTTGCGTGCGCGTGCGAGTGGCGACGCGTAGCAATGGGTGAATTTGATATCTTTGATTTTTTCTTGAAGCTCGCGAGCCTGTTTGATACCAGTAAGATTTAGTGGAATATTTGTCCTTCCCTGTGCGATGCCTTGGATATTCCAACTAGTTTGGCCGTGACGAACTAAGTATACTTTCATCGAATAATCTCGTGTTTAAAGTATTGTTCTTGAAATTCCGTAAGCGCATTGATGGCGTCGTCGGAATAATCTTTGCCTTTTGGCGCAAGCACGAGCTTGTCATCGTCATCGTCGGTGCGATGAATAATTGCTATACATTTTCCGGTAAATTCTTTGATCGGTTCGAAGATGCCTAGAATATAGCAATCTAGCTCCTCGCCGTCGCCACTAATGGTGCCAGGGATAAAGCCGTAGTTGAGCGGATAAATAAAGCCATGTTTTGGATGCTTGCTGCCGAACGGGCGGTCGATTTTTGCGGTGATAGTCTGACCTAGATATTGTTCATTCATTGTTTATTCCTTTCTACCGGGACGGCGTTTTCGTAAATGCCGTTTAGTAAATCGTCTGGATAATGCGTGTCGCAATAACGTTCGATGAAATTGCGTGGCTCAATGCCGTGACGTCGGAGATTCTGTCGGTATACGGCAATGCCTGAAATAAGAATATCAAAGATTAGGAAAATAGCGAGAATTTTGAAGACAATATCGCCGATTTTGCGCGGGATTAATTTGTATAGTTTGAAGATTAATGGAAAAACGAGATAAATAAAGGCAACTACGATTGCGCCCCAGACGAACATATATGGGATGGTGGTTTTGCCGCCGATATTTAAATATTTGTCAGAGTAATCCCAGGAGCGTGTACCAAAAAGAAGTTCTTGGCCGACGGCCATGACGTATTCTAGGACGCCACCAATAAAGAAGCCGTAGACGAAATATTCGTACCATTTTTTATTACGCCATCGGCAAATCATGATAAAGACCAATAATGCGCCGGTGCCATAAATTGGGCTGAGTGGGCCATAAATAAGCCCAGAGCGCGGGAGCCAAAGCTTGATGCCTTGATGGATGTAGAGCGTCACGTACATGAAGATCTGTTCGTAGTAGGTGCCAAAAACAGAACCGATCGTAAAGATTAGAACGCCGAGATTGAAATAATCTTTGCGGCGCTCGAGCTCAAAAAGCCGCTTTGGCGCAGCTTTCTGAGTTTTTGTTTTCTCGGACATTCAGCTCCTAAATGCAGGTGTAGCCGCCGTCGATTGGCAAGATTACGCCAGTGACGTAGCTGGCTTCCTTGGAAGCGAGGAAAATGGCGCCGGCATTGAGCTCGCCTTCTTTGCCATAGCGCTGCATTGGGACGTGAGTCTTGGCAAATTCTTGGAAACGATCAGTATCTAGAACTTCGGTTGTAAGTTCGGTATAGAAATAGCCTGGGCAGATTGCGTTGCAGGTGATGCCTTCGGTAGCGAGTTCTGCGGCAACGGCACGGGTGAAGTTTACGACGCCGCCCTTGCTGGAGTGGTAGGCGACAGTATGAATCTCTGTGTTGCCAACGAGGCCATACATAGAAGCAATATTAATGATGCGTCCATAATGGTTTTTCTTCATGATGTTTGCGAAAGCGCGGGTCATTTTGAAGACGGAGGTAAGGTCGGTGCTGATGGTAAAATCCCATTCGTCGTCGGTCATATCTAGGACGCCTTTGTCTTTGCTAGAGCCAGCACAGTTGAGTAAGATATCTACCTTGCCATATTCTGCTTCGACCTTTTCGGCGGCAGCTGTAATACTATCTGTTTCTGTTACGTCGCACTGAATTGGCAATACTTTTATGCCGTATTTATCTTCCAACTCTTTTTTGAGGGCTTCTAGGCGTTCGAAGCGACGCGCTAGGATGGCAAGGTTTGCGCCCTGCTCTGCGAAAGCGTGAGACATTTGGCGACCGAGGCCAGAAGATGCACCGGTAATGACGGCGACTTGATTTTTGAGATTAAACATTTTTCCTCCTTATTGTTAGAGTAATTATACCTTTTTCGAGGCAAGAATGAAATTGACGGCTTCGATAATTGCGATAATTTCATTGACGGCGGCGATCGCTAGGCCAACGGCGTGAAATGTGAACATGTATGCATCAAATGTGACATCGTTGATACTGAAATTAATCCTTGTGACAATGATGAGAATTAAGGATAATGCGGCGAGGCCAATATGGAATAAGGCGTATTTACTACGATTAGTAAGAAAGTCGTGGATGCCGGACCAGCCAAGTAAAATTGCGCTTAGCGCAAAGCGGCGGTTGCTGACGGTTTGTTCTTCTTTGTAATGGCGCTTTGTGAAGAAGCCGATGATTTCCAACAGTGTCCATAGAACACTGAAGATCAGCACGACAAGCATGATGGTACGAAGAATAGTTAATAATGCATTGTTTCCCTCTGACAAAACCGGGACGTAGACATTGTCGATAAGTTCTTTGTGGGCGAGGCTGATTTTGAGCTCTGGTTGGATATATAAGAAATAGATGGCCGGGATGAAGAAGGATAGAAAACGAAAAATGCCGCGCTTGTATTTGCCGAAATAAAAGTCATTAAGGCCGAAGAGACCGAAGAAAATGGTATAGATGCCGACGGCTAATGGATTGGTTTTCGTTTTCATAATGCTTAAGTTTGCTTTAATTATACCATTTTGGTCAGACAGTGTCGTATAATTAAGGTAATATGAAGGTGTTTAAGGTTCTTGGGCGCATTATTTGGATAATAATCGCCATTATCGCGATAGCGGTCGTAACTTGCGTAGTATTAGTTTCGGTGTTTGGTACCGATGTAAAAACGATCAAGGGCGAAGAGTCGACGGAAGAAGTCGTGCCGCCGGAGCCAGAGATTACTGGCGCAGAGACGCGTTTGCTATTTGCCGGCACGACGTTTTGGGGGCGTCGCACGAATACGGATGCACGTGCTTCGGAACTTGGCGTAAAATATCCTTTTTCGCAGCTAGACACTTTGGACCGCAAGAATTATGATGCTTGGATTGGCGGTCTAGAATGCCCGGTCACGGATAATGGTCACAACAAAGCTGAAGAAGAAAATATCTTTAAGTTTAACTGTGATCCAGATTATTTGCCAGAGGCCGCAAAATACTTTGACGCTTTTTTGTTGGGCAATAATCATGCGGGCAATCAGGGCAAAACCGGCCTAGAAACTACGCGTGCATATTTAAAGAAGAATAATATTCAGTACTTTGGCACACCAAAGCGTACTGCTAATGATACGAGGGATCCAGAATATCCGAATGACGATGTGAATGTAAATAACTGCGGAATCGTGGTTTTGCCGGTGCGCATTGCGCTCGATGATGGTACAGAAGATAAATATAAGATTCCGTTTGGTTTTTGCTCTGCACATGGCGTTTATGGCGTTCCTGGCGAGGATTATTTGCAGAACATGAAAGACTTCGCACAATACGTACCAACGGTCGCGATGCCACATATGGGTGCGGAATATAAGACTTCGCATGATACGATGCGTCAGAATCTGTATCGCAAGATGATTGATTATGGTGTAGAAGCGGTGATTGCTGATCATCCGCATTGGTTGCAGGATTCTGAGGCGTATAATGGTAAGTTAATTGTATATTCGATGGGCAACTTTATGTTTGATCAGACTTTTAATGCGGAAGTTGTACGTTCCGCCGCGATTGAGGCGCAGGTGAAGATTAATATTAAAGATGCCGAGTTGGATAAATGGAACGAGCTTGGCGAGGGTTGTCTTGAAGATTCCGCGACTTGCTATGAAAAGATTAAGGCCGCAGGATTAAAGAAGTTGAGTCTGACGTGGGCTTATGATTATCATGGCACGACGTCTGCCGGTAATCGCATTACGCGCCTTGCGCCAGATAATGAACAGGCTGCAATTGGCCAACGTCTAAATTGGGGCGCAATTCCAGCAGAACTCAAAATTAAGAAATAAAAAAATCCCGCCGATTGGCGGGTATTTTTAGCGTGGTCTGCTGACCGCAACTTTGTGTGCGCGTTGCTCGATGCGGTCATTGAGGACTTCGAGTTTCTGGCTTTTGCCGGTCTTGTTTTCGAGTGCCTTGAGGATTAGAAAATCTGTTATGCGTGGATTCTTTGGTAGTAATGGGCCGTGTAGGTAGGTGCCAATGCAGTTCTTGTATTTTACGCCTTCTGTCATGTCTTTACCGTTATTTCCTGCGCCCGTAATGACGGTACCAAAAGCCTGCATGTCTTCGCCAAGATAAGTTAGGCCGGAATGGTTTTCGTAACCTACGACTTCGCCAAATTCTGGTGTGCTAACCGTGATATTGCCGATAAGGCGAGTATCGCCTGCGACGGTCTTGAGATTAAGGATTTTGGTGCCTTCAATCTTTTTGCCTTCGGAGGTTTCAAAATAATGACCAAACAGCTGATAGATGCCGCAAATGACTAAGGTGGGCGTTTCGCGTTCAACGAAATCTTTTAGCTTTGGTGCGATTTTTTGGAG
>Ga0256405_10011388_pt1 | contig 11385 bp, 18 predicted proteins | sample RumenRJG_02DNA_FD_189096 | JGI IMG/M metagenome (GOLD analysis project Ga0256405, IMG submission 189096) | Bovine rumen microbial communities from Lethbridge, Alberta, Canada - RJG_02 | ecosystem: Host-associated > Mammals > Digestive system > Stomach > Rumen | place: Canada: Alberta...
CAGGATTGACAGCCTATTCAGACAATCTGGCCTGTATCGTAAAAAATGGGACAGGCGGGACTATAGGGAAGGGACAATAAAGCGGGCAATCAATACATGCCAGGAAGTATACACCCCGAAAAAGCCCACAGAAGCCCCGCAGAAGCCCCAGAAAGCAGCAGAACCGACAGAAACACAAACACAGGGCCAGAAGCCCGCAGAAGCCACACCACAGGCCGATTTTGACACATTCTTTGCTACCATTCAGACAGAAAAATATAAACCAGTCAGAACAGGAATAACAGAATTTGATGAATTGCTGGGCGGCGGCATTCTGCGGCAATCCCTTGTCATGCTGACCGCAGCCCCTGGGACTGGCAAAACATCCATAACACAGCAGATATTTGAAACAATGGCGGCACAGGGGACAGATGTAATATTTCTGAATCTTGAAATGTCAAAAGAACAATTGCTGGCCCGCAGCATGTCCCGCATTATTCACAGACAGGGCCATAATATGACTGCTGCAGAAGTTTTGAAGGGCTATGCCTGGACAGAATACCAGCGCGGATATGTCACAAAGGCAGCGCAGACATACAAAGCAGAAATTGCGCAGCACATGATATACAATCCCGCAGGATGCACAACAGATATTGAAAGTATCAGAAACACACTGACCACAGCGGGACTGAAAGCCAGGGCAGCAGGGCAGCCAGGGCCTGTCTGTGTTCTGGATTATCTGCATCTGATAACCACAAGCAACAGGGAAGAACAGGCCGAATTGATAAAAAAATCTGTGGCAATGTTGAAACAGTATGCCATTGAATTTGATACATTTGTTCTGGCAATCGGCGCAAATAACAGGGACACAAACAGAAGCGGCATTGTGGGCCTGGAATCTGGGCGGGACACATCCGCAATTGAATACAGCGCAGATTATCAAATCGGGCTGAATTATAGGGCATTGGCTGAAAAGCTACAGAAACCGAATGGGGAAACATACAAGGCCAGCAATCCAGATGATATGGAAGCATTGCAGAATGAAAACCCCCGCAAAATGATTGTGCAATGTCTGAAAAATCGAATGAATGCGGCAGGCGGGAAAATCTATCTGAATTTTGATGCGGCAAATAGTACATTTGTTTTTGCTGGGAAGCCGAAAAAGAAAGCAATCATTACACAGATTCCAACAGGCTTTACCAGGGCAGACGATGACCCCGACAACCCTTATATTTGAGGAAATGCCCATGGATGAATACAGAACCGCATACAGGCTGGCTTTTGACTTCCATTCAAAGTATGCGCCATGCCCGCCCACTGTGGAAGCCTGGGAAGCCGCAGCGCGGGATATGGCAGCATTCAGCATACAGGGCGGCAATAGCGCATTCCTGGATTCCCTATTGCTGGCAATCATGGATGAAATGGAAAGGAAATGGAAAGCAGCGCAGAAATAACCACAGCAGGGGACAGAAAATCCCCTGTTTTTTTATGCCCTTCTGAATAATAAAGTCTGTTTAGACTTCAATAATGACTGTCCTATTCCTTATACAAAAAGGTGAAAATATATCAGACACATAAAATGTTCTATGTATTTTCTATATCTTGTGCTATAATGATACAGGGGACACAAGGGACACAGAAAGGATGCAAGACACATGAAACACACATACTACAGGACATGTCCATACTGCGGCAGCAACAATGACCCTGGGGAAGTATGCGAATGTCAGAAAGGAAGTGAATGCAGAAATGACAATGACACAGGAAGCAACAGAAGCAAGGCGGGCATACAAGCGCAAATGGTATGCCCAGAACCGCGACAGGCAGCGGGAATACATGGCCCGCTACTGGGAAAAGAAAGCCGCCGAAAACCCGCAAATAACCGCAGAAAGCCGCAACAATGGGCAGGATGCAGCAGCGCAAGGGCGCAGAAGGTGAACGCGAGCTGTCGGGCATTCTGCGGGAATATGGATATGACACACAGCGCGGCGGCAGTCTGACATATGGCAGCATCCCCGACATTGTGGGCCTGGATAATGTCCACATTGAATGCAAGCGGGCAGAAAGGCTGGATTTGCTGGCAGCCATTCGGCAATCAGAAGCAGATGCAGCCAGATTCAAAGACGGAATGCCTGTGGTTATACACAGGAAGAACCGCAGCCCCTGGATTGTTTCAATGACCCTGGAAAACTTTATGCGACTATACCAGAAAGGAATGGAAAACAAATGAAAATGTATCCCACAACCTGGCTATACAATGCCATGAAGAAATTCACAGACACAAGGGAAGCTGCCCGCCTGGAATACACACAGCGCATGAAAGCCCTGGAAGATGCGAAAGGCAGCAAATATTACATTGATGAAAAGAACAAGGCCGAAAGCCGCAGGGCAAACATTGTGGAACAAGCCCGCCTGGAATGTCGGCAGTCTTTGCAGGGGACATTCAAAACCATGCGGGAAAACAACAGCAAAAGGCCCATGCAGCCGCCCACAGAAGAACAATTGCGCATCCTGGAATTGCTGAAAATGCGGGATTCTGTGACCGCAGACGAATTGCAGCAGGCCGCAAATGCTATGAATGGCAATGGCGCAGCCCTTCAATTGCTGTATGAATTCGGAAGAAAAATGGATGTGCGGAACATGTCCGACATTCGCAGGGATGCAAACGAATTCAGCATTGCACAGGCAGAAGATGAAATAAACCGCATTGCGGGGGAATGTCGGCGCATCCTGGAAACAGGCGCAAGGCGGGGCGCATATCTGGGCGCACAATTCAATGAAAGACTGCATGGAATCCCCATGAATGAAGATGCCCTGCCACAGATTGAACCCTTTACCACAGAACATGAATTTGAAACCCGCATGGGCTATGGGGACAGATTGCGGGAAGCCACAGCCAGTCTGTGAGAAAGGAAACAGCATGGGATATTTACAGATAAACTGCGGCGCATGTCAGCATTCCTGGAATGTATACAGGGCCAGCATGGAATATGACAATTCCAGAATCTGCCCTTTCTGCGGGCATAAAATAGCCCTGGAAACATTCCACAGCACAATACAGAAAGCATTTGACACAATGCAGAAAGCCAACCTGGAATTATTCAGTGACCATGTGAATTTTCATCATGCGCCATTCACTGTGCATTATATCGAATTCCAGGAATCACAGCCCGACATTGCGGGCCGCCTGGATGCCCTGGAAGAAAAGCTGGACATACTAACAGCGGGCCTGGATGAATCATAAAGTCTGCTGCGACTTCAATATTGAAAGGACACAAAGCCATGACAATTTCAAGAATGGATGTAGGCACAGGCCGCAAGCGGCATGAAAGATATTTTCTCATGGAAGGGGACACACACATTGCCTGGTTTGACAATCTGGAAACAGCAGCGAAAGTTTCCAGATTCATAAAGGGCGCACATCTTGAAAAGGCAGATTATGCAGCTGCAAAAGCGGCCCTGGCTGAATGGGACAGCCTGCACAGTCTGCCGAAAGGGGAATCAGACAATGACAGCAAACAAACAGCGGGCAATACAGGCCCTGTTGACATGTCGGACTAAAAAAGAAGCGGCATTTGCTGCGGGCATTTCTGAAAGAACCCTGGAATATTATCTGAAAGATGAAGAATTCCAGGCAGAATACAGAAAAGCTGTGGGCCAGGTGATAGACAGGACAGCCAGACAAGCGCAGCAGGCAATGTCCCCCGCCCTGGCTGTACTGCAAGCAATCATGCAGGATGCGGAAGAAAACAGCAGCAGCAAAATTGCGGCAGCCAGAACCCTTCTGGAATATGGCCTGCGCTTGACAGAATTCAATGATATTATGCGCGAATTGCAGGGGAATGAATGAATGTATTATGACAGACTGAAAAAGGCCGTTCACATAGTCGCAAAAGCCCGCAGAAGCGCAAAAGCGGCCCGCATTCCAATTGCAGACTGTATAGCCCCATGTTATGCGCCCATTTCTGCGGATATAGCAGAAGGGCAGCACACATTCTATTATTTCCCAGGCGGCAGGGGAAGCGCAAAAAGCAGTTTCTGTGCGCTGGAAATTGTCCAGGGCATTATGGATGACCCAGAAGCAAATGGAATTGTTTTCAGACGATATGCAGCCACAATGCGGGAAAGCACATATTCACAGATTGCCTGGGCTGTGGACATGCTGGGCGCAGGGGACTTGTGGAAGGGCAATGTATCCCCCATGCAGTATGTTTACATCCCCACAGGGCAAATTATCCATTTTCGCGGGGTTGACGATTCCGCAAAAATCAAATCAATAAAACCCCGACATGGATATTATAAATATTGTTGGTTTGAAGAATTTTCAGAATTTGACGGCCCGAATCAAATTCGGTCAGTGCTGCAATCTGTCATGCGGGGCGGGCAGGACTTCCGCATTCTATGCAGTTTCAACCCCCCACTGTCTGTGGCTGCCTGGTCAAACAAATACATTCAGCAGCCAGACGAAAGGGCCATTGTATTTCATTCAGATTATACAATGATTCCCCCCGCCTGGTTAGGGGAAGGATTTTTGCTGGAAGCAGAACATTTGCAGACAGTCAATCCAGAAGCCTATGAACATGAATACATGGGCAAGGCCCTTTGCACATCTGGAATGGTATTCCCGAATGTGGAAGCCCGCGAAATCACAGAAGAAGAATTGCAGCAGATGCAATATTTCTATGTTGGCATTGACTGGGGATTCAGCACAGACCCTGCCGCAGTCATTCGGGCCAGCTATGACAGCAGGACATACACAGTTTATATCATTGATGAATTTGTGCAGCGGGGATGCAGCAACAGCCAGATTGCGGAATTGCTACAGGAAAAGGGCTGGGACAAAGCCCCAGGGGAATTCTATTTTTCCCCATTCGGCGGCGGCAGCACACAAAGCAGGCAGCTTGTCATTTGCGATTCCGCAGAACCGAAATCAGTAAATGATTTGCAGAATATGGGCATAAAGGCAATGAGTTGTCAAAAATACCCTGGCAGTGTTCAATATGGCATTCGCTGGCTGCAAAGCAAAACCATTGTCATTGATAAGAAAAGAACCCCATATGCTTTCCAGGAATTCACAGAATATGAATATCTGCGCAACAGAGATGGGGACATTCTGGCAGATGTGCCAGACAAAAACAATCATTGTATCGACAGTCTGCGCTATGCGCTGGACATGCTGATAAATAACCACAGATATTCCGCATAGAAAGGATGTGAACAGATGAAATTTGTTCAGATGCCCATTCCACAGAAGCCGAAACCGAATCCAGAAGTATCAGAATGGATGTATGACCAATTCGGGAAGAAGTATAGGAAAGTTGGCAGCATGATTGAATATGCGCCCACAGTCATCATTGATGGAATAGAAATCTATCAAGATGAACTGGAAGAATTCAACCGCAACAGGAAAGAAAGCATGGAACGCAACCGGCAGGAAGAAAACAACCGCATTCAGCAGCAGCACACAGGCAAAATCTGCCCGCTGAATAGGTTTGCCAGCTTCCAGCCAGACTGCAAGACAGACTGCGCCCTGTACAGGCCCACAGGATGCGCCATGAAGCGCACAGAAGCCCAGGCCGATACAATCGGCAAGCCATGCCCATTCATGCGGAAATGCCAGGAATCCTGCGCCCTGTATTGCCAGGGCTGCACATTATGAAAAAAGAAAGGATGAAAACAAATGAAACTGACTGACTACATGAAAAAGATTGAAGGAATTTACAAGAACGCTGCCCCCGAATTCATCAAAATTGTAAAGAAAGACGAACAGGCACAGCGGGACATTGAAAAAGTAAGGGCCAGCCGTGATTATACCCATGAAGGGAAGCAGAACCGCATTGCAGCCCTGGAAGCCTACAGAAAAGAACTGCGGGCCGAAATGGAAAAGCTGGCTGGCGCAGCAGATGAACAGGCATTGAAAGTCAGAGCAGATGTAGAAAGCAGATTTTACAGCAAATTCTATGCAACCCCTGCTGCCCTGGACATGCAGGCCATTGAACTTCTGAAATCTGGCATTCTGAATGATACAGAATTGCTGAATCTGGCTGGCAGTTTCAAAGGGAATGCCACTATGCAGCGCATCTGCGGAACATACATGGAACAGAGCAGCAATAGGGATGTGCAGACAATGGGAAGGGCCATGCGCTATGCCCCACAGGATACACACATGCGCTGTGTGGATTCCGTTATTACTGCGGGGCGGGCCTGTGTAGGAATCGGCACACAGACTGGCGCACATGGCGCAGAAACATTCTTGAATAGGCTGGATTCCATGACACAGGATGCCTATGCGACAGCCCCAGATGTGGAAGGATAAAACAATGGACTTTGCAGAACTGGAAAAACAGCTTGCGGAAATGGACTTTTCAAAGGAATTTGAACAACTGGAAAAGGATTTTTCCCGCCTGGACTTTTCAGAACTGGAAGAAAAATTGAAAGAATTTGAACAGTCTTTGTATGATTCTGACATGGACTTTCTTTTGACATGAAAGAAGGTGATTCCCCCGCAGAATTAAAAAGAACCCTGCCAGGAATCCACCCACACTGGCAGCGGCGATTCTAAACCAGCGCAAAAACCATGCGGCAGCCTGCATTGTCCTTTACCCACTTTTCAGCAATGCGGGCTGCTTTTTAATATTAAGGTCTGCGGGGACTTCAATAATGACAGAACATGCACATTGAATTCATAATGTTTTTGTTGACATACAAGAACAATTTTGATATTATAGGATAAGAAAAAGGACAGGCCCGCAACCTACCACAGCCACAGCCTGCCCAATACACCAGAAAGGCGCAATTCATTATAACATAGTGGATGCGCCCAGACAAGAAAGGAAGGGCAACCCATGAACGAAATCATTATGACAACCCCCGCTGCCGACATTATCCCCGCGCAGCCTGCATTGCAATTTATCCTGGACAGATTCAAAGCCACACTGGATGTGCAGGACATTACAAAGGATTCCTACACTGTGGCTGTCACATGTTTTGTGGACTGGGCGCAGATGAATTGCGCTGGATTCCCGACAGATGAAGATATAAAGGCATACAAAGACTGGCTGGCAAGCCCGCATCCGCGCAGAACAGCCACAGGGCATGGGGAAATTATCAAATTCACTGCCGACACACAAAACCGCTACATGCGGGCATTGAAAAGATTCTTTTCCTGGGCCGTTGAAAAAGGACTGTGCCAGATAAACCCCGCTGCCAGCATTCATGGCGCAAAAGTCAGAAGGGACAATACAAAGCGCAGCGCATTTGAAAGGGAAGAATATCTGCATCTGCTGGAATCCATAGACAGAAGCACAGAGAAGGGCAAAAGGGACTATGCCATTATCCTTCTGACTGCCACAACAGGGCTGCGCTGTATCGAATTGCAGCGGGCCACAATCGGAAACATTGAAACTGTGGCGGGCAATCGTGTTCTGTATGTCCAGGGCAAGGGCCACACAGAAGCAGACGATTATCAAAAAATCCTGCCGCCTGTGTATGATGCCATTATGGAATATCTGGCAACCCGCAAACACACAAGCAAAGATTCCCCATTGTTTGCCAGTGTGGGCAACCGCAGCAAAGAACAGGCCATGACAGAACCCGCAATGTCTGCATGTATCAAAGAAAGAATGCGGGCCGCAGGATTCGACAGCCACAAATACACCCTGCATTCACTGCGGCATACTTCCGTCACATTCCTTTTGAAGTCTGGCGCAACAATCCAGGAAGCACAAGCCCATGCCCGCCATGCCAGCCCCGAAACCACATTGATATACAGCCACAATCTGCAAAAGCAGAACATGCAGACAGAACAGCGCATATATGATTATATTTTCGGCATAGAACAGGATGCCCCGACACAGGCCGCCGACATTATGCGCAAGATGCCCGCAGACAAGCAGAAACAGGCCCTGGAATTGCTGAAAGCCCTTGCGGGATGATTCCCGCATACAGGCTGCCGCAGAAAGGATGTGAAACAGGCACAGGCGGCACAATAGACACAGCACACACAACACACACATTCAAAAGAAAGGAAGTCAGACACAATGAACATGGACATTCTGGATGCAATTTCCGAATTGCAAATTACCCTGGACAAAATCACAGCCATTCATGATGGATTCATGCAGCAATTCACAATGCAGGCAGATAAAAAACTTGCTCTGCTATCCATTGAAACCCATTACAAGAATTATCAGAACACAGCGCATGTTATATGCGACTTGTTAGGAAAGGCCACAGAACAAATGGCGGCCCTGGAAGGGCTGGCAGATGCAGCCTGGAAGGAACAGCAGCAGGCATGACATACAAGGGCAGATGCGGCGCAATCCGCATTCTGCCCATATTGTGCATATAAAGGAAGGTGAAAACATGGATAAATTCTTTACACAGCGCACATGCGACAGATGCGGCGGCAGCCTGGATGCGGGCCGCATTATGTCCATGTATAACAATGACTGTATCTGTATGAAATGCAAAGATGCGGAACAGCAGCGGCCCGATTATAAAGAAGCCCTGGAAGCTGACCGCGCAGCCATTCAGCAGGGCAATTATAATTTCCCTGGAATCGGAATTGAAGGAAGGTGAATGGATGAAAACATATAAAAAGCTGACTGCCGACAGCATCCCAGAACAGCAATATTTCACTGTAGCAGAAGTGGCAGCCATGACAGGCAGTCACATTCACACAATCCAGCGCAGATTGCGGGAAGGAAAGCTGCAAGGAAAGAAGCTGGGCGGGGAATGGAAGATATACGCAGAATCAGTCAATAATGAAGTCGTGACAGACTTTAATAATGAAAAAGGAAGGTGAAAACATGAGAAAATGCCCGAAATGCGGCAGGGAATATTCAGAACATCCCGCCATTTCCCGCCTGGACAATGAAACCGAAATTTGCCCCGATTGCGGAACAATGGAAGCATTGCAGGCCGCAGGAATTCCAGAAGAAAGCCAGAAAGAAATTCTGGCTGCTATTGAAGAAAGAAGGAATGCGCATTGATTCTGTCTGTGGCATTCGGGAAAGGCGGCACAGGGAAAACTTCCACAGTCTGCGCCCTGGCTAACCTGGCCCACATGAACAAATTGAAAACCCTTGTCATTGATTGCAGTACACAGGGCAATTCTACATTTGCCCTGGGCGGGGATTTGACAGCCCCTGGCCTGTATTCTGTACTGACACACAAAACACAGGCGGCACAAGTGATACAGCATACACAGCAGGCAGATATTATTTCCGCAGGGCTGGACATGGCAGAAGCAGAAAGCAGGCTGAAAAATCTTGCCATTCTGAAAGATGCCATTCAACCGCTGCGCAGCCAGTATGATTTGATTTTAATGGATACACCCCCAGAATTATCAAAAGTCACAAAAGCGGCCCTGGCTGCCAGTGATTCTGTATTATTGCCCATGCTGGCAGATTCCTTTTCCTGTATGGGCCTGTATTTGATGCAGCAGGCCATTGAAGATGCGCGGGCCATTTCCCCAGATTTGCAGATTGCGGGCATTCTACTTGTGAAATATAAACCCGCACAGAATCTGGCAAGTGATTTGCGCAGCAGCATTGATGAAATTGCACAGAACATGGGAACAAAAGTGTTCAAAACATACATTCATGATTCTGTGGCAGTGGACAAGGCCCATGCAAGGCGGCAATCATTGTTTGACTATGCGCCCCGCTGCAAGCCTGCCGCAGATTATGCGGCATTATATAAAGAACTGAAATTGAAGAAAGAAAGGAAGTAAACCACAATGGCAAACAAGAAACAGCCCGCATTCACAGCCCCCGCAGTCAACCCCTACAAAGCAGCAGAACCCCAGGAAAGCGGCATTTACAGATTCAATGCGAAATTCCCGATTCAGTACAAGGATTATTTGCAGGAAATGGCATGGCGCAACCGCTGCACAATCACAGATTATCTGATTCGGATTGTCCAGGCAGATATGGATGCACACCCCGAATGGAAAGACACAATAGACATTCTGAATAAATGAGATATTCCAAATACATCAGACACACAAGACACAGAACACACACAGGCAAAGAAGGTGACACATGAAACTTGAGGAAATCAAAGCCATTCTGGATGAAAACTATACAGAAAGGCCAGGGGAAAATCATGCAGACCATGCGCAGCGCATCTGGGACAATGCGCCCAGAATGCCATATAAAGAACTGCCATTATCACTGCAAAAGGATGTCAGAGAACGCTTTACAACAGACACAATGCGCCGATTCCTGCATGATTGCTACCAGCCATTTTCTGCATTTGTAAAGAAAATCAATCCAGAACTGGGCGCAAAAATGGAAGCAGAAGAACATTACATTTCATTTGAAGATATGACAAAAGACATTCCCGCAGATGTGCTGGACAAGCTATTGATACGCACAAGAAACCGCGCAGTATATACCATCGGAACAGACGGAAAACAGACCACAATGGATGGACAGGAAGAATATATACTTGCGCCCACAATGTATGGGGATGCAGCTACAGAAGCATTTGAAACTGTCCTGGCTGAATATCAGAAGAAGCAGAAGCAGAAGGAAGAAAAGAAAAATTCCCCTGCCCCGCCCAGGGCTGCAAATGTTCTTGTTTCCACTGGCTTTTATCAGTCTATTATTTCAGATGAAAAATACCAACTGGCATTATCCATGCAGCGCAACCCGAACGCATTTATTGCATTGATGAAACCAGAATTTTTTGAAAAATTCATGTTTGAAAATGGGGAAATGAAATATGAAGGGGAAGTTGCTGGAATCATCAAAAAATACAGCCAGGGCAAATATGAAGATTTGAAAGAACTGGATTTGCCCCTGCTGTGGAACATATACACAGCCGCATTGAATGCCAGAACAAGAATGGATGCCTACACAATCACTGTAGATACAATAAGATTTTTCAAAGAAGCCAACATAGACGTAAAAGCTGGCAATGCACAGGAAATGGAAAAGAAACTAAACGCATTCAAAGATTGTGTAGGATTCCTTCCTGGCCTGGGGACAATTTCCAGCCTTATTTCCATTCTTGATTTAGACTTAAAAAAAGGTGAAATGACCCTGGCTGTGCCGTATATGTTCCGATTGTTTGCGCTGCTGGAAGAAAAGAACAACATACAAAAGCAGACAAGGCAGGGCAGATTGTACGAATACAGGCAGCCCGCACACAACAGGCTTGTTCATTCTTCCATTGCCAGTGAACGCAACAAAGCCGCTGTAGAAATAGTGTATGCTATCACAAACAATCTGCTGCGGCGCGGATATATCCCAGATTCCCAACTGCCGCAGAACAGAAAAAAGCAGTATTCAGAAGAAACAAAAAACAATATTACATACACAGTTTCATACAGGGGAATTCTGAATGATTGCTACATGCTGCGGATGCGCATAAAAGCCTATGACAAAATGTCGAACA
>Ga0256405_10011390_pt1 | contig 11382 bp, 6 predicted proteins | sample RumenRJG_02DNA_FD_189096 | JGI IMG/M metagenome (GOLD analysis project Ga0256405, IMG submission 189096) | Bovine rumen microbial communities from Lethbridge, Alberta, Canada - RJG_02 | ecosystem: Host-associated > Mammals > Digestive system > Stomach > Rumen | place: Canada: Alberta | collected...
TCAATAGAACTTTTTTCTTTTTTCATATTATGTTATTTGCACTTTGGATTTTCCTCTCTCGCTCCTGGACTCTTGTTTAGCTTGTTAGAGGGAATGATCCGCCCGGGGATCCGGGTTTTTTCCTTCCTACGATGAAGGTGCCTTAAACCAAATGAATATCTCAAGCACTCGAGTAAGCTGTGGACGCACATTGAGGACGAAGGGAACGCGCTTCTGTCCTTCTGTCATTGGACTGATCATTTCTTTTGGCTTTCTAGGCCATAGATTAGTGAACTTTCTCTTCTAATGAAATAGATCTTTCAAGTTTTCGTATGAGTCTACTAGTCATAGGTTTCTATTTTGTTAGTTCTACCGGAGATAGGTATGGAAGCCACTATGAGTATATATCCAGGTATGCTTCTAACTTCACCTCACGCCATAAACGGAATCCCTATCATGAGCGCAACTGTATTTACAAGTTCAGTAGCCTGAGTGAGCTTTCTCCTCAATATGGATGTGGTGATTGTTCATAAACTCCTTGAAAATCAGACAGACTTATTATCAGTGCTCCAAGCTCCATGTGTTCTAGGGCTAAGACTACGTTGGTGTAGGCTCCCCTTATCCTTCCTCTGGCATTCGCCGATCGATTTCTAAATGAGTGGAATTTCGATTCTCTAACTGCTCAAATAGCAATGGTTTCCTGTTCCGCATTGACCCTAGGATTGGCGGCTTGGCTTAAAGAATATGGGATTCTCTTTCCGGTGGAAAATGGCATCTGAAAATGAGACTGAGACCTACTTTTCGAATTGTCAGAGGCTATGAGATCCACTTTCTTTTGGAAAGGAGAAGGGAGAAGCAGCATTTCAACTGTGTGAGGATGGACTCTAGACCCACTCGTTCTGATTCTGTGATTGCAATTTCTCAAAATGGATCATAAAGTTGATCCTGTTTACTAACTCACTCTCGAAGTAGAAGTACCGGACCAGGTAACCAGAAGATAAGGCCACTCGGCAAGACTGGACTAGTTTAACACGGCTATCTAGTGGAACACTATATATATAGGACTTGTAGAGCTTGAAAAAGCTTGTTTTGGTCTTTTTTTCTCTTTTCTGGGCACTGAACTTCATAGACAGACTTACCAACTGATGAGCCAAAGTAGCAAATTTCTTCTTCCTGGGAGGGGCGGACTCTACGTTGGTAGATCGAACTTTCATTTCTTCCTTCCATTTCATCTGTTCAAGTAGTCTCCTTTTCAAGTAGATACGCTTTGATACCAGACTGGTGTGCATTCTATGCTTACCCAGCGAGCGAAGGAGCGAGCCAATTCCTCTGTTCCGGTAGAGCCAATTCCTTTGAAGAATTGTTTACTTTCTTGTCTTTCCTCCAGTGAACAGAGTGGAAGACCAGGTATCTTCGTAGTTGGCTCTGGAATGATTGCTTGCAGGATTTCATATTTTCCAGTGATCAGCTTAGTTGGAAGAGATAGATAGGAGAAGCGAATGCCAGATGCGCGGTGTGCCAATCAATCCAATTTCGTGAGATCGAGTCAAGATAAGAAGGCAAAATTCTTTGGAGTAAAGTCGCCTGGAAGAAAGAATAGGAATTGATCTAGCTATAGTATAGATAGAGTGTCAGATGAAATGCTTGACAAGGCAAGGAAACAGAACTTCCACATCCTCTGTTCACACTACCTGGATTGGAATTGGTTCTATCGAGATATACTGACTTGAAACAGGAATTTCTTGGTAACTGCTGCTTCTTTGAAGCAAGTGCTTTCGGGTTGGCTCTTCTGATATGTGTATTTGCTACCCATACGGAACAATTTCATTGATGAAAGATGGATGGCTATTCTCCACATTTGCCAGCACAGTGCACTTTTTCTTCTATTTCGTGATTCCTTTCTTTCTGTCGCCATTTGAAAATGGATTTCTCCTCCTGGTTTTAGTCACACACGTCTTTTCCACCTAGGAAGGATGCCCCTACGATCATTCCATGCTCTGCCTTCGCCCGAGCGGTCCCCAGGGAAGGAAGCCAATAATGGGAGTGTCAGGGCGGAACTTCATTAATGAAAGGATTTGCACTGCCCCACCGTGCCGCAGGGACGAACTTCAATAGCCCATCATAGCACTCTCAGTCAGGGGGTTAGGGAACTCTTGAAGATATCGATAGAATAACATTTCTTTTTCATAAGTTTCAGTGGACGCAGAGCCAACAAGTGCAGTTTTTCAGCGTAAGGTCAGGTTACAGAAAGGCCTATTTTGATAAGCAAGGCATTGCAAACAAATAGGTAGAGCAGAGAGCTAACCTAAGGAGCGAGCTTGTTGTAGTTGGTCTAAAGGGGGAAATAAAGGACTGTCCCGCTACTACTTCCTTGATTCCCGGGAAAGAAGGAAGACCGAGGGTAACTAACTCTTCCTTCTGAAAAATCTATATCCCAGCTCGTTTTCATCGAGCCTTCCCCCCGTTTGGAGTATAGCCAAGTGGTAAGGCATCGGTTTTTGGTACCGGCATGCAAAGGTTCGAATCCTTTTACTCCAGAGCATACTTATTCTAGAAAATAGAAAAAGAAAAAGAAAGTCTCATCCCTACCCTAATAAATAAATGAAAGTAGATTTACATTATTTTTGTATTTCTAGGGGGAATGTTGAGGCAAACTTACGATGCTGACAAGCTGGTTAGGTGCCGAGTTGGATTAGACATCGCAGGTTTCAGTTTAAGAATTGGGAAGAGGTTAAGAACCTAGTGGAATCCACTGCGAGGGGAAGTGCTGAAGTGAAGAAAAGCCCCAATTTTGGAGAGGATTGCATAATTGGAGAGTAGAATTGGAGCAAAGCCGTGATCTGGTAGGCGACTGGTACAAGTGCTAGACTGGAGCTAGACAAGAAGCGTTGAGCAGGAACTTGAGCAATTCCAGAAACCTTAGAAGAAACTGGATATGTGGCAACAAGAAGGGCTTAGCCAGAATCTTGAAACAGGTATGATACCGGCACATATCAGCCTGATGTGATGTACCTGAATTCATTCATGTTCTGTGGAGTCTTTCTTTTAATATTCTTATTTTTTCTCAGTTTAATTAGGAAGCAAATGCGGTTTCAAGATGAACTCAACCTCGAAAAGGAATTCAATTAGCTGTGCAGTTAGCCCTTTGATCTTGAATAATTGGTTGAAATGGATATTGCCTGTCACTTGAAAATAAGGTTGTTTCATTTAGAATTCAGCAAGTTTCTTAGAAAATTGTTGTTAAACAGGTTGACGTTCCACTGGGAATGGAATAACAAAGGCTTTTGGCAGTTTGTGGATCGAGATGTGATTCGCTTTTTGAGTAATAGTTTCTTTCATTTGGTGTGCTCTTCCTGGAGCCGGTAATAGGAAAAATTTGGTGCATTCTACTTTGCTGTTATGGTATTTACAATCCTTGAATTGTTTGAACCTGACTCTCATTATCTGTCTTCATGGTCTTGAGGGTATTTTGGATATCGTGGAGGTAACTGACGATGAATTCGTCTCTTGCCTCACCGATCTGAACACGGAGTTTCCGAAGCTACAAGAGTGCTTGGTTAAACGGTGCCATTAAGTTTCAACTGTCTTTAAACTTACTACTTCAAGTGCAATTATCAACTCCTTGCAAAATTGTTGGCTTTCTCATCTACAAAAGGCAACTCTGGTATTCAAGGAAACATATAATTAGGTTCCACTCACTACGTCAACTAAAGCAACTGCATCTGGAGCACTTACCAGGGAAAATCGAATAAATAATGACGTAGTACGAGGGGATTTTTTTTCTCACTATTGCCATCCTGTGTTCAGTTCCAATTTCGTAGTAGGAGACAGACTCAAAGTCAATAGATTCCTGTCCTTTTCTATAGAAATAGGCTTGGTCAAGTGCTTAAAAAAGAGGTGACCCGAATGATTTCAATGAATTGCTATTTGGTCAGATTGGAACAATTGGATTCGAAAGGAAAGAAAGACTGTGAACGAAGAGGGCCGCCCATGATCGATTGGATTCGGCAAATAAAGTAGAGGGCCCGCCCGTGTCACCACCAGTCCACCGAACCAGCTGTAGATCGCTAACTCTCTTGTCGACGCCCGGAACTTATGTACGAGTTAAGAATGAATTGTTCCCGAGTAGAGAGGGCAGGATAAGGATTCAGTAAGAAGGAGAGTCTACTTATGGAAATGCCATCCTCTCTTTCCTCAGTAACGGAGTGACTAGCTACCCCGACTTTTTATTCCAGTTCCATTCTTACTGGTGCAGGAGTCCAAAGTGCATCTTCCAACTCCCTAACTGCGTCTTCCATGAAGTTCGGGAGACCCCTCACGTGCCGCTGCCCGTGAGACTCGCCTTTGTACACTTTGCGCACCGCTTCGACTAGACCCCGCTACTACCTCGTATCCAAATACCTGCGATCTAGCTCATTCTTTTTTAAGCCCTGCAAGCCTAATAGAACCTTGTTTCCTGGGCCAAGTCAGCCTATAAGTAAGTAGGGCTGAAGACAATTTGTTTGTTAGTTTTTCAATCTTCTTCCTTCTATGCTTAGAGTAAGTGGAAATGACCTCCTTGATCAGCAAGTAAGCGAGCGGTAGTTCAGTCTCCGACAAGTGAGGCCGAATAGCCCCAGGTGTCCTTTTCCTTCTAAACTAGCTGCTCTCGCTTGACTCTTCTAGTGAGCAAGCAAACTGGTCGGGGAACAGGGTCGGATCAAAGTAAGGAATGGGAATAGCACTCACTCGTTGAAGGTAAGCCAGAAACAGGGGTTGTCCTCTCCCTTACTTAAGTCCTAGTCCATCTTTTCGTGCCCCAAAGGGGAAGTCAAGCAATAATGAGGGAACTTGACCCACACCTGACGAAAGAGTTTGGTTGCTCGAAGGAAGCAGAAGCAAAACCTGCTTTCTTTCTGTCCCAACCTCCAAGGGTTCCTCCCTGTATGACATAGTCCATTGGATTGGGGCAATGGTACGCACCTATGTTTGGTGTCCCCTCTCTCACTTCCTCGTCAGATCCTGGTCCCAAAGGGCAATACATTGAGTCGGAAAGACGGGGGGCTTTCGTAAATTCCATTCTGTAGCCGAACTAGCCCCTGGATCAGCTCTCATAGTGGGAGAATCAGAGTCAAGTTAGGCGCAAAAGAGGGGGTTGACATCATTCGTCGTGATTGGATCAATCAGACTCCCCCACAGGAAATGCCAAGGGGCGCCCTTTCTCATTATCATCTACCGCCCATTTCTTCATCATCTGCTGCTGCCTTAAGTGCGTAAAGTAGGCTCAGCTTCTTAGGTTTCTAAATATCTTGTAGTAGCCGAAGGTAGTCCAGTCCGCTTGTTAGATTGAATTGAATCTTATATAACCTACGTAGCTAAAGAGAAAATCATAATAGTCTAAGTGGACCTCTCAAAGGTATAAATAAGTAGACATTAGTCTTACTGGTTCGGTCTTTTTCTTTTTTTGTTATGATGCCCACATTTCATACTTCTCAATTCTTATTTATTCAAGGGTTCGTATGTACTGAGTGACTCTAGGTCTATTCAGATGCAGCTTCAAGAGAGCTTTATTCGGCCTTTGTATGACCGTCTTCCCTTCCTGTCTATCTCCTTCGGTCAGGTAGTTCTGCTTCCGATGCCGGAGGAGCAGGGTGGGATAGAAGGGTAGTTTCTGAGTTCGAGATGTCTGAGCTTGGAGGTTCCGCTTCTCTAATGTGATAATAAAGCAACAAGCAACGCCGCTCCCGTGCGCTCATCCCTTGCTTGTTCTTGAGCGCTAGTCATTCATCCCTAGCTGGGTTCTTGGGATATCTTGATTCTCTTTATGATGATGTAAGGGTCGGCAACAATGAATAAGGAATCGATCGGAAGTTCGCGCCAATCGATCTTCTGTAGGAGTAGGAGGTAGCGCGAATCCCCTCTTTCTTCGTTTAGAAGAGTGCTGGACCTCCACAACGTCAAACCATAGAACACAGCTCCTTTCGGTCGAACCCTAGGAAAGACGACTTTACCTTTTTCGTAGATAGTCTGAGTTCGAGCTACTGTAGTCTCCCCCGTTGACCTTCTTTTTTAGATAGAATCCTCAATGAGTGGAAAGGACTCCCAGACTTGCTCCACAGTACTATACCATACAGAGCCGCGCCCTTGTGATATGATAAGAAGAAAAGGGGCCAGGCCGCCCTCTTTTCTTTTCCGCACCAAGCCTTCTTGTAAAATCGGGTGTATAGCTCAGTTGGTAGAGCATTGGGCTTTTAACCTAATGGTCGCAGGTTCAAGTCCTGCTATACCCAAAACAAAAAAAACCACTCTTGTATTCGTAAGGATGCATAGTAGCCTTCAAAGAGCACTCTTTGGCCTTGAGAAAAGCCCCTTTCTCATCAACATCTCGACTTCGCTCGTTGTTTGAGGTCAGTATAAAGGAGATCAGATCTGTCCCGGGAATCGAAGGATACAGAAATATGGAATCGAGCACAGATTATAGGAAACAAGCAAACAGAACAGGTTGGATCCCATCTTTAACTGCACAGAGCAGCAGCCTACTATTGATTGATGATCTTACCTTCCTGAGAGTCGAGGAACAGCAGATGAGATAGCCGAAAGGGGGGACCCCGGGTAATAGGTTTCCTTTTCCGGTTTAGGCTTGAGAGAAATCAGGAACTGAACTGAGCACTCCACAAGTATGGATTGGATTGGATTGTTTCATTCTGATACCAACTTTCATGCTGGAAGATAAGGTTGCCATACTGGGAAAGGGGGAAAGGAAATAGGATCCCCTCTCTTCTCTACAGGAATGAACTTCTCCTCGCCGACCACTGGCACTATACTTAGGTTAGGCGCAATAGGTGACTTAGGTTGGGTTGTCTGGATCAATCCTACAACGAATAGCTCTCTTTCCTTTTAATGGAACACTCACTAGATTCTGCTAAATAAGGATAACTGCAAAGATAAGCCGGGTCATCCGAAAATCAAGGAAATATTTCCTGGATTTTCTGCATGGCATATTTCCTATCATTTCACAACCTACTTTTTTTCTTAGTTAGATACTATAGCACCTTCCCTTCATGGGGAGATGTTTATATACCATCTAAATTCATTCATTCATTCATTACTTACTTGCTCTTCTTTCCCAGTGATCGGAATAGGGATTTCCATGGATTGTAGGCCCTCGATTGTAATGATGGTATCAATGAAAGATGAAATAACATGATACTATTTAAAGCAATGGTTGATAGAGCGAGGTCTAACCTTGATTGGGTAGACCGAGAAGCAAACCACTAAGCAACTGGACTGCAGCCCCGAGAAAACAAGCAGTTCGGAAAAGCAAGTCAGGAATACGGTGGCGATGCAGCAACGATACGCATTCCCGCAAGGGGTAGTGAAAAGCCATTAGGGGGAAGAGATAGGTTTCTTATTCTAAGCCAAATTACTATACCATAAGGAGATTACCATTATGAGATGACACTTGAGAGGGCACTTTAAAGTGATTGAACCCACTTTCCATGTTAGTTTAAGCAACAATATCGCTAGGGACCAAAGTAGTGAAAACGGCAGCTCCATTTTCCAAAACTTTCTGTCTCATAAGACTGTGAAACCACACAATTTGACATTCCCCTTGGGAAATAGGGAAAAACAGGCCCCGGATTCCGATAACTTATGTCTCGCCTAGTGGAAAAGTACACAATTGACTAAGAAGATTGGAAGGTGGTACGAAAATACTCATCGGGTCTTTCGTTCCAGCAGTCATGATATAGCTTCTAGCTTTGACCGCTCTTAAGGTGCCCGCACTCTTGGCTTGAATCGCCGACTTGTGTTTCGGTTTAACCGAAAAGCAGAATCCTATCATTTCACTACTCGACAGAGGCTCCTCATTCATCCATCGGATAGGACGCCCCATCTATGGACCAAGAGAACGAGATATTTACTTTTTTTACATCTGTAACTACATTCTCACATTTCTTTTTTGATCTCATGACTTTTTATGCGATCGGAAAACGAATGAGATCAGAAAGATAGGCGGACGACTTGACCATAAGGTCGGATGTTTCCGTGAGCAGTAAGCAGCGGATCTCCCCTTTTTGGGGGAAAGCTGGTTAAACAAAACTAGGGATAGCTAGCAGGTATTTTCTAAAGGTTCAAAAAGAAGGTATTTCAAAAGGGCTTTGGCAAAGGAGGTTCACCTTGCCTGCTTTCCTTGTCCTCCGTTCATCGATATCCTATACTGGATACCTTTGCCTTTTCCGAGTGGAGGCAGTAGGCTATTCTCGTTCTTAGCTTTATACGCCGAAACATGCCATTGCGTAGGCTCGTAGGCGTAATTCGTATTCGTATTTGTTATTGGCGTACGTAATTTCCTTACTACGTCTATCGCTCGTAGGAATATCTCTAAATAGGAATCGTAGTCCTCGTATGTACATCTTTCGTATTGTGATAAAGCACCTATGCCGCTAGAAATAGTAGCGCCTTAAAGAAGGCGTTCCAGGTTCTTTTTCCCCTGGTTTGTATCAGAGCTGACCACTGATAATAGGCAAAATGAAACATTTGGTGTGTTTTAATTCATTCTCAATCTTGTTTCCCCTTGCGCTCCGAGGGAAATAAAGGGGAAATCACTGATTCATTTGGAGCTGTTTTCTAACTGACTCATTGACATGAGAGATTGGATGCGATGCGCCAGTCACTCGTACTACAGCGGACAAAGGTCACCGGCAAACGACCGTTCCACAATGGAACCTGGCACTACTGTTTGCCCTAAGGGCCGACCCACCTTTTCAGAGAAACAGACACATGACATCACTATATTACGCATTTTCGAGATAAGAAAGTGGAGAATGCACTCTTCCCTTTTTTTTACATTTTAAACTCATGTTCATGGTCTGTTTTATTCCCAATTGTTGCCCGTGTGAAAAGAAAGAAGAGAAATTGGGCCATGTTTCCCGAGAGAGACTGCCTTCTCTCAGGCCAGCAGTCTTATACTTATAGTCGACTGCTCTATGACGATCTGACCTCTTTCCTGGGCTCTGCTTGCTCGTCTACGCTCCGACCAATTCAGTCAAAATCGAAAAAACGATGTTTCCTTGAAAAAGTCTAAGAAATAGTAGTAGTAGTCAAAAAGTGCACTTTTTCCATATATTTCGATTTATAGGGATCCCTATCTTTATCTCTATCCACAGAGATACCTATCTATATAGAGAGAGATTTTTCTCAAAATTGATCTAGACTATCCTCTATCCGGATAGATATGTCCCTATGAGCGACTAGGCCGATCTTTTTTTATATGTTTTGGCCACGTCCGTTTCCGCTCCGAAGAGGAAGGTTTGGATCTTTCAATCTTATGTCGTGAGGGATGTGACCTATGTTAGGTCCATAAGATACCACAGCTTTTAGTGTTCTATGATTCACCTCCGAATAATGAGTAGGTAGTTCGATCCTTTTGATTCTTATCTTCCTAGTAAACGGGGATCCGGAGCAATAGGTCGAATTACTATATAAAGAAGACTTTTCTACAAAAGGACTTATTGTTCGAGTAGGAAGATTTCGGTTTTTCTCCTTCCCTCTTTTCAATAAGAAGAAGTATTTGAAATGAAACAAATTCCTCTTCATTCTGTTGTGCTCAGCGAAGGAACTGCCTAAGCATACTTTTGCGGATCCAAACTTCTTTGTTCTTTCAAAGTCTTCTTCTTGCATATAAGAACGCAACTTTTGCAATTCCTTGGATTTGAGTAGTAAGCGGCATCCCCTCTGAGTTGTGAGTAAGCGGAACCATTCTTTTTTTGTTCTTCTCCAGATTCTGGCCGGTAGGAATTTGCCTCTTCTTTTTCCAACTGATATGGCCGATAGGAATTTGCCTATGATTTTTCCAACTGATATGTCGATATAGAAAGATCTCCTTATTTCAAAACCGCGGGTTCTCGCGTCATTTTCTTTAAAAGATATTAGATCACCGTGGGAAACTTTCAAATGAGTAATGGTTACCAGTCCATTATTCAAACAAACCCTTCGATGACTTATCGGCTGCCTTGCTTGAGGAAGAGTGTCACTAAAATGGAGACGAACCGGAATCACGTCCGATCTTGTTTCTTGATTGAGTAAAAAAGGGATATATGAAGTTAGTTCTCTTCCTCTGTGCATCTCCCTTATGGGTAAATCCCCATAATAAAGAGACAACTTTCGTGTAGTTTGTGATTTGATGTTACTGTTTCGATTTTCTCTCCGAGAAAGATTTCTTTTAATGGATCTCCTCTTGTTCCTCAATCTTCGGAGAATACGGCGTTGGATTAGAGAAAGTTCTCTGTTCCGAACATTTCCTGGAAGTAGACGACACGTTTTAAATCTTAATGCTGGCATGGCATATTTCGTTGAATCAGTCTTTTTCGCCACATCGCGTATAAAGGGAATCGAACCCAACTCTTCCACGAACCCCCCACGAATGGCCCTCCCTTAATTCAATGAACTATGAGAATTCCTTTTTTCGTTTTTTTCTTTTCAGTTCTCATAAGTCCTTGATATACTAGCAGAAACTCAATACTTGACCGACTGCGTCACAGTGCTCAGGTAAAGTGGCAGTGGTTGAAAGCGAGCGGAAACGTCAGTGTTTTCTGTGCGTTACGATAGTAGTGGTGAAAGAAAATCCAATTCAAATATCTCAACGTAAAAGGAAAATCGTTTCACTTTGAAAGGAAAGCTAGCTATATGAGATCGAAATCACTCTATCTACGATATTCATTGCACCATGATTGAAGGACAATGAGGGGCAGGTTATATTCCCTTTCTTCTGATCGATTGAGCTCAAAGGCAAAAGGCACTAAAGATGTTTAAGATGTTTCATCAGAATTGCTATTGACATCGACTCGTCCGAGAGATTAGCAAGCACCTCAGGGTTGTGAGAAATCCATCCCCAAAACCCAGAATTGGATCTATTGTTTTCACTTTCTTTCCCAAACAATGTATCTGTTGATACCAGAATTGCTTATATTGCTCGCCCTAAGATGGAAAATGCGATAGAACCCACTTTACATACCTCCATAGGAGGAGATCCCTTAGAAGAGAGTGAAACAGGCAGTACAGCAATTCACAAGCCATAGAGAACGAAACTCGGAAGAAGATCTAGTTTCAAGTCAGCTAGGAAGACCTCTTTCTTAAATTAAAGGGAAGGGGTCCACATAAGCCCCAATTATTCCCTAGCTTGTTAATCCAACATATCAGTTGGCGTGTCTGAATAAGAAAGAGTTGGGCGATGGTTTTAGAAAACCCGAAACTAGCCATGCCCTAAAGAAAGTGAATTCCAATCTACGTGAATCACGAAAGAAGCAAAGCCGGTCAAAGAATCGATTATATGCCTTCTCTTTCCATAAGACCGATGGCCTTAGTAACGTAACGCACAGAAGGAATAGAAGACAGAGCGAGGGGATATGTCACGAGCAAAAGGGA
>Ga0256405_10011392_pt1 | contig 11381 bp, 11 predicted proteins | sample RumenRJG_02DNA_FD_189096 | JGI IMG/M metagenome (GOLD analysis project Ga0256405, IMG submission 189096) | Bovine rumen microbial communities from Lethbridge, Alberta, Canada - RJG_02 | ecosystem: Host-associated > Mammals > Digestive system > Stomach > Rumen | place: Canada: Alberta...
AAACCACGATGCGAGAGGAGATGCCGCGCAAAAAAATAAGCCGCCCGGAGGGGCGGCAAATCAATGCGGAAACGCGAACAGAAATGAGAGAATCTGTGTGTATGGCTACTTCCAACTATACTGATATCACCATGTGGAGAGCTGTCAGGAAACCGTACCGCAGGCTATTATTGCATTTCTGGAAAGCACAAGTTTTGAAGACGCTCTCCGCACAGCGGTGTCCCTTGGCGGTGACAGCGACACCCTCGCCGCCATCACCGGCAGTATCGCTGAGGCGTTCTACGGCGTGCCGGAGGAACTGCGGCAGGAGTGCCGCAAGCGGCTGACACCGGAGCTGGCGGAGATCCTGATTGAATGGGAGAAAGCCGCGCTTTGATAGCATATCAAAATGCAGGCGGGTTAAAATCTGCCTCGCTATAGACAAAGAAAACCGTGTGCGGACCGCAAGGTCAGCACACGGTTTTTCATTTGGATTCCTTCAGCCAGACCTCCAGTTCCTTCTGAGAGATCAGCCCCTGCTCACATTTATCCTTCTCCGCTCTGGCCCGCTCACTCCAATCGTAAAACTGCTGGTCGGTGATCCGTCCGGCCTTGATCCACGCAAAGCGCTTTTTGTACTCTCGGCGGTAGACCTTGAATACCTCATCGTCCCGCTTGCTGCGCGTCCATGTATTGATGGCCCCGACCTCCCGACAGGTGCGCCCGCGCTCGTCGGCCACGCGACCGCAGTACTCCGTCGCGCCATGCCGCATCACCGCAAAGTACCTGCCGCAGTTTTTGCAGCGACGCATCTTAATTTCCTGCTTCACACAGGCGCGGAGCTGGAAGTCGAGGATATCGTAGATGTTATTTGGCGTCAGAACCTCGGTAAACACTTCACCGATCAACTCAAACCCAATCGGCTGCGGATAGAATCGAAATGCCGTCTCGCCGCTGCGCTGATAATAGTCGACCATTCGCTTCGAGGTCGGCTCGTCGCTGTTGTCCGCATCCAGTACATTTTCAAACAGCTCCACGATCTGTCCCTGCATCCGTCGCAAGGTGTCCGGTAACGCATAGAGATATTTGCGTGGCAGCATATCCTCCGTGTACTGTTCGAAGATCACCGCCCGTGACAGCCGATACCTCCAGTCCAGCGCAAGCTGCTGAAAATAGATGTGCCGCAGTTCGAGCTCATCCAACAGTGCGTTTACTTCCTCGACATACTGTTTCTCCCGTGTTGTCGTAAGCTGCCAGAGTACCTCGTTGAGCTGCCGGATCGCCGGCTCGATCTCGTCGATGTTCATGTCAACGAGTGACAGCAAGCTCTCGGGAAACGACACGGTCTTCGATGTCTGCACCATGCCCTTTCCGTAGTCCGCGCCATAGCTATAATGCTCCGCACCATCCGCAATGTAGGTTTCGAATTGAAAAGAGATCATTTTCGCTCTCCCGTTTTAGACTTATTTACAATCCGTTCATTTATCGGTCTTGACAGATTTTTTCATTTCTGTTAGTCTAAGTACATAGACCGAATATTCTTTATTTCAAAAATAAGTCTAACCTGTATGGGCGATAAAGTCAAGAGAAAAATTCGGTCGTCTCTGCACCTCGACAACTGAATACCCATCACCGGAGATGATACACGCCGGAGAAGTAACGCCAGGACGCCGCGGCAAAGCGGTCGAGCGTACCAAGGCAGTGAAAACGCCGTGCAGGTCAAACAAGGCCGCAGGGCAGGAACGGGTACGGTGCGTGGCAGAGAACAAAGAAAGGGGGAAGAAACATACATCGTTCCTACAAAAAGGAAAACCGCTGAACTGTTGCAGCAGTCCAGCGGCGCGTCGCGTTTCGGAAAACGCAGACTCCATCTGCAAACAGTCTAACAGAGGGACCTCCGAAACGCAAGTAATTTTTCTCTGAATTCTATTGGAGGTAACGATTTTGAAAATATCAACCTATCACAGCTACGATGAATTGCCGCTGTTCCTCAACGCGGAACTGGTGGCAAAGGTGCTGGGCGTGTCCATCTCCAGTGCCTACGAGTTGATGCACGAAGAAGTATTTCCGTCTGTGCGCATCGGCAGTCGGTTCGTGGTGCCCAAGGATAAATTCCAACAGTGGGTAGAGCGGCAGACTGGAGGTGCCAGATGAGAACTTGGACAAAGCGCGACCCGGTCAAGAACTATTTTCCTCTGCCCAATGAGATCTATCAGCTGGGTCTGTCTCACGGCGCGATCGCTGTCTACGGTTACCTGCTCCGCATCGAAGACCGCAGAACCTATCAGTGCCATCCCAGCTACGCCACCATCGGCAAGGCGGTGGGTATGAGCAACAACACCGTGCGGAAGTATGTGCAGGAGTTGGAGGAACGCGGGCTCATCGTCACGGAGCGCACCAGCATCATCACGCGGGACGGGCGCAAGCAAAACGGAAGTCTGCTCTACACGATCCTGCCGATCCAGTTTTCCATCGACCAGTTTTATCGGCGGCAGATGGATGCTGTGGACAGAGCAAAGGAACGGCAGCGAGTGGCAAAGCGAATGGAGCAGGCCAGCGTGTGAAACCGGAGAGTATCTTTCCCTGCGTGCTGTTATCATGAACAACCAAAACCGTGAGACCCTTCGGTGCGGTGAGGGAAACAGCAATGGGATCACGCAGCCCTGCGGGGCCGCGGCGCCTCGGAACAGCGACGCGCATGAGCGCATCGCTGTTCCGCAGGCTCTCTGCGCTCTTCGGAAGCGCACCCGACCAAGGCCAAAAAACGGCAAAGTTTGCCGTTCTGATACCCGGCCGCGCAGGGCTTCCGAACCGCGCAAAACGCTCCGAGGGTAGTGATACCACCCCCCGTCCGAAACGCCCCTGTTTCGCCGCGTGAGCCGCTGTGTGCGCGGTTAGGAGATGGGGTGGCGTGTGTACCCGCTTTCACCTGCGAAAGCGAACGTGAGCCGTTTGTGCGAGTGTGATTTGAAACCGCGCTGGAGAGGACTTTCCCACGCCGTATGGGACGTAACTTCGGCAGATTGGGCGGTTATCGGAGGATTTTATTTATAGCAGGATAAAGGGCTGGCGTCGGAACCGACGCTCTGCCCGATCACTTCTGCCCGCAGTGCGGGCAGTTGACGGGGAGTTCAGTGCAGGCGGTTGTGGCGTCTTTTGAAGGGAATTTCAGAGCAGTAGGCGTCTTAGTTCCCGCAAACGCAGGTGTTTCAACAAAAACAAGCGTGCCTTACGGCAGATTGGAGGGAATGATGAGCAAAAATGAAAACAGGCTGAACTTCCGTATGACGGATGAAACGGCCTCAAAAATAGAGCGGTGGTATCAAGAAGATAACTGCCGCAGTAAAAATGAATTCATCGAAAAGGCGGTGAATTGTTACGTGGATACGCTTGCAGCTGGTGAAAGCACTACGCTGCCTCGTGCGGTGCAGTCTGCCATCGACGGTCGGCTGAAGCTGTTCGAGGACCGCATGGCCTCACTGCTCTACAAGCAGGCGGTGGAGATGGACATGGCGATGTCCATCGTACTGCAAAGTCTCAATGTGAGTGAAGAAGTGCTGCGGCAAGAGCGCGCAAAGAGCATCGCTGCAGTCAAACGCACCAATGGTCAGCTGCGGTTGGAGCAGAAACTCCGTGAGCTGGAGAGTGAAGCATGGCAAGGCTGATTGTCAAAAGCCCATACATCAAGTGCGGCGGTGAAAAAAGTGCCGGAGGTTATCTGAAGTACATCGCAACGCGGGAGCGGGTAGAGATCATTCCTGATGACCGTCCGCCTACACGAAAACAGGAACAGCTCATTGCAAAGCTGGTAAAAGGTTTTCCTGACTCAAAAACGCTGCTGGAGTACGAGGACTACACGGCACATCCCACCAAGGCAAGCGCGTCTGCGCTCATCACGCTGACGCTGGAAACGAATTGGGACAAACTCTCTTCAGTAGATGGTTACGCTGAGTACATTGCCCTACGTCCCAGAGCGGAGCGGCTCGGTGAACACGGTCTCTTCGGTGACGATGACAACGTGGATCTAAACAATGTCATGAATGAACTGGATCACTACACCGGCAATGTGTGGACGCACATCATCTCTCTCCACCGCGAGGATGCGGAGCGGCTGGGATACAACCACGCGGAAGCGTGGCGCACACTACTTAGGACACACCGCAATGACATTGCGGCGGCGATGAAGATACCGCCGGAGGATTTCCGCTGGTACGCGGCGTTCCATGACGAGGGCAACCATCCCCACGTCCACATGATGGCGTGGTCGGTGAAACCGAATCAGGCATACCTCTCCAAAGATGGTATCCAGCAGATCAAGTCCACGCTCACCAATCAGATCTTCCGTCAGGAACTGCTCCATGTCTACGAGCAGAAAAGCAAGTCTCGCGATGAACTGGTGGCGGAAGCACGGAAAGCCATGCTGGAATTGGCGAAGGACATGCGGGAGATGACCTGCATCCACCCAGAGGCAGAGCAGATGATCTGGGATCTGTCGCGGCAGCTCGGTCAGGTCAGCGGAAAGAAAACCTATGGCTATCTTCCAAAGCCAATGAAAAAGCTGGTGGACGAGATCGTCGACCATATGGCGCGGCTGCCCACCGTGGATGCGTGCTACCAGACATGGTGGGAACTGCAATGTCAGGTGGAGGATTACTACTCCGAGGGGAAGAAACGGCTGCGTCCACCGCTGTCTCAGCAAAAGGAATTTCGCCAGATCAAGAACGCCGTCATCAAAGAGGCGGAGCATCTTCGCATGAACAGATTTTCCTTCGAGGACGAGGAAATGCAGGATGACGGCGAACAGATCAGCGCCTATGACATGAGCTATGAGTGTCAGGATCTGCAAAGCGTGGCGAACGATGAGAGTTACCCTCTGGAGGAACGGGATGAAGCGGCGGAGCAGTTGGAGCAGCTTGCGGAGGACGGTGACGCCTACGCCCAGTACATCATCGGCACGGCGTATCGTGACGGCGGACTGCTGATACCAGACACAGCCAAAGCGCAAAAGTTCTTGAAGTGCGCGGCAAAACAGGAAATCGATGCGGCGCAGTACGCGCTTGGCAAGCTGTATCTCTCTGATGATGCAGATGTGCACGATCCTGCCAAGGGCATCTATTGGCTAAAACGCTCTGCTGGCAATGGCAACAATCACGCCGCCTACCGGTTGGGTAAGGAATATCTCAGCGGCAAAAATGTATCAAAAGACACTTCGACTGCGGCGGAATACCTGCGGCAGGCCGCGGATAACGGCAGCGCCTACGCACAGTACCTGTTGGGCAAGCTGACCCTCATGGGCGAGGGCGTTCCCAAGGACCCGGACGCCGCCTACGAATGGTTTGCGGCGGCGTGGGATAACGGCCACACCTACGCGGAATTTTTCTTGAAACGCATGGAGCGCGGTGAACAGGAGCCACCCTCTGTCTTGCTGTCAGCCACCCGGCTGCTCTACCACATGGGCAATATCTTTCGGGACAACGCCCCGGTTCCCGCTGCCACCGGCGTCCAAATCGACCGCAAGCGGCTGGCGCAGCTGCGGCAAAAGCGCGTCGCCCTCGGTCACAAGCCGGACGATCATGAGTTGGAACAGCAACAGGGGTATACGATGCAGTTCCATTGATTTACTAAACACAAAAGGCAGCACAAATCGTGTATATTTTGCGCCGTTGTAGTCAGTATAGATACCCTCCAGCGGCACAGGAATTGCGCCGCGATAGACGAATGAAACGGATAAAATAAGCCGACTGCTGTATTAGCAGTCGGCAAAAATAGGCATGGCATTCAATACATCGTCATACCAAACCCTTCTATCTGCAATTTCTTTAGTTCGGGTGTCTACGGCGGTACTCATCGGCATTAATGAAAAATGCATTATAATCAAGCATACTGCTCATCGCTGAAGCCAATTCCGTTTTCCCCGCGCCTGGCTGCCCTGCCAATAAAACGGTGGTCGGACTGTGCACAGGCTCATAACGATCCTTACTGTCAGCAAGCTCGTCCGCCAAAACGGTCTCAATATTCTGTTCGTCAAATGCGGTTATATCATTTGGCGAAGTATACATTCACAAGCTCCCCGCTTTGGAAAGAAACTGGTTTGCCAGATTAAACTGACCTTCAATCCGATCCAATTTCTCTTTCGATTTTGCGGATAAGATGTCCTGCTTGGCATTCCAAACCAAAGAATAGAGTATGGCAACAGGGTGTGTCCGCTCAGCGATTCCATTCTGCCGTTTATAGCGCGATAAATCACCAAGTACACCTGCGCCCTTTTCCAATAAAACCTCCTGCAATAGTGAAAACTCGTATCGACTCATTATTCCACCTCCATGAAGATGCTTTTACTTTTGCATCTTAGCATGAAACCCTCAAGTGTACAACCACTACTTCGAAGGAATTATGCAACTTCCTTAGACAGGTTATGTTCAGTTACCTTATGCTATAATAGCTGCAAGAGACTACATTTGTTGTATAAAAGATGGGAGTGTTGTCCGATGAAGCAGAAATCCCGCATTAATGGAATGGAGTATACATTTCTGGAATCACTGCCTGTGCTCGGGGAAAAATCGACGCTCATCCTTTGTGCAGATAGCTGCGGCAATCGTGTTCTCTGCCCGGAGGAGCTATGGCGTAGTGGTGAGGTTTGTGAAAACGAGGTATTTTCTATTAATACCCATAGTTCTTCGCAGCAAAAAATCGAATTATTTCTTTCTCTGTTCAAGGGGCGAGAAAATGTTTATGCAAGGCGCTATTCCAGCGTCAAAACAGGGAAAAGCGGCTATACGCCGGTGTGCAAAAACGAATGGCAGCACGGTCTATGTGATAAAAAGAAATATCGGTGTCCAGATTGTCCCAATCGGGAGTTTCTGCCCTTGACCGCTGAAACGGCCAAGGCCCATTTACTGGGGCGCGACCCGCTGTGCCGTGATGTGGTCGCTATTTATCCCATGTTGGAGGATAACACAACATATCTGTTGGCGGCGGATTTCGACGAGGCAAGCTGGCAGGCAGATGTCAGCGCATTCCGCAAGTGCTGTAATGAATATGGCCTCACTCCCGCAGTGGAACGATCCCGGTCTGGAAACGGTGCACATGTCTGGTTTTTCTTCTCTGAACCGGTCCCGGCGGCGGACGCACGGCGGATGGGAAGCAGTCTGCTGACCAAAACGATGGCTCGCCGCCATGAACTGTCGTTCTCCTCTTATGACCGGCTGTTTCCCACGCAGGATACCGTGCCCAAGGGTGGGTTCGGCAATCTGATCGCCCTCCCCTTTCAGGGACAGGCTCAGCGAAACGGAAACACGCTTTTTGTAAATGAGCAATTTGTGCCTCATCCAGACCAGTGGGCATTTTTATTTTCTCTTCCTAAAATCACGCCAGAACAACTATCGGAATACCTAACCGCTGTCAGTGGAGACGGAGATATTGGCGTGTTGGCGGATGACAGTGAAAGGACTCCGCCGTGGCAGCGAAAAAATGTGCGAAAGCATCTAACAAGGAGTGACTTCCCAGATAGCGTAAATCTAACCATTGCAAACCTACTCTACATTGAAAAGGCGGGGTTTTCTCAAGCCGCATTGGATGTTTTGAAACGGCTGGCAGCCTTCTCCAACCCAGAGTTTCGCTCCAAGCAGGCCATGCGCCTGCCTGTATACGGAACGCCGCGTATTCTGGACTGCGGCTATGAAGATGACACCTACATAGGTTTGCCAAGAGGGTGCAGGGAGGCTGTGGCAAAGCTTCTGGAACAATATGAGGTCGCTGTGATTAAAGAAGACAGACGTTGTGCCGGAAAAATCCTTGATGTATCGTTCAACGGAACACTTCGTCCAGAGCAAGAGCCTGCAGCCCAGGCACTGCTTGCAGAGGACACAGGCGTCTTGTCTGCGACCACAGCTTTCGGTAAGACGGTCATTGGAGCATATCTGATTGGGCAGCGCAAGGTCAACACTCTGATTTTAGTGCAGTCCAGCGCTCTGCTTGAGCAATGGAAATCATCCCTTGAGCAGTTCTTAAACATCCATGAGGTTTTACCGGAGCTGCCCAAAAAACGCGGCAGGAAAAAGCAGCGTAGTCTCATCGGACAAATCGGTGCGAGAAAGGATACTCATAGTGGAATCATTGATATCGCCATTATGCAGTCTCTTTTCGAGGGAGAAGAAAAGGATGTCAAGCCCTTCGTCGCAGACTATGGAATGGTCATTGTAGATGAATGCCATCATGTAGCGGCATTCACCTTTGAGAAAGTTCTGAAAGCGGTTGAAGCGAAATATGTTTATGGGCTTTCCGCCACTCCCGTGCGAAAGGATGGACACCATCCTATCATTTTTATGCAGTGCGGACCGATCCGCTACTTGGTGGATGCAAAAAGTCAGGCAGAAAAACATACATTTTCCCACTTCGTCATTCCGAGATTTACCCGTACGAGAGCACCAGAGAGCAACAGTATCCAAGATCTGTATGCATCCATCATCAAAAATGCGAACCGAAATGCTCTGCTGGTGGAGGATACCATAAAGCTTGTGCGAGCGGGACGCTCTCCGATCCTTCTGACGGAGCGGAAGGAACACGCAGCGCAGCTGGCTATGCTTTTAGGGCCACAGGTGCAGAATGTTTTCCTAATGGTAGGTAGCGATAGGCCAAAGGAAAAGCGGAAAAAGATGAACGACTTACAAGCCACACCTGCCAATGAAGAAGTGGTCGTGGTAGCAACCGGGAAATACATCGGAGAGGGCTTTGACTCGCCCCGGCTGGACACGCTTCTTCTGGCGATGCCGATTTCATGGAAGGGAACATTGGCGCAGTACGCAGGACGGCTCCACCGGAACTACGAAGGAAAGCGTGAAGTGCGCATCTATGACTATGTAGACATCCGCATTCCTATGTTGGAGCGAATGTATCACAAACGGCTGAAAGGCTACGCAGATCTCGGGTACCAGGTGAAATTCGGTGCAGCAGATGAGCGCGTCAGTATGATCTATAATGGGCGCACCGCCATGGCTGCATTTGAACAAGATCTGTCTGATACAGCAAGAAGTATTATGATCGTCAGTCCGTTTCTGCAGCAGGGGCGTGTCAAAAGGCTATTGCCACTTTTGCGGGATGCGGTTGCTCGCGGCATGAAGGTCGTGGTCTATACCGTTAATAGACCTGAAGCAGAAGAAAGCGACAGAGCAGAAACCACTGCGGCGGTCGAACTACTGAAGGAAGCTCGTGTGGATGTCGTTTTGCATGGCGAACTGACCCAACGCTATGCCGTCATAGATGAGAGCATCGTGTGGTATGGAAATGTCGATCTTTTATCGTTCGGGCGAAAGGATGCAGATGTCCTTCGTTTTGAAAATGCTGATATTGCAGGAGACCTATTAGCCTTGAACGATGAGTCAATGTGTGAACAGCTTATCATTCAAGATGCCCAATAAAACTCCGCAAATACTGAAAGCGGCAAAGGCAGCACAAATCGTACATATTTGCGCTGCTAAAAACAATAGAACCTCTCCAAAAACGCACCGCTGTAAATAAAGATGATTCTCGAAAAAGTAATAGCTTTCCTGTCAGAGTTGTGGTATGTGTGTTGGCTACCAAAGGAGGGGTCACCATGTACGACTACATGAAAGCCTTGCAGGAACGATTCGACGAAAAGCAGCCGGAGCACCTCGTCTACGCCGTCCAATCCGCCCGTGAGGGCCTGCGCGATGGCATAGATGCCGAAAGCCGCAGAAAACTGCTTCGGCTGCTGGACGCACAGAACGCGTTGCTGGTCGAAGCCAAGTTGATGAGCTTCACGGCGGGCTTCAAGCTGGCGGCCGGTATCGCCGGAGAGCTGGGAACGCCCTACTCCTTCGATGCCGACGAGGAAGAAAAAGCAAAGGAGATGATCACGAATGGCTAAAAAACGCGCCAACGGCGAGGGCAACATTCGCAAGCGCGCAGACGGTCGCTGGGAGGGTCGCTACACAGCGGGCTACCACCCCGAAACCGGAAAGCGCATCATCAAAAATGTGCTGGGTAAGACGCAGGCGGAATGCAAGGCAAAGCTCAGTGTCGCAATGGAAGCTACCCGAGGAATCGATGTCAGCCGTGCGGATGAGTACACAGTAGCAATCTGGCTGCGCAGCTGGTATGAGATCTACGCAAAACCGAATATCCGCATCTCAACAGCAAATCGCTATCAACTGATGGTCGAACAATACACAATCCCACGCATCGGCAGCATCAAACTGACAAAGTTGACTTCCCATGACTTACAAAAGCTCTACAAGGATCTGATGGAAAACGGACGCATCGACCGCAAGAGCGGTCACGGCAATCCGGGACTGAGCAGCACGACCGTGCGAAGCCTTCACCTGATGCTGCACAATGCCTTCGAGCGGGCAGTCAAAGAGCGCCTGATTCCGCGCAATCCAACTGAATACTGCATCGCTCCCAAAATTCAGAAGTTCGAAATGCAGATCCTCCAACCGGAACATATCAAAGAATACCTCAATGCAGCAAATGCCCGCGGACTCCTTCCCATGTTTTATCTGGAGCTGGTCAGCGGATTGCGCAAGGGCGAGTTAACCGCGCTTCTCTGGTCTGACCTCGACATTCAGAACCGCACCATATACGTCAGCAAGCAATATGTCAAAAATCCCAATGGCGAACTGACGCTGTCCCGTCCCAAAACGGAGACTTCGGTCAGAAAAGTATCTATCCCGCAGGATGCCGTAGACCTGCTGATAGCGGAACACGGCAAGCATCCCGAGAATCCCTACATGTTCCCCTCGCCGGTAACTGGTGAGATGTACTACCCAGACTCCGTCGTAAATCTGCACAAGAAGATCCTGAAGGACGCAGGACTGCCGCACATACGCTTCCATGATCTCAGGCACACATTCGCAACCTTGGCACTACAGAATGGCGTAGATGTAAAAACGGTGTCCTCGATGCTCGGCCACTACGATGCAGGATTCACCCTGCGAACCTACACCCACGCCACAAGGCAGAAGCAGGACGAGGCAGCACAAACAATGGGCAGCTTCATGGCGCAGGTCATGTGAGCAGAAACAGAACATAAGAAATATCGGAGAGGGGGCAAAACCTCCTCTCCGATGCTCTTTAAACCTATCCGCGCATTTCCGCGTGTGGGTCACGGTGTGGGTCAGCAATTGACCCACATTTTGACTCACACTATTTTCGGCGTTTTTGCAACGAAAAAGCACCGAAAACCGAAGTTTTCGATGCTTTTTGGAGCTGCTGGGCAGATTCGAACTGCCGACCTCATCCTTACCAAGGATGCGCTCTACCTACTGAGCTACAGCAGCGGGTGGCGACCACGAAGGGACTCGAACCCTCGACCTCCGGCGTGACAGGCCGGCGTTCTAACCAACTGAACTACATGGCCGTATACGCACGGTGTCGAGTCATTT
>Ga0256405_10011393_pt1 | contig 11380 bp, 10 predicted proteins | sample RumenRJG_02DNA_FD_189096 | JGI IMG/M metagenome (GOLD analysis project Ga0256405, IMG submission 189096) | Bovine rumen microbial communities from Lethbridge, Alberta, Canada - RJG_02 | ecosystem: Host-associated > Mammals > Digestive system > Stomach > Rumen | place: Canada: Alberta...
TCATCGGAGATATTGGTTCCCCGGCCGGTTGCTTCCTCGGGGGAAATGCCGCAGATCGCTGCACAGATTGCAGCGCTGGAGGTGGTATTGGCAATGCCCATCTCGCCGGGCAGGAAGCAGCGGTAGCCATTCTCTGCACAGGCGGAGACGATCTTGATGCCGGACTCGATGGAGGTGATGGCCTGTTCCCGTGTCATGGCGGGGCCCAGGGCAGAGTTCGCCGTCCCGTCGGCAATGTGGCAGTTCACAAGGCAGGGGATATTGCCGGTATCTCCGGCGATTCCCATGTCCACCACCAGGAGGTCGGAGGAGGCGAAATTGGCCGCGGCATTGGCGGCGGCACCGCGGGAAATGAGGTAGTTGGCCGTCATCTGCACGGTGGTCTCGGGGGGATAGGCGCTGACACCCATGGCAGCGACTCCGTGGTCGCTGCAGCAGATGATGGTGCATTTCTTTGGCGGTTCGGGAGTGCTTTCCCCTGTGATTCCGGCATAGCGCAGGAGAAGCTCACGGAGATGCCCAAGGCCTTTGGCATCGTCCAGCTTTTCCCCGACGACCTGCATGGCGGCAGTGTCCAGGGGCTGGATGCGGGCGATGGTTTCCTCAAGAATGCTCATGATATCTGTGTCTCCTTTGGCACCTGTTTCAGGGACAGGCCGATGCGTCCTCGTTTTTCGTCAACGCTGATGACCATGACGTTCAGGATATCCCCTACGGAAATCACGTCCAGGGGATGCTTGACCCGCTTCTTGCTGAGCTCGGAGATATGGATGAGCCCTGCGGTCTTGATGCCGATGTCCACGAAGGCGCCGAAATCCGTGATATTGCGCACCGTGCCCCGCATGATGGTGCCGGGCTTGATGTCGGAGAGTTTCACGATGGCCTGACGCGTCAGGGGGGCGGGAAGCTCCTCCCGGGGATCCCGCCCCGGTTTCACCAGGGCGTCGAGGATATCGTGGACCGTGGGGAGCCCTGCATCGAGTTCCTTGGCGAGTATTTCCTCGTCCACGAGCTTGCGCTTGGCGGCAAGCATGGCGAGCTGATTCTTGTCCGCAAGGTCCTGGAGATCGAAGCCGAGCCTGGCAAGGATTTTTTCCGCCAGTTCGTAGGACTCCGGATGAACCGGAGTGTTGTCCAGGGGCGAGGCGGCTCCATGGATGCGCAGGAAGCCAGCGCATTGGGTGAAGGCCGCAGGGCCGAGACGGGGAACCTTCAGGAGCTGGCGGCGGCTTTTGAATACGCCGTTCTCATTGCGGAAGGCGACGATGTTCTTGGCAATGGCGGCATTGATGCCGGCGATGTGCTTGAGGAGTGCGCCGCTTGCCGTGTTGAGATCCACCCCCACGTGGTTTACAGCAGACTCGATGGTGGCGTCCAGGGCGGCGGTGAGCTCCTTCTGGTTCACGTCGTGCTGGTACTGCCCCACGCCGATGGCCTGGGGATCGATCTTCACAAGTTCCGCCAGAGGATCCTGTACGCGGCGGGCAATGGAGACTGCGCCGCGGATGGTCACATCGTATTCCGGAAGTTCCTCCTTGGCGAGTTTTGAGGCGGAGTAGACGGAGGCGCCCGCTTCATTGGTGATGAGATAATGCACATCCTGAAGGCCGTTCTCGCGGATGAGGTTCGCGGTGAATTCCTCTGTCTCATAGGAAGCTGTGCCGTTGCCGATGGAAATCAGGGTCACATGGTGCTTTTTGATGAGGGCGAGGACCTTCTTTGCCGATGCCTCGCGCTCCGCGTCGCTCTTGGTGACCTGCAGCACACCGTGGTCGATGACATGTCCGGTGGCATCCACCACAGCCATCTTGCAGCCCGTGCGGTACCCGGGATCGAGCCCCATGACCGTATGCCCTGCCAGGGGAGCCTGCAGCAGGAGCTGTTTGAGGTTCACGCCAAAGACCTTGATGGCCTGTGCCTCGGCATCCTCCGTGAGCTTGGCACGGATTTCCCGCTCCAGGGCGGGAAAAAGCAGGCGCTTGTAGCCGTCCTCCACAGCGAGCCTGAGTTGCTCGGAGAAAATGGAGGGCTGACGATAGATGCGCTTGTAAATCCTCTCGATGTTGTCCTCATGGTTGGCATTGAGCTTCACCTTAAGGAAGTCCTTTTTCTCGCCGCGGTTGATGGCGAGGATGCGGTGAGAGGGAAGGGAGCGCACGGGCTCCTCGTAGCCGTCGTACATGAGGAAGACCTGGCTTTCCTCCTCGTTCTTTTCCTTGTCCAGTTCCGTGGCAAGGATGCCGGTGTTCCAGAGATGCTTTCTCATTTCCTGGCGAAGGGTGGCCTCTTCCATGACCGTTTCCGCAACGATGTCCATGGCGCCTGCCAGGGCATCCTCGGCAGAGGCGACACCCTTTTCCTCGTCGATGAAGTCCTTGGCGGCCTCCGGTGCCGTGCCCTTTGTGGTCATCTGCATGACCATGGCATTGGCAAGGGGCTCCAGCCCCTTCTCCCGGGCGATTTGGGCGCGGGTGCGCTTCTTCTGCTTGTAGGGGAGGTAAAGGTCTTCCAGTTCCTGCAATTTCTGCGCCTTTTCGATGGATTGGCGCAGCTCGGGGGTCAGTTTCCCCTGTTCCTCGATCTTGCCGAGGATTTCCTCCTGCCGCTTCACGAGGTTGCGGAGGTAGGCGATGCGCTCCTCGATGGAACGGATCTGCTCCTCGTCGAGGGAGCCCGTCGCTTCCTTGCGATAGCGGGCGATGAAGGGAACGGTATTGCCGCCGTCCAGAAGGTCCATGACAGCGTCCACCTGCTTGGCGCGTATTTTCATTTCAGCCGCAATGGCTGCGGAAATTTCTTCGATTCGCATAATGCACCTGCTTTCTTTGATTATCTATCCATTATACCACTTAGGGACTGTTCATCAATAAATTTTAAGTCCAGAAAGGAAAATCGGAATTTATTTTTGCAGCCGCTCCATGAGATTCCCTGCTTGCAAAAAGAAAAGCATATGCGGTATACTCTAATGGAATGTTAATTTCCATGCAGGATGTTTACAGGCAGGTTTCGTATAGTGTGTGATGTATAGAGGTGGTTTCCCGATGAGGGTTTCAGTCCTTGCCAGCGGCAGCAAGGGGAATGCGATTTTTGTGGAATTGGATGGGGTGCGGCTGCTCGTGGATGCAGGCATCAGTGCGACGCGTATCAAGCGGGGATTGATGGAACAGGGCGTGGATGCAGGGGAATTGGATGGCATTCTGGTGACCCATGAGCATACCGATCATGTGAATGGTCTGCCGATGCTCAGCAAATGGTACCATCTGCCCATCTTCACCCGCTCTGGGACCATGGAACACATGGTCTGCCGGGAGAAGATCCCCATGGAATGCTTTCATGCCATAGAAGGCGATTTCCAAGTGGGCAGAGTGAAAATCGTGCCCTTCAATATCCCCCATGATGCGGCAGACCCGGTGGGCTATCGCATCGAGGGTTCCGAGACCTGCGTCGTGGCGACGGATCTTGGCTTCGTGACCAGCAGCGTCCAGGCGGCGCTGGAGGGCGCGGATGTCATGGTGCTGGAGGCAAACCACGACCCCGGGATGCTCAGGCAGGGTTCCTATCCCTGGCCCCTCAAGCGGCGCATCCTGTCAAACCGCGGGCATCTTGCCAACAGCGATGCGGCATGGGCCCTTGCGCGGTTGCACAGGCGGCCGAGGCAGGTATTCCTTGCCCATCTTTCGGAGGAGAACAATCGGCCGGAGCTGGCGCAGGAAACGGTGCAATCCATCCTGGCGCGGCAGGGCGTGGAGATTTCCCTTGCCATGGCATCCCAGTATGAGCCGGTATCTCTTGTGGTCTGATTTTTATATATTTTTTATTTTGGGGAGGCTGTCAGATATGAAAAACATCATCAGCAATATCGCGAAAAAACGTTGGAAGGGCTGTGCCATGACGGCGGCGGCGCTTGCGGTCATGGGGTCGGTCTATTTTGCAGGCTGTGCCTTTGGGCCGGTAGGGGAGAATTCGGCAGCGGGGGTTGCGTCCTCCGCGCCATCCTCTTCCTATTCTGATGCGAACATCTCCGAGGCGCGCAATACGCCGGTGGTGCGGGCAGCAAAGAATGTGGGTCCCACGGTGGTGGGCATCACCAACAAGGCCATTGCAAGGGACTGGTTCAACAATCCTGTCCAGACAGAGGGCGTTGGCTCCGGCGTCATTTTCCGTGAGGATGGCTATATCGTCACGAACAACCACGTCATCGAGGGTGCCAAGGAACTCATCGTTTCCCTGGCGGACGGGCGGAGTCTCAAGGGCAAGCTCATCGGTGCGGACTCCCTGACGGATATCGCTGTGGTGAAGGTGGATGCAACGGACCTTCCTGCTGCCTCCTTCGGAAATTCCGATGAGGTGGTGGTAGGGGAGCCTGCCATTGCCATCGGGAATCCCCTTGGCCTGGAGTTCAAGGGAAGCGTTACGGCAGGAGTCGTCAGTGCCTTGAACCGCACCCTGGAAATCAGTGACCGTCGTGTGAAGCTCATCCAGACGGATGCGGCAATCAATCCCGGCAATTCCGGCGGCGCCCTTGTGAACGCTGACGGCAAGGTTATCGGTATCAACAGCGCGAAGCTGGCGGCCAATGGTGTTGAGGGCATGGGCTTTGCCATTCCCATCAATACGGTCCAGACGATTGTGGATGAGATCATGACCAAGGGCTATGTGGCCCGTCCCTATCTTGGCGTCACGATTTTCGACAAGCAGACGGCGGCCCGCTATGGCTATCAGCTCAACATCAGCAAAGGCGTCTATGTCTATCGTGTATCCCTTGGCGCTCCTGCAGGCAAGGCCGGCATCCAGCCCGGCGATGTGATCCTGAAGCTTGACGGCAATGAGGTGAACAGCGTGTCGGAGCTCCGGAATTCCATTGCCGACCACAACGTTGGGGACAAGGTAACACTGGTCCTTGAACGCAACGGGGAAGAGCAGACCGTGGAGGCTGTCCTGGAAGAGATGCCGCAGGAAAGCAATGGATGAGAATCACCATTGCAGCAGCGGGAAAGATCAAGGAAAAATATCTCAAGCTGGGCATCGAGGAGTTCCTGAAACGATTGAAGCCCTTTGCCCAACTTGAGATCCGTGAGATCCATGAGGAGAAAATGCCGGAAAATCCTTCCCTGGCGGAGAAGGAGCAGGTGCTTCGGAGGGAGGGGACCCGGCTTTTGAGGCTGGTGCCCGAGGGCAGCTATCTCTTTGTGCTGGATGTCTACGGGAAGGAAATGTCCTCCGAGGAGCTGGCAGAGAGAATTGCAGCCCTGTCCCTGGAGGGGCGCAGCAGCCTCACATTCCTCATCGGCGGTGCCTTTGGCATCTCCAGGGAGGTGCGTGATGCCGCCGATACCCTCTTGAGCTTTTCTCCCATGACCTTTACCCACCAGATGGTGAGACTCCTGCTTTTGGAGCAGGTTTACCGTGCCTTCAAGATCAACCGCGGAGAGAAATATCATTGGTGAAGGAAACCCCGCCGGGATTAAGATTCCGGCGGGGTTTTTGCACTGCATACTTGACGGATAATAACTTTTTAGATATTGTATAGTCAAGGAGGGCTGGCATTGTACAGAATAAAATTCTACAGGAGCAGGGATGGAAAAAAGCCCGTATTGGAATATTTGCGTGGGCTTGCAAAGAAGAATGACAAGGACAGCAGAATAAAGGCGAACAAGATAAGGGACTACATAAAGACTCTAAGTCACTACGGGACAGCGATAGGGGAACCGTATATAAAGAAACTGGACGGCGATATATGGGAACTCCGGCCTTTACAGGACAGGATACTCTTTGCTGCATGGGTCGGAAAAAGTTTTCTTCTTATTAGCCACTTTGTTAAAAAGACACAGAAAACTCCGCGAGGAGAGATTGAAAAAGCCAAACGACTTTTGGATGAGTACAGGGAAAGGAGCGGAAAGGAAGATGGCAAACAGCTATGAGGAAGCCTTGCAGGAAGCAAGAGCCGCACTGGAGGACATAAAAGAACGGGGAGAGGACGCAATAGGCGAGGACTGGGAAGACGTGGAAAAGGAGCTTTTTACGCCGCAGGAAATAGCAGAGAGCAATTTGAGAGTGGCCATTATGGGAGAGCTTATCCGGGCAAGGCAGGAGCGGGGCATCAGCCAGAAGAAGCTGGAAGAGATGAGCGGTGTCAAGCAGCCCGTGATAGCGCGCATGGAAAAGGGGTATACAAGCCCGCAGATTGATACATTGCTGAAAGTGCTTGCCCCGCTAGGCAAAACGCTTGCCATAGTGCCGCTACAGGCGAGCACTGAAGCGTAAAAAGTGCAATAAAACCTGCCACCTAAGGAAATGAGAGATATCACAAGTTTTGGCCAGGGAAAATTGGTACGGGGGGTTTGGCAGGAATTTTGAGTTTCCTGGAGAAATATAATGGAAAGATAAAGATGTCAATATACCCTATGGAAAGAGAGGAATATTATCATGGAAATCAGGAAGGAACAGAGTGGGGATTCGCTCACGATTGCATTGGCGGGACGGTTGGATGCGGTGACGGCGCCGGAACTGGACAAGGTTATCCAGAGCAGCCTGGATGGGATCAAGAATCTCGTTTTTGATTGTAAGGACCTCGTCTATATTGCCTCGGCCGGGCTGCGTGTGCTCCTTGTGGCCCAGAAGCGCATGAAGAAGCAGGGGGACATGAAGCTGATCCATGTGAGCAAGGATGTGAAGGATGTACTGGAAATGACGGGTTTTATCGACTTTTTGACGGTAGAAGAGTAAAGGAAACACTGATTAATTCAGTCGCCCATCTTGACGCATCTTGCATGTCCTTCCTGTGTCGACAAATCCTCGACATAGCACCACTATGACTGCGGTTTGTCTCCTTGGGAGGAGCATGCAGTCTACGCCAATCTGGACGACTTCATTTGATCAGTGTTTCCTAAAGCCCAACTTGTTCTTGAATCTGCCTTGGAAACATGCTATACTATTCGTGGGCAAGAGTCTTCTGATATCATCGTACCCGAATACCCCGACAAGAGCTGCGGTCTCTGTCGGGGTTTCTTGTATAAATGAAGAGAAGATGCGAGCATAGGAACGGGGAAGCGCAATGAAGTATCTATATATTATCATGGGGTTGGCTTTTTTTGGCTCGGGCGCCATTGGTGCCAGCGAGGAACTGCTTCGCATGGGTCTGGCGTTTTCGGGGCTTCTGGTGGGCTGGCAGGGCGTGCGGCAGTGGCGGAAGGAATCCACGCCGCCTGCCCTGGACTGGCAGCATGCAGGCGAGATTGCAGAGGAGCGTGTGGAGCTCCTGCAGGAGAGCTATGAAAAGGCCGTGGCGGATTGTGCCTATATTGAGGAGTCTCGCCGACAGATCGGCGATGTGGATCTTTCCCGCCAGCTTGGAAAGATGCAGCAGGTGGCAGGAAATATGCTGCACTATCTGGAGAAGAATCCACAGAAGATTCCGCTGGCCCAGCGTTTTATCGATTACTATCAGGACAGGGCCGTACTTCTTGTCAAGGAATACAGGGAAATCGAGGCGACGAATCTTCAGACCGCCCAGGTGCAGGAGATGAAGAAGCGGATGAAGGAGGCGCTGGACGGGCTGGATGCGGCATATGAGGAGCAGTTTGAGCGGATTTTGAGCGACCAGTTCATCGATCTGGATGCAGAAATCAAGGTGATGCAGCAGACCATGAGCTCGGAGGGCATACAGAGGACGGCGGATGCGAAGAAGGAACGGGCGACGGGGGACAATGCACCCGGCCTCGAGGGCATGCTGAACCGCCTGCAGAGCGCCATTTTGGGAAAGAACAATCGCAGCGTGGATGGCGGGACGGGCTCCGGATTTCGCGGCGTTCACGTTGAGCACGGAAACAGGGGATACAGCATGATTCCGGAGGAGCAGAAGGGAGACGTCCTGCTGACGAAGGTCATACAGTCGGCCCTGGCCATTGTGCTGGGGTCCTTTGGCGCCCATAAGTTCTATCAGGGCAAGACCTTCCAGGGAGTGCTCTACTGCATGTTCTTCTGGACGTTTCTTCCCGGGGTGATTGGCTTTTGTGAGGGCATTCGCTATCTGAGCATGAAAATGGATGATTTCTATGAGGACTACTATATCGATCGACTGAAAGGATGAGGACCATGGCGGATATCAATCTGGAAGATTTGATGAAAAATCGTCGGATGGAGGATGAAAGCGCGGCTGCAGGAGCCCTGACGGAAGTGGAGCCGAAGGCCGAGCAGGAGCGGATTGCCCGGCAGGTGGAGATGCTGACGCCGGAGGAGCGCAGACAGGTGGAGTCCATCAAGGAGAGCATCAACCTCATGGATTCCACGACACCCCTTTCCTATGGTGCGGCTGCACAAAAGGATATTGCGGATTTCTCCGACAGCATTCTCGCCAGTGTGCGGACAAAGGACAGCGGCCAGGTCGGGACGCTTCTTGGGGAACTGGTGACGAAGGTCAAGGGATTTGAGCCGGCAGAAGAAAAGAGCTTCCTCAGCAAGCTTCCCATCATCGGCTCCCTGAAGGAAAAGGCAGGGAATCTCATGGAGGGCTACACGAAGCTCTCCACCCAGGTGGATCGCATCCAGTCGGAGCTGGAGAAGTCCAAGATGCGCATGATGAAGGATGTGGCCATGTTCGACGGGCTCTATGAGAAGAACCTCTCCTATTTCAAGTCCTTGCAGCTCTACATTCAGGCAGGGGAGGAAAAACTGCAGGAGATGAAGACCGTGACGCTCCCGAAGCTCCGCCAGCAGGCGGCGGCCTCCAACGATCCCATGGCAGTGCAGGTGGTCAGCGATTTCGAGAACAGCGTGGACCGCTTCGAGAAAAAGGTCCATGACCTCAAGATCAGCAAGACCATTGCCATCCAGACAGCGCCACAGATCCGCCTCATCCAGAACAACGACAAGGTCCTGGTGGACAGGGTACAGACGGCCATCTACAATACGATTCCCCTCTGGAAGAACCAGATGGTCATCGCCCTCGGCCTTCAGCGGCAGCAGCAGGTGCTCGGGATGCAGCGGGCGGTGAACGATGCCACGAATGACCTCCTTCGGCGCAACGCAGAGCTCCTGAAGCAGAATACCATCGAGACGGCGAAGGAGAACGAGCGCAGCATCGTGGATATCGAGACGGTGCAGAAGGTGAACGACGATCTCATCACCACCATCGAGGAGACGATGCGCATCCAGCAGGAAGGCAGGGCAAAACGGCAGGCGGCGGAGCAGGAGCTCGTGCAGATCGAGGAGAGGCTTAAGCAGACTCTGATGTCGAATAGCCGATGAAACTTGCTTCAAATCCATGAATCTGTGATACAATAGGAGCGTATGCCTGTAAACTTCAGTCAAAGTGTGTTGTATTCTTGAGGTGAAAGTTTTATGAAGCGTGCTCGTTTTCGAGTGCAGAAAAATATAAGGTGGCTGGTGGTCGGGCTCTGGGCAATCCTCGGCATCGTGACATTGCGCTATGCGTGGATCCAGCTCGTGCAGGGCGATGAGATGGCGGCGCGCATGCGGCAGCAGGTGGGGGAGGACTATTCCCTGCAATCGCCCCGCGGCGCCATCATCGATCGTAACGGGCGGGAACTCGCCGTGAGCACCATGACGAAATCCCTCTTCGTGGACCCGAACCATGTGGAGGATCCGGAGACTCTGGCGGCGGATCTTGCACCCCTCATCGGGAAGACAGAGGAGGAGATCCTCGATGATATCGCTGTGGGCGGCGGCTTTGCCTGGGTGAAGCGCCGCATGGAGCATACGGAGTCGGAGGCGGTCCGGCAGCTCATACGGGAGAAGTCCTACGGGAATTGCCTGGGGTTCCGCGAGGAGGCAAAGCGCTACTATCCCAATGACGTGCTGGCAGCGAATGTGCTGGGCTTCGTGGGGACGGATGACAAGGGGCTTGATGGCGTCGAGCAGGCCATGGACAAGTACATCAAGGGGGAGGTCACGGATACCTTTCTCTATACCGACCGCAGCTCGCGTCCCATTCTGGAGTCCATCTTTGCCAGGCGGCGGTATCAGGGCGATCAGTGCAAGACCATCGAGCTGACCATTGACAGCACCATCCAGTTCCTCGTGGAGCAGGAACTGGACAAGGCAATGGCGGCCACAAGCCCTGCGGCGATTACCTGCATCGTGATGGATCCGAAAACCGGGGAAGTATTGGCCATGGCATCAAGGCCCTCCTACAACCCCAACAGATTCCTGGATTATCCTCCGGAGGTCTGGAAGAACCGGGCCGTGTCCTTCATCTATGAGCCCGGCTCCACCTTTAAGGCGATTGTGGCAGGGGCGGCCCTGCAGGAAAAGGTCGTGACGCCGAACCAGGTCTTCGTCGACCCCGGCTATGTCATGGTGTCGGGGCGCCGCATCCAGAACTGGAACGGCGCGAGTTTCGGCACGGTGACCTTCACGGATGTGGTGAAGAATTCCCTCAATACGGGCTTCGCCCAGGTGGGACTCCGCCTTGGGGCAGACAAGCTCATCGAATATGCAAAGAAGTTTGGCTTTGGGGAGCCCACGGGCATCGAGCTCCCGGGGGAGGAATCGGGGCTCCTCTTCAACCCCGATGATATGGGGGACTCGGACATGGCCACCACCGCCATCGGCCAGTCCATCGCCGTGACGCCCTTGCAGCTCGTGACGGCAATGTCGGCCATTGCCAATGACGGTGTGCTCTTGAAGCCCCATATCGTGAAGTCCATCCGGAATGCGGATGGCTCCACCTATATGGAGACAGAGAAAGAGGAGGTTCGCAGGGCAATCGAGTCGGTGACGGACAAGACCCTCATGGGGCTCCTGGAGGAGGTAGTCGCCACGGGCGGCGGTGCAAAGGCCGCTGTCAAGGGCTACCGCATTGCGGGAAAGACAGGAACGGCGCAGAAAATCCGCGAGGACGGCGCAGGATACATGGATGGCCGATATATTGCATCCTTCTGCGGCTTTGCCCCGGTGGAGGATCCGCAGGTGACGGTCCTCGTGATGATAGATGATCCTCTCGGGATTTTCTACGGCGGCCAGATTGCCGCGCCGGTGGCGGGCAATATCTTTGCCCATCTCTTCCGCTATCTGCATATCGAGCCCACCGGAGATGTGTTCCTGGGTATGGACGAGGAACAGCATGTGCCAAAACCGGAAACACCGAAGCCGAGGCATGTCTATCAGGGAGAGGTTCCCAACGGCAAGGTGGTTGTGCCGGACTTCACGGGCAAGAGCATACGTGAGGCGGCGAAACTTGCTGCAGACAATGGGCTTGCCATTGACAGCGAGGGTTCCGGCCATGCGGTGGGGCAGAGTATTGAACCGAATACATTGGTAAATAATGGGACAAAGGTCGTTGTGTCTTTCAGCCCATAGTCGGAGACGTCCGCAGACGAAGGAGCCTGCGGACGTTTATTGTATTTGACGTTTTCTGAAA
>Ga0256405_10011394_pt1 | contig 11379 bp, 9 predicted proteins | sample RumenRJG_02DNA_FD_189096 | JGI IMG/M metagenome (GOLD analysis project Ga0256405, IMG submission 189096) | Bovine rumen microbial communities from Lethbridge, Alberta, Canada - RJG_02 | ecosystem: Host-associated > Mammals > Digestive system > Stomach > Rumen | place: Canada: Alberta | collected...
CGCACTGATGAATAGCGGTGTCACTGAGGTGGTATGCGTCGTCGATACGAACGAACGCAAACGTGAGATCGTAGAAGGACGTTTTGGACTCCCCTTTGAAACGGACTTACATCATGTCTTGGAAACGTATGAGTTTGAGTCCGTGTATATCTCTACGCCTAATGCTATCCATGTGCAGATAGTGGAGCAAGTAGCACCTTATTGTAAGAATATCCTCTGTGAGAAGCCGCTTGCCGGTTCTATGGCAGATGCAGAACGTATAGCGGAATTAGGAAAGCAATATAACATCTCTGTCTTTGAGGGGTTTATGTACCAATTCCATACGCAGCATAAGATCAAGAACCAACTGATAGCCGATGGTGTGATAGGCGAACCGCAACTCTTTCAAGGATGGTTTGGCTTCCCGCCTATTGCCGATACAGATTTCCGCTATAAGAAAGAACTCGGTGGTGGTTGCGTTTTGGATTCTTGCGCCTATCTCGTACATTCCGCACGTCATTTCTATGGTTGCGAGCCTGAAAATGTATATGCGGTCCTAAGTCATGAAGAAGGTCGCGAGGTAGAGACCCATGCTACTATACTATTGGATTTCGGAAAGGGCAGAGTGGCGAACCTTGTATCCGGATTCAATAATAAATATAAGAGCCAGCAGGTTATTTGGGGTAGTAAAGGTCTGATGTCTCTTGAGCGCGCGTATGCCTTACCTCCGGATTTCCAATCTACTTTGACGATTGAGACACAAGAGGGAATCACACACCAAACCATGCCGGCATGTAATCATTTTGAAGAAGAGATGCGCTATTTCGTAGCTAACTGCGCAACCCATGCCGAGACTTGGCGTAACGAGTTTCTCAACCAAACAAAAGTATTGATGAGAATAAAAAAGTGTGCCAATTAACCAAAAGAATGTGTAAACGTATTCTACATATCTCCTGTGATGATCAGTTTTTAAACTACGCCGTTGATCAATTTGATAATATATCTGAAGTTCAATCGGATTTCATTATGATGGATTATTCAAGGACTCCGAGTAATTTAAAACGTGCAGATAGAATTAAATACTTTCAGGTCACAGGTGATAATCTAAAATTTATTACTGATTCTTTTCTTAAATACAACTCTGTTATTTTTCATGGTCTAAATGGCAATTGGAGCCGTTATTTATTATCTAAGGTGCCGGATACTATAAAAGTAGCATGGGTGTGTTGGGGTAATGAAGTGTGGGGAATAAATGAAGAACAATACTACGCCCCTATAACCAAGGCTGTATGGACTCTTAAAGGAATAAAGGATAGGATTTTTACTCATAAAAAAGTTAACAAAAATAATAGACCATCGGCTGAATTGTTAAATCGCATTGACTACTGTCTCACCGATATGAAAAGTGAGTGTGAGGCGGCGAATTGCATATTCGGCACATCAATGCAATGGTTGCCATATAATTATTATTCAATCGAGCATACAATTGGAGAATTGAAGGAGGAAAAGTGTGCAGGTCATAATATGTTTATTGGTAATGCTGCTTATTGGGGAAATAACTTATTAGATAGTTTTTGGTTAGTTCATAAGTATAAAGGAGATATTATTGTTCCTTTGAATAATGGCTCACAGTCGTGTGTAAAAGCCGCTTGTTGGTTTGGAAAATTGATATTGGGAAAACGATTTAACCCAATATTAAAATATTTACCGCTCGCTGAATATAATTGCCAAATTAGGCAATGCTCGTATATGCTTCAATATCAATTCCACCCTCAAGCCCAAGGAAATATTATTACGGGGCTATGGTTGGGACAAAAAGTCTTCTTAAGCAAAAGAAGCCCTACATATAGTCATTTTAAATCATTAGGTGTACATATATATGCTGCAGAGGATAATCTGCCGAAAGAAATGAAAGAACCTATACCAATGACAGATATTGAATGTAATGATAATCGCCGTGTCCTCATGAACTATTATGGTTTTGAGGCCATGCAAAAATACATTGAAATAATAGTAAATAAATTGAATATATAGCTCGTTGTAGAATATGAGTGTGTGGTTTAAAGGAGTGTTACATAATTTACAAGATAAATGGACAAAAATCTGTCTGCAACCGATTAGAGTGTTCTGTATGCATCATGTGTGTGAAACATTTGATGCGGAATCAATGAATAAAGGGGATTGGATGCAGATTGATGACTTCAAGCGCAAGGTATCAGACTTGCAGAGGCACGGGGTGGCGTTTATCTCGCTGACTCATGCCTATACGCATATCTGTAAAGACTTGTTCCGACTTAAGAAATACGCAGTCCTTACGTTTGATGATGGTTATGCCTCTTTGAAAGAAATATTGCCTTGGTTAGGCGAACAGCATATTCCAGTAACGCTTTTTATTAACGGTAAATATCTGGATGGCAAATCGTATCGCAAGAATCCCAATGAGAAATACCTTACTAATGATGAATACTCTTCTTTAACCTCTCCATTGATAGAAATAGGTTCACATGGATGGGAACATACAGATGCTTCGAAAATAAGTATGGATGAGTTCAAACTAAGCATATCACAAAATATTGAGCTATTACATGCACACCCTCGTTATATACCCTTCCATGCATATACATGGGGAAGACATAATGAAATGACTGACATTATATTGCAATCAAAAAACATTATTCCAGTTTATATGGATGGTATGAAAAACTATAATAATCAACACATTATTCATCGAGAATTATTCTAAAATACAAAAATTATGGCAGCAAAAGATATAACTCCGGACAAACAATCCGTAGAGTCATGTTTAAAACAAAAAACATACTACGTTGATTTCTATCAACGTGAATATGTGTGGAAAAAAGAAACAGTTGAGGTTCTTCTGCAAGATATATTCTATGCATTTGATCAGTCGTACAATCAGTATAAAGATCGCGAATTAAATTCCAAAACAATCAGTTTGTATAACTGGTATTATCTTAATGTCTTTATCACAAATGAAGTCGAAGGTAAGGTATATATCGTGGATGGTCAGCAACGGCTTACTACGCTTACTTTAATTGCGTGTAAACTTTATCATATAACGAATAATGACAAACTAAAAGATCCTCTAAAAGAATGCATATTTGCGAAAGATAAATACGAAGGAGAGATATTCTGCATAGACCATGATAAGCGAAAGGAGGTTATGAAATCAATATTATTCGAGAACGAATATACCGAACCTTTTAAGAATGCAACCGAAGAAAATTTAATAGGCAGATATAAAGACATCAGTAAATTCATTGATGCAAAGGCAATGGATGAGCATATGTTGGATGCATTTATCTCTTATTTTTTAGATCGAATAGTACTTGTTGAACTCTCTATCAATAAAGATGATACACCGATGGTGTTTGAAGTAATCAATGACCGTGGAGAAGATTTGAAGCCTTTTGAAATACTAAAGGGTAAACTGATAGGTATGCTAGACAAATCTGAAGCGATTTCTTATTCTATCAAGTGGGATAATGCTATGTCCAATTTGCAAGGTAAACAAGACAGCTTCTTCCGAGATTATTTAAAAGCTAAATTTGTTTATAGAAATAACACGACAACCGAAAATGCAATCAATGGTTTGTATCATCGTTTTATATTTGATAATAATGATATAGCTCAAAAACTAGCCTTCAGACGAACAGATCCTCATCATGTCGATAATGTGAAGAAATTCATCAATGTTGAGTTGCCATATTATTCCGGTCTATACGCGAAAATATTATCCAATCCGGATATATATCTAAAATATGATAATGAGATTAACTCATTTAGTACTCAATATCAAAATATATTAGCAGCATGTTCTGTCAAAGACCCAGATGAAGAAGCAAAAATATCTACGATAGCAAAAGAGTTTGATAGGTTGTGGATGCTGATGACCCTAAATGGCATATATGAAAGTAATGAATATCAGAATTATGTTTATATGCTAAATGAAAGGCTAGTAAATATACCCGTTCAGGATTATAGACCGATTTATGATGCGATACTCCGTGATGCTATTTGTAAGAAAAGAAACCTTCAATCATCTGAAAAGGCACCAATTCCGTTGTTAGACTACACTATTTTTTTACGTAACAAATACGATTCGATGAGTACTAAACTCAAACGATATTTTTTCGTCCGTCTTGAGGATTATATCTGTAAGAAAACGAACCAGAGTATTCAAAACGACGTGATATATGTTTCCACAAGGACAGGAAATAAGTCTGGCTATCATATTGAGCATATCCTATCTAACAATGAAGAAAATTTGTCTTATTTTGACTCACAAGAAGAATTTGATGATAAACGAAATATGATTGGTGGTTTGTTGTTACTCAAAGGTTTGGATAATATTAGTTCTGGTAATGAGAATTACATAGATAAACTTAAAACTTACAGCAATGGGTTTATCTTTGGGCATACCTTATGTAAAGATTTTTATCATTCCAATAAGGATTTTGAAAAGTTTAATCAATGGCTACTATCAGAGACAGGTATATGTTTTAAACCATATGAGCAATTTGACAAAGAGGCTTTGCTGGAACGCTGTAAACTTGTTTATGAACTTACAAAACTTGTTTGGGAAGTAAAATAGGCATTATGACATTATCCCCTGTAATCATATTTAATTACAATCGTCCGGACCATAGTCTTAGGACATGGGAGGCTCTTGCGCAAAACCAGTTTGCCGCGGAGTCTGAACTCTATCTATACTGTGACGGTCCAAAAGAGAATGCAACGGATGAGATGCGTCAGCGAATAGCAAAACTTCACACGCAAGCTAAACAATATGCCATTGATGCACCTAAAGCAGGAAAATTCAAAGGAGTGCATGTCGTTTGTGCGGAGAAGAATAAAGGTCTTGCCAATAGTATCATCGGTGGCGTAACAGACATAATTAACAAGCACGGACGAGCGATTGTTTTAGAGGATGATTTGCTTACATCGCCATATTTTATCAAATATATGAATGAGGCATTGGATAAATATGAATCATACCCGTCTGTTTTTTCTGTTTCGGCAAATCGTCCTCCGGTTAGTAAGATGCAGATTCCTGCTGACTATGAGTATGACGTGTTCGTTAGTCTCCGTCCGTTTTCTACAGGTTGGGCAACATGGAGCGATAAATGGAATTGCATTGACTGGAGCATGGATTACTTAGAAGATTTCTTGAAACATCAGGAACAAATAAAGGCATTTAATCGAGGTGGAGATGATTTGACCAATATGTTGCTCCTCCAGCGGGATCACAAGATAGATAGTTGGGCAATCCGTTTCTCATTCCAATTGTTCTATCATCACGCAGTAGCTATTCTTCCATGTGTACCTTATGTGGATAATATCGGTTTTGATGGCACAGGTATTCATAGTGGAAACGACGAGCATGATTATCGTAATAATGTAAGTCTTGCTCCGGCCAATCCGCGTATGCCGGATGTGATTTATGAAGACGCGCGAATTATCAATGCTTTTGCAAACTACTATAGTTGGGCAAAGCGCCCGTTATGGCAAAAAGCAATTAACTATATTTATCGTAAGTTAGGTAAAAATCCTCCTTTCCATATCAAGAAAAAAATCTATTGCTAGTGAAAGTACTCTTTATAAATACGAACGACATTTCCGGGGGCGCAGCGCGGGCTGCGATGCGCATTATGCGCGGTGTGCAGCAGTGCGGAGTAGAGGCGCAGATGTTCGTAAAGGATAAGTATTCTAAGTCATCCGATGTCATCTCTGCAAGCAAATTCGCACCTCCGTCTAATGTCATAAAAGATATTTTCAAATGGGTAATCCGGAAATTCCAAAACAGGTACCACATGTACAAGTGGCATCCTTACAAGCATACCAAGCAGAATGTCTTTATGTCCGATCTGCGGCATACAAATATTCATGGCGCGTTACAACAATTGGATTACGATATCGTGCATCTGCATTGGATCAACAATCGTTTCTTGGATATCCGCGAGCTATCAAAAATCCATAAACCTATCGTCTGGACACTACATGACAGTTGGCCATTCTGTGGAGTGTGTCATTATTTCATTGATTGTGAGCAATATAAAACTCATTGCGGTACTTGCCCTATGTTGGGTTCCAAGAAAGAGCAAGATCTCGCCTATGAGATATTTGAGAAGAAACTTGAAGCCTATAAGGATTTGAATCTCAATATAGTTACGCCGAGCCGCTGGTTAGGCGATTGCGCGAAGAATAGTGCTCTTCTGGGACGCTTCCCTGTACATGTAATCCCTAATTGTTTGGATACGGATTTGTTTCGCCCCTTATCTAAAGCAGAGATACTAACTCTCGCCGAGCATCAGCAAAACGCGGTGGTTAGCCGCGTTTTGCGCGAGGCGACGGAGAAAAGGATTGCGAAGCCTTTGATCCTGTTCGGAGCGATGAATGCTGCGAACGACAGGATAAAAGGCTTTGCAAGCCTTTTATCCGCGCTGCAACTCATTGATACGCAGGGTTTTGAAGCTCATCTCGTGGTTTTTGGTGCCAACGCGCAAGAACTACCCATGAAGTTTAAAAATATTGATGTAACCTTTGTCGGATATATCCATGATTCATCTATCTTAACCGCTCTTTATAATATTGCGGATGTGATGGTTGTCCCTTCTTATAGCGAAGTCTTTGGCCAAACAGCTAGTGAAGCTATGTCTTGTGGAACTCCTGTAGTTGCTTTCCGTTGCACTGGCATACAAGATGTAGTGGAAGATGGTTGTGGATATTTAGCGGAACCATATTCCTCGGAAGATTTAGCGAGAGGCATACAATATTGTATAGATAATAATCCTAATAATATATTAGGTAAAGCGGCTAGAGAGTCCGCTGTTAGACGTTTTTCCGTAAGTGTTGTTTCTGAACAATATGTTACTTTGTACAAGTCATTAGTATGAAAGAAAGAAATTCTAATATAGAATTATTGCGTTTGTGTAGTATGATGATGATCATGGTGCTACATTTTCTTGGACATTCACGTTACGTAAGTGGAAATATTTTTTCGGCAGATGTCTTGATTTGGAATTTAATGGAGTCATTATGTATCTCTGCAACGGCAATATTTGTTCTTATATCAGGATATTTCGGGATTAACTTCAGAATCAAAGGTATCCTCAAACTATATCTTAGTTGTGCTGTTTGGGGTGTAGCTGGTTATGTGCTATATTGCTACTGTGCGAATACCCCCCCCGTAAACCTAATGAAATTATTCGCTCGACTTATGCCGTTCACACATGGAAAATGGTGGTTCATTATAACCTATCTGGAGTTGTATTTCCTATCCCCGATACTCAATGCTGCAATAGAGATGTTTGATAAGCGTAAACATATGATAACCATTCTTTTACTTGGCTTTGTGACTCTCTATATGGGCTATTGCCGTGAGACAGGAGAAGATACATGGGGGACATCTCTGTCTCATTTTATATGGCTATATATGATAGCGCGATATATAAATAAATACATTAATTTGCAATTCATACGAAAACATCGTTGGACTTGGTTGATTGTGTTTGTGTCCTCTGTGTTAATTACGTTCGTTTTATCTATTTTAAATATTAAACATTCTGTCCCGCTTTGCCTTCGGGCATATCCATACAATAGCCCGTGGAATACTATAGCTGCAATCTCGGCATTATTATTTGCTTTGTCCTTCTCTATTGAAAGTAAAGCCATTAACTGGTTCGCAACTTCTTCTTTATCATGTTACCTATTTCAGGAACATTTATATTTCGGGCATCAAGTATTTTATCCAATTATAGGCGGCTGGTTGATAAGTTTGCCAATTTATGAACACTATGCTATTATTTTCCCACTTGCTTTAACCTTTATGATACCTGTGATATTGATAGATAAACTATGGAACATATTGATATACAAGCCGATTATGAAACTTTTTAATAAATTACCCTATAGTGATTTCTCCTTGTGAAAGAACGCAACGAGACATATGATTTGATGAAGGGTATTGCTATACTCCTTATGATGCTCTGCCACTTGGCATATACTGATGGACCTGTGAAGCAGTTCATCTATTCCTTTCATATGCCGCTCTTTTTCATTCTTGCCGGTGTCTTTGCAAAAGACATTACTCAAATCCCATCATTTAAGCAATATACAATAAAAAATGCAAAACGTCTGCTATTACCGTATGTAGTTACAATGCTGATGCTATGTGCTTGGGGGAGCATTCAAGCTTACGCAAAGCATGATATATCTTGTTTCTTGCGTCATATGTTCTCCCTATTGACTGCAAGCGCGGATGGTTGGCATTCTCAATGGGGACTGATTTATGCGGGACCGATGTGGTTTTTAATAGCCTTATTCTGCGTGCGTGAAATTTTCTTTGGAATCCAATATATGTGTGCGCGCATTACTAAATATGGAGATGAATGTATTCTCGGAATATCAATAGCATTATCGGTTCTGTCTGTAATCATCCATCCCTATTTACCATCCTTGCCATTCTGTATTATGCAGGCCTTCACAGCTTTAGCTTTTTATGCAATAGGTTGGTATGTTCATAAACATCCGATGCCATGGTGGGGATATGCGTTTTGCGTACTTGTTTGGCCTTTTGCAATATTGTATGGTCAAATCCAATTGGAGAGTTCTTATATTGCCTATTATCCGCTATCCTTAATCGGCGCGTGTGGAGGAACATATGTCATTTATTGGTTGTGTAAAGGAATTAGTCGGATTCATGAGTTTGTACGAACAATGAACATCCCACATAATACATTACAAATACCTTCTCCGCTTGCATGGTGCGGTATGTATTCTTTACCGATTCTTTGCATGCATACTTTTGAAATGCATAGTGATTTGTATTATACTGTAATGTGCAGAATGCCAATAACTTGCGAACGTGCATGGGGGGGGTAATTGCCATTCTCTTCGCATATATTATACTCAAAATACCATATTTGAAAGATGTGTATAAATAATGACATTTGGAACTTATCCATATAGTGAAGAGATACGTTTGATGCTTAACTCTATGAATGAGCAATGGCGTGAACTTACAATATCCTTATTCCAAGGCAAAGGAGAAGGTGCGTTTTCTTATATTGATTGGTTAAGGAATTCACATTATTCTTGCAACGAGATTATTGCGCATATGGATGTATTGTGTAAGGATACGATGTTCCAAGAACTCGTTCTGCGGAAGCGAAAGTTAGAATATCATAATGAAGTCACATGGGAGTTTTATATAACGTATGGTATTACTGGTTATGTAGAGATACTGCCACAAGGATACCAATGTTGGCAATGTGCATTATTAGGACTGTTATATGATTGGCATAATTCAGATAATAAACAGCATTTCCCTGTATATTATCCTAACAATCCGTTAGAAAAGTATTATCAATCAAGAGGTATTAATCTAATGATGTCAAATAACTATGGATTAATAGATTCGGAAAACTTTGAAATCAAAGTGAGCAATTGTCCTAAATTATATGACAAAAGATTTGATACCCATGTCTTATTGAAGCATATACCAGAATCTTTACTGTCATTTTTAGTAGATGAGCAAAAGCGTTCAGCGTTTAAATTAGCTTTGCGTCCTGACTACGTTATTTGTGGAGATGGTATAAAGGATTCTCAATATATATCTGAAGCCAAAATTTGTGGTGATATGCAACCGTTAGCAATAGATAGTATGCCACCGCTTACATGGCTATGTGATGATACTACATCGTTGGACAGGTTGATAATCCTACACAACAAGAAAACTCGAGAGATAACATTTGAAGAATTTCTTGTAGATCCTCAAATTGAAAACGACTATATTGTGTCGCAGGTAGTGCATCTAATATATACAAAAGAGAGGGGAAAGTTCTTTATTAATCATATAGACCATGAGTATGTGTTTTATACAGCAGAGGAACATTCAGGAAAGATGGATGATCTCTGGCTCAAAGGGACTGCGAGACCACGATATAAAACATATAAGATAGACGATGCGCAAATTCCATATAGAGCATATTGTGACCAAAATATTTTGTATAGAACCTTAGATGCATATTTAACAAATAAGGATATGTTGAAGGAGTATTTTGAGTCCATGATAAATATGAGTGGAGACGAGCAATTTTATGACAACTAAGAAGAAATTAAAATATGCTGCTCTTTGCATAGGTATCAATGAGTATGACCATAATGATAAGTTAACCTGTGCGGAAAATGATGCTAAGGCAATAGCCCAAGCTTTTTTAGATTTGCATTATGATGTTATTACGTTGATAGGAGATGAAGCAACATATGGTAGTTTTGTGAACGCATATTCTCAATTACTATCACAAAATTTTTCTGAACACTACGATGCTATTATTTTATTTTTTGCAGGTCACGGATTTGTGACAAACGGCTCTGATTGTTTGGCATTGAAAGGTACAAAAGAGTTAAGGATAAGTGATGGATTTCCAGCGAAAGCACAATCCATAGTTGTTCAAGATTTTATCGATACATTCCGTAGAAGGACAGCTCCAGTTCTGATATTAATTCTAGATGCATGTCGACGTGACTTATCGGACTATGCTGATGCTTTAGAGAGAGGACCTCATATAATAAAAAGAGATACGATAGGAAAGTGTGTAAATGTTCCTACGCAAACGTTCATAGCTTATTCTACTTCATATAACAAAGGTGCAAAAGATGGAGTTGATCCAGCGGGACATAGCAAATACACAGCTGCATTATTGGGGGAAATTAAAAAGGAGCTGCCTATAGAAACTATATTTAAGAATGTCCGGACGAAAATTCACATAAATGATGATGATCAGTTGCCATGGGAGTATACATGTCTAACATCTGAGTTCTCTTTTAATTATGGTCAATTAGATCCGTATTATGATGCAGAATATTCCAAAGAAGCATTAATGTACTATGATTATACTACTCAAAGTGATGTAACTAAGAAAATATTATATGGCTTAAATCAAAATACTCCTTTTAGCATAGAAGCAACAAAAGAACTACTATTGAAATATAAGAAAACGCTTAGTGAGGATGATTTATTTGTAATTGGGCGAAAAATATATAGCGCAGCTGTAAGAAGTCAATACGCGAATGAGCAGTTCTTGCGCATACAAACTTTGCGATTACACATCAACGAAACAAATCACCTATTAAGAGGGATCTATTACGAAATCTATTTTGACGAAAACAATAATCTCCGCCCCAAATTGTTAGGATCTTCAAATATCCTTACCATTATTGATCGATTGCAGTCACTATTGAAGGATGAAGATGCAGCAAAGTTCGTGAAGAAGTATGTTGAAGTAAATGGCGGTAATCCAAAGTGTAATGAACCCCAAAAGTTGAACATAAAACTTTTGGGGTTTTATCATGAAACATTCTATTGAAGAGCGGCTA
>Ga0256405_10011395_pt1 | contig 11378 bp, 9 predicted proteins | sample RumenRJG_02DNA_FD_189096 | JGI IMG/M metagenome (GOLD analysis project Ga0256405, IMG submission 189096) | Bovine rumen microbial communities from Lethbridge, Alberta, Canada - RJG_02 | ecosystem: Host-associated > Mammals > Digestive system > Stomach > Rumen | place: Canada: Alberta | collected...
TCGCCGACATTCATATGGGCGAAGTCCACCAAGGCAGCGGCTTCTTTCTCTTCAGGGGTGAGGTCGTCCTCATCGCCAAGATCATCCTCTTCCTCTTCCATCTCCTTTTCCATTTCCTCGAGGTTTTCTGGGATTTCCATGTCCTCAGGGTTTTCAGGGAGAGTGTCATCATCATCGGATTCGATCTGGATGTTGTTCTCGCGGAAGAAATCGATCAAGGAGGCGAAATCCTCATCGGTCAGGTCTAAATGGGCGGTCGCGTCCATGACGTCACCGGTATTGATATAGCCCTCGGCTTTGCCCTTCTTTAAGAAGGATTTCTTGATGGAATCTAACGAAGCGATTTCATCTTCGTCGTCATTAGGGATATCCATATCCTCTAATTCGACGTCTTCTTCTTCGACGACTTTCTTTTTCTTTGCCATGTTTCTTGCTCCTTTTGTATTGATATGGGGTTGTTTATTTCTTTAATTGTTTACGTTTAGCTTCAATCAAGGCTTGTAGTTGTTCCATAGCCGCGACTTCATCGCCTGTTTGCATCGATTGCTCGAGTTCCAGGACGTTTCGCGTGTTGCGCTTTTCGTTAGCGATCGTGCTTGCATAACGCTCTAAGAGCTCTTTTGTCGCGGGCTCATGCGTCTTCTCAAGCGCGAGATCCGCTAATTGAGAGGCGATATCATCGTTGCCGTCGCTACTAGCGACCGAGCAGATCAAAGGGATATCCACAGGTTCACCAGGGTGTTGGAGAACATAATCGATGACATAATTGGCCGCATGACGGTATTTATCATCATAGAAGGTGCCGACCATGCTTTGATAGATCTTAATGGCTTCAGGATCCTTCAGCATGTAATACAGCAGGTTTTTCTCGGCGGATTGGAGTCGCGATAGTTTCTGCTTGCGGAGGTTCGGCGCTTTCGCGGTCACAAGCTGCGTATAGGTTTCTTCTTCCTCGGTTACGCTGCTACTAGCGATGTTACGGATCGCATCGGCGCTATAGCCGGTCGCTTTGGAGAGTTTGACCAATGCCTCTTCATATTCAATGCCCTGTTTTTGATTACGCAAATACGGAAGGAAGGCATTAAGGATGCTCTTTCGTTGCTCAACGGAACGGGAAGAAGCGGATCCACTATAGTAGGCTAGATAATAATCCATTGGCTCAAGCAAGACATTGAGTCGCTTGAGTAAGCCCTCTTTGCCATCTTCGTTATAGATATCATCCGGGTCACGAAGGTCCCCTTGATAATCGACGATGCGATGGGCCACGCCAGACTTAGACAATAACTGGCTATTCTTGATCATGGCCGCTTGTCCTGGGGCGTCGCCATCTAGGCACAACCTTATCTCGCATTTCAAGCGCTTTAATAATTGAACCTGTTCCTTGGTTAAGGCAGTACCCATCAAGGCAACCACGTTAACGATGCCAGCGCGGTAGCAGCTCATGACATCCATGAAGCCTTCTACTAGGTAGCAATACCCATCGCGATGGGCACTCGAAGCGATGCGATGGTAGTTATAGAGGTTCTCGCCTTTATGGAAGATCGGGGTCTCTGGGGAATTGATGTATTTCGCACTGCCATCTTTCTCTAGCTGCCTCGCCGAGAAGCCAACAAGCTGGCCTCTAGGATTGAACAATGGGAAGATGAGCCTTCCCGCGTTATGGTCGGCGGTGCCTTCGCTTCGAGCAAGGGCGATGCCGATATCCTCAATCTCTTTCAAGGAATGGCCTTTCGCGCGAAGGTATTCAATGGTCTTGACCCCATCAAGAGGGGCATAGCCAAGGGCGAAGGTCTCGACCATATCCTCGCCTAGGTTGCGCTTGGCTAGATAGTCTCGCGCTTTAGAAGCTTCTTCCGTAGATAAGGCATACTTATATAAAAGCTGAAGGTCATCGATGCAGGAATAAAGTCGCTGGATGCCAGGATCAACGAAGAGCTTTGGGGCATCCTCGATGAGGCGCGGGTCGGAGAAATTGGAGATCTCCGCGACCTTGCGCACGGCCTCAGGGTAAGGCACTTTGAGGAATTTCTGGACGAAGCCAATGGAATCTCCGCCGGTCCCGCAGACGAAGCATTTGAAGATCTGCTTGTCTTTGGAAATCGATAAGGATGGATTCTTATCATCATGGAACGGGCAGAGAGCGACGTAGTTACGGCCTTTCTTCTCAACATGCAGAAAAGAGGATGTGACAGTAACGATATCCGATGACCGAAGCACCGCTTCGATTAAGTCTCTACTATACATAATCCTCCTTTCTTATATACAAAGTATATACTTCTACTAATTGTCTACTAAATATTGACTATTCACCTTACATGTAGAACTTCACGTTGAAATAGGTCACAAGGTCGGTGATCGCCATGCGGATCTGAGACATGGAATCACGTTCGCGGATGGTGACGCAGGCATCGTTTTCGGTATCGAAGTCGATGGTCACGCAGTATGGTGTGCCGATTTCATCCTGTCTACGATATCTCTTGCCGATGGATCCGGTCTCATCATAGGTGATTGAGAAATGCTTGCTTAAGATATTGGCCACTTCCATCGCTTTTTCAGAAAGCTTCTTGGATAATGGAAGGATAGCAACCTTATATGGGGCTAGGGATGGCTTAATGTGCATGACGGTGCGGACCTCGCCATTTTCTAAGGTTTCTTCGTCATAAGCATCCACTGCAACCATTAAGACCAAGCGGTCCAAGCCCATCGATGGCTCGATGGTGAATGGGAGATACCTCTCATTGGTCTCTGGGTCAAAATAGGTGAGATCCTCTTTGGAGAATTCCTGATGACGGGATAAGTCATAATCGGTGCGATCCGCAATACCAAGGATCTCTCCCCAGCCAAGCGTTGGGAAATCATATTCAACGTCGGTCGTGGCTTTGGAATAGAAAGCAAGCTCCGCGGCTTCATGATCACGGAAGCGAAGGTTCTCTTCCTTAACACCTAAAGAACCGACGAACTTAAGGCAATAATCTTTCCAATAAGCAAACCATTCTAAATCGGTATCAGGCTTGCAGAAGAATTCCATTTCAAGCTGCTCGAATTCACGGGTGCGGAAGGTGAAATTCCCTGGGGTGATCTCATTACGGAAGCTCTTGCCAGCATTGCAGATGCCAAACGGGAGTTTCTTGCGGCAGGCGCGCTGAACGTTCTTGAAGTTGGTGAAGACGCCTTGGGCGGTCTCTGGGCGGAGATAGACGATGGAAGAATCATCCTCGGTGACGCCGATATGGGTCTTGAACATCATGTTGAACTTGCGGATGTTCGTGAAGTTATGCTTGCCACAGACCGGGCAAAGGACTTCGTGCTCCGCAAGGAAACGGTCCATCTCTTCGAAGGTCATGCCGTCGACATCGACTTCTGGGAAAGCGCCTTTGATGAGCTCATCGGCGCGATGTCTTGCCTTGCAGGATTTGCAGTCCACCATCGGGTCATTGAAGGTGCTGACGTGTCCTGTAGCCTCCCAAACGCGTGGGTTCATCAAAATCGCGGCGTCAAGGCCGACGTTCATTGGGCTTTCCTGGACGAATTTCTTCCACCAGTAGGAACGGATGTTGTTCTTAAGCTCCACGCCTAATGGGCCATAGTCCCAGGTATTGGAGAGTCCACCATAGATGGAAGAACCCTGGAAGATATAACCCGAGTTCTGTAAATGTTGGGTGATTTTTTCAAAACTTGCTTTATTAGCCATATGTTACTTACTCCTGATAACTAAAAAATACATTCCTGAAATCAATTAAATTCTAGGCTATTCCTTGCAAGCGTCAATATACTATAAGTTATATTTGTGATAAGAAGTCCACCGATTTTAGATGTACGCCCGTTAGGTCATCGACATATCGGCCTAATTCGCTATATAAGGCTTTGCCTAATAAGGGTTCAAAGCTTACCCTACCGATATCCTCCAACGGGGCTTTGAAGATATAACGGTACATCTTGAGTTGCTCTAATGGGGTTTTCTCCACCATCAGTTCGTTCGCGCACTCTTTGCATAAGAATCCGCCTTCTTGCAAGGATAAGGCAACGATATCTTTCTTATTGCCGCAGCTGGTGCAGCCATCGACATTGAGCCCAATGCCCATATTAATAAGGACACGGGCAAAATAGAGCAAACCTGCGCAATAGGGATCCTTGCCTTGATTAATCGCTGCTAAGGCAGCCTTTAAATAAGGATATAAACTTGCGGATTCATCTTCTTGGACGAGTCTAGTGGTTAATTCCAACATGATGGAATCCACGGCCATTGCCACTAAATCGCCTTCTTTAGGCTGAAGCGAGGCAATAAGGCTACTTTCAGATAGCGATAAACTGCCTGAAGTTGACTTGCGCAACAAAAACTTGCCTTCTACAAAGGGTTGCAGTATCGCGGCGTTCTTCGAGGTTAGTTTCTTTACCCCATGAGCATAGAAGGAGAAGAAACCTTCTGCTCCAATTGCTAAGACCATCGCATCCGCTTCTTTCACTGGGGTGATGCGTAATACGATGCCTTCAAAATTGCTGATATCACTTATCGCCATAGCCAAGTTGGGAAAGCACCTTCAAGTCATTGCGCCAGTCGGGGATGACTTCGACTTTGATCAGAAGGTTCCCGACTTTTTGATGGAACATGCGCTCCATCTCTTGTCTGGCGGCCATCGAGATCTTCTTGATCATCTCCCCGCCTTTGCCGATCACGATGCCTTTATGAGAATCGCGGTCTACAATGATGGTCGCGTGAATATACAAAACGGATTTCTTATTGTCTAAGGAATCAATGCGCACTGCGGATTGATGTGGGATCTCTTGACGCAAGAAATGCAGCAGTTTCTCGCGGATGATCTCTTTGCATTGATAATCTAATGGTTTATCGGTGATCGTATCAAAGGGGAAGAATGGCTCGCCATCCACAAGATAGGGTTCGATCTCATTTTTGACTTCCTTGATGCCGAAATTCTCCATGAAAGCGGTCTCTAGTACTTTGGCATCCTTGAAGGTTTGCTGCAATAAAGCAACTTTTGCTTTGGCAACCTCCATTGAGACCAGATCGATCTTATTTAAGATGATGATTTTTGGAGCATTGGATGAAATCGAGTTTAGGATACGGATATCCGCATCTAAAGATTCCTCGCTGGCATCGATTAAATAAAGCAATGCATCGACATCGTGACTTGCGCCAAAAGCGGCTCGACGCATATGGGAATCGAGCTTCTGATCACCGAAATAGATCCCTGGGGTATCCACGAAGAGGATTTGCTCCTTTTTCGTGGTATAGATACCCATGATGGCATCGCGGGTTGTCTGAGCTTTTGGAGAGACGATCGATATCTTTTTCGAAAGGACAGCATTCAAAAAAGTGGATTTACCAACATTTGGGCGTCCTAATATTGCAACAATGCCGACTTTCATCATAATTGATCACCTGAAAATGCGTTTGGAAGAAGCTCTGCAATCGTCGTTTCTTCCCACTTATCATCGATATTGCCCATATAGATTGGAGCGTGCTCTGGGAAAAGTTCCGAAATCACCTGGCGGCAAGCTCCGCATGGAGTGCAGACTTGCTCACCGGTATCGGCGACCACCGCTAACGCGACTAAGTCTTCTTTCTTCAAGCCATCTAGAATAGCGGCATAAAGCGCATTGCGCTCGGCGCACATGCAAAGAGGATAGGAAGCATTCTCGATATTCGCGCCTAAATAGACCTTGCCATTTTTAGTTAATAAAGCCGCCCCGACTGCGAATTTGCTATAGGGGGAATACGATAGTTTTCTGGCCGCGATGGCTTGTTGCTTAAGTTCTTTATTGTCCATGTCGTTGCTCCATTTCCTCTGCTTTTATCAATACTTTCTCTTGAAGAGGGAACATGATCTCCTCTTCTTCTTTGCTCATATGGTCATAGCCAAGTAGATGCAGCATCCCATGGGCGAAGAGAAAGCGCAGCTCCCGCTCGCTAGAGTTGCCAATCTCTTTGGCTTGTTCTAATGCGCGCGGCACGCAGATGAAGATCTCACCAAGGAGTTTATCGTGCTCATCATCATGGATGATGCCGATTTCTGAGTCATCGTCTTCAAAGGCGAAACTAATGACATCCGTTACCTTATCGATGTGGCGGTAATCACGGTTGATTTGCTGGATGGTTTCCTCATCCACAAGTGAGACATCCACTTCGTAATTACGCGGTTTGTTAGTTAAGACTAACGCCGCTTCCATAATCGACATATAACGCGCTTCAAGGGCGTCATATTCGCTAGATAAAGTATTATCGAACGTTAAGGTCATGCGGATTTGCTCCTAGGTGATATTTGCGTGTTTATTTTATACGAAATCGTCCGCGTTTGATACTAACTCATTGATAGAGATAAGCAAATCGTGCTTTCTCACGTCGATATTCTTCATATGAAATATGGAAATGGGCGATTCTAAATAATAACTGGAAGCAATAATAAGAGGCAGCGGCATAAGTAATGAGGCTAAAAGCATCCACTTCTTGCTTATAGATTAGAATAAAGGCCACGATTAGGAAGCTTAAAGAGATGCTGATGACTTCATAGCCGATGAATTGCCTTGATAAGAGATTAGATTTCTTAAATAACGAGCCTAATACATCGATCTCATAAGCTTCATTCCCTTTTTGAAACATGAAGCGTTCTTCAAAAGCGATATCTGAACGTAGTCTTTTGATATAAGGCATACTACAAAGATGAAAGGTCACGAATAGGACATAGCCTACGGATAAGCAAATGGCTAGCAGGGGTTCATGGAGAGGAAGAAGGAAGGTTGCCGCGAAAAGGCCGACTGCGGAGGACAGCAACGTAGACGGCAAGGAATAGAATAAACCTTTGTAGCGGCAATACCGAGGGTAAATAACGCTGCAAGAAACATGTGGGTCCTTCCTCCTTCCTTCCATGAACAATTGATCCATCCTGCGCATCAAAAAGGAGCAAACAAACCGTGATAGCAAGACGGAGATCAATGCAACAATGAAGAAAATGGTGGCAAGGATCGGTGTTGAAGACACATAGACCATGGAGATGATCCCTGCCACCATGAAGAGATTGGGTATCCCGTAGCAAAGGAGGGAAAGTATTGCGTACCTGTTCGACAAGCGTGCAAATGAGTACTTTTTCGCCCTGGCAGGCTGGATAGTGGGTAAGTCGCTCATCTTGCAGGTTAAAAAGACATCAGCGTAGCCCTGCTCTAAATGGGCCTTATCCAAATAGAGTTCCCCTAAATCTGGATCATAAATCACGAAGCGGTCGCGAAGTTTCCTAGCAACAAAAGCCATATGGGCGTTATTTTCGCCCTTCAGCAAAATAATGTTGCCCGGTTCCAAGGCATCCGTTAATGACCCATGAAACGGAGATAAAAGCAAACCATGCTCAGCCCCTAAGTGAATGAGTTGTGTTAGGCTTAGGGGATTCGATGTGTCGCAAACATCGAACAAATAAGAATGGTCCACCTTTTGCTCTAAGTGGTCTAGCGCCATGATGAGGCAGGCGATGCCGCAGTCATTCTCGCTACGTTGGAATACACAATTTCTCTTCATACTATCTTATTGGAGAGAAAAAGCGTTTTTTGCAGAAAAAAATGCAAAGATGTGAAAAAATGATATAAAGTTCGTAGATATTTACATACCTAATGATGTTAGATAGTTTCTTAAGCAGATGGTGATTTGATCAGTGACTAAATCAAATCGTCCAGAATACCAAGGATCTTCAATCTCAGTGAATCCATTACCATATTTATAAATAGGAATCGTTTTATCACAGTAATAGCCATAACCGCGTAAATCATATTCATTATCATCATCCATATAGAAGATGATGTCGAAATGCTCGATGTCGCTTCTAGTGACGAGCCTTGATTGATGTGGCACAAGAGGAATGCCTCTTCTAGCAAGTTCTCTAGCCATCGGAGGATAGATGGGATTACCGATTTCTTCCCTAGTTAAAGCCGCGGAATCCACTTCAAAATGGTCTTTTAGCCCTGCTTTATCTAGCATGTCTAAAAAGATCATTTGAGCCCCTACGGAGCGGCAGATATTGCCATGGCATAAGAACAGGACTTTGATCATGAGGATATGGTAACGAAATAGATGAAATTGAACAACGATTATTATCGTTAATCTCTCTTGCACCCAATCAAGAAAAAGAGACATCAATACTTATATTTACAATCTGATTCATCGTGTTAGAATATTACCAACAAAAATGTTGGCAACAAAAATGTTGGGAAAGTGAAACTTATGTTTATCGGAAGAGAGAAGGAAATCAAAATACTGCAAGAAAAGATGAGAAACGACCAACTAGAAGTTGGCATTGTCTATGGACAAAGACGCATTGGAAAAACATCCTTAATCAATGAGGCCATCAAAGATTATGATCATGTCTATCTTTTATCTAGAGATACCAGCGTCCAAGACAATCTCAATGATTTCAGCGTTACCGTTGCCCAATATTTTAACTTGCCATCTTTTACCCGCTTCCATTCCTTAGACGAACTGTTCGATCATCTATTTAAGGAAATCAAAGAGCAAGCCATCGTCGTGATCGATGAATTGCCCTTCTTAGCGAAAGCATACCCAGGAATCATCTCCTATTTCCAAGGTTTGATCGATGAATGCAATAGAAACGATCGCACCATCAAGCTACTCTTATCTGGGTCAGATTCTTCCTTTATGGTCGATTTGCTATTTAATCGCGCTAAACCTTTATACCAAAGAGCGACCTTCCAGCTTCATGTTGGTCCAATGATTTTTTCTGATGCCGTCAAAATGCTAGATGGATTCAATAACGAAGATAAGGCGAAATATCTATCGATATTCGGTAACCGCCCCTACTATCTAGAAAAACTACGAAAGGAGAAATCCTTTGAAGAGAATATCAAGGATATATGCTTCGATAACGCTTCCATTATGATTGACGCACCGAATCTAACGTTGCCTATTGGCTATTCATCCAATTCCTCTTTCGTTTCCATCATTAGGGCAATATCCAACCGGAAACACAAAATCCAAGACATTGCCGATGCCCTTCAAATCGATGATAAAGTCTTATCTACTTATTTAAAAAGGATGCAAGACGCTGAAGCCATTGAAAAAAGAGATGTCTTCAATGGCAATAAAAAAAGCGTCTATTATGAAATCATAGATCCCTTCATCCGCTTCTATTATGCAGTGATCTACCCCTATCTTCCGGAGATTGAAAAAGGATACAAGGAAGAAGCATTCAATAGTTCAAAAGATAGAATCGAGCACATCATCGAACATGGTTTTGAAGATGTGGTCAATTCCTATATTCATGAAGAGAATATCAACCATCGCTTGGCAATTGTCTACCAAGACATCAAAAAATATGCTGCGGATAATTCAAAATTGCATCGCTCTATTGAAATCGATGGCTTAAGCGAGTCCTTTGATCATAAACACCTGCTTGTTGTGGAAGCTAAATTCCGCGATAAGGATATTTCCTTGGAGATACTAGAACACCTGCAAGAAAGTTCGTCCATCTTTGAAGGATATGACACGAAAACCTATTATTTGATATCCAAGAAAGGATTCTCTGATAATATCCGTCAAATTCAAGATGAACATGTCAAACTGATCACATTAGATCAGATGATGGGTTCATAAACACATAACATCATTTTCATCCTCAATAATAGAGATAACTTGATGGCACTGCATTTGATATTTAGTGATTTATCTTGAAGTTAGAGACATGTTGTATAAACTTAGGATGTCGGAATGCTCCGACATTTTGGCTCCACCCCTATTGCTAGCGTGCTACTTGCCGTTAACTATAGGGGCTTTTCTATAACAAAATGTAGACGCACCCCTATTGCTTAATACCAATATAAAAGCCAGAGGTTTATGCCCCCTGGCTTCATATTTGCATACTCAGCAGTTAGAACTAAACGCTAGCCGTTAGACCATTAACGATAAGGTCCAAGTCAATCGTAAGTTCGAATGTATCAAAGAGTTTCTCACCGTTTGGTTGGAACATCGTTAGACCTAATGTAACATGGCAATCTTTCAAATTTTCGTGTGCTGTCATGAAACCATCATACGCTTCAGAATCAGGATCAACATAGAAACCGCATAAGAACTGCATATTCACTAATTGAGAATACTGAATTCCAGGGCCAGACATTGCATGTTGCATCACATAGACTTTTTCATCTTTTGGGAAACTCTCAACGCCGAACATCGTTGGATCAATAGCAAATGACCACCCATCATAACTGCCGCAGAGACGTGCTAAAGATGCTGGTAGATCGAAATCCAATTCAAGGAAGAAATCGGCATAGAATTCACCGAAAACGTAATCTTGAATGGTAATGAAATCCATCGCGCCTTCATCGCCTTGCTTCGCAGGCTTTGCAGTCCAAGTTTCAAGGTCTGGGATATAATAATCATAATTGTTCGCAAGATGCATATATCTTCCAGATTCGAATAAAGCGAAATACTGCAGATCATTAATCGAAACACCTTCATAACCCGAACTTAACGAATTGAATTTCAAGTCAAATAACGAATTGTCATACATATATTGATAGACGGCTTCTTCGCTGCCCATAAGCTCGACAGCATTAAGATTATCAACAACAAATGGCACAAGATGATGCTCTGTGTTGCTCCACATACCAGCTAAATCATGAACGACTGGTTCATCAAATGGCTCACCACAAACACCGCAGACATAATCGCTGCAAAAGATCAGATCACCATTGTTGTCTCTCTTCCAATAGTCATTGCGAGCTCTCTTTTTGGTCTTGTGTTTGCAAGTTTCAACAATCACTTCAGCGACTTTTTGTTCCTTAACTTCATCTAAGGACTCTGCGTCTAAACCTTTTTCCTCAACAAGAGCAAGGGTTTCGGTTTCGGTGGATTTAATAGAACCGTAAGCATCGATCTTCTCTTCCTGAACTAACTGCTCGTAAGTCTTACCATCAAGAAGGTTATTCGCAATCTGCTCAGCTGCAGTTGCAGTCTTTTCTTCAACCTTTGCCGAATCGGTGGATTTTGGAGCCGCTGCGAGTTGCTCAGCAGTGACTTCCTTCTTTTCGGTGACGCGAATCTGTTCTTTTAAGCCTTGCTGATAGAGCCAGACATATTCGTTGGACTTGACTTCCTCAGCTTCGACTTTCTGGAGTTCGACAACTAACGTTCCGCCAGCTGCAATCTCGACGGCATCACGGGAGAAGACTGGAAGCGTTTCGACATCCTCGGCATAAGCGATCTTGATCTCATCGAAGACGTTCGCCTGTTTGGTCTTATCACCGTTTTCATCGACATTAGTAACTTTCGTGCTGATATGGATTTGATTGACATCGGAATCATTCTCGAGAACCACGCGGCCTTTCGCGACTTCCATGAAGGCAACCTTGCCATTCTCATGATA
>Ga0256405_10011396_pt1 | contig 11376 bp, 9 predicted proteins | sample RumenRJG_02DNA_FD_189096 | JGI IMG/M metagenome (GOLD analysis project Ga0256405, IMG submission 189096) | Bovine rumen microbial communities from Lethbridge, Alberta, Canada - RJG_02 | ecosystem: Host-associated > Mammals > Digestive system > Stomach > Rumen | place: Canada: Alberta | collected...
ACGAGCTTGCCTTCGGGGATCCGCGCCGATTCATCGACGCACTCGGAAAGCTCCCGGAAGACGAGGTCGTTTTTGTCGAGGATCCGGTCGGCCGGAACGCTGAACGTCTCCGCGATGCGTTCGACTGTCGGATAATCGGGCGTTCTCATCCCGTTTTCCCATTTGGAAATGAGCTCCCGCGAAACGCTCAGCCGCTCGGCGAGCGTTTGCTGCGACAGACCGGCCGCCGCTCTCAGCCCGGCAATCGTTTTTCCGACGTTCACAGGCAAACGTTCCTTTCTGTTATACTTTCGCTTCTATTATAGCAAACGGCGCCGGTTTGTAAAGGTACAAATCGCACCCGGCGCCGGCGGCGTGAGAAAAGCGCCCCGCTGGGCGCTTTTCGTTTTTGCTTTTTTGGGCAAAACGGTCGCCGCGTCCCGCGCTATTTGAGCGGGGGAAGAGCGTGAATGTCGTAATGATCGTAGTAAATACTGAACGCGGTTTCCACGTCTCCGAACAGTTCGATCAGCGCGCCCGCCTGAAACATCGGGGAAAGCGAGCCAGACGGCGCTTTCCACGCCGCGTTCGATACGACTTCCAGCTTTTCGTTGCCCGGGGCGTTCGCCCGCAAAGCGGCCTCCGCTTTGAAGAGCAGCTCGCCCGTGGCGATATGGTAGTCGCTCGAGACGATGGCAAGTTTTTTTACGGAAGGATAGAGAGAGGTCAGGATATCGTAGGTAAAGATCGCGTTCTGCGCCGTGGTGATCGAGTTGTCCTCCACGATGATCCTTGCTTTCCCGATCCCGTTGGCTTCCAGCCATTTCGCCATCTCTCCCGCCTCGGAAGCGTTCTCGTTTTCCGCGGCGGTCCCGCCTCCGGTGCACACGATATAGGCCTTCGGGTACTTTTTGGCGCTGTTGAGCGCAACGGTAAGGCGCTCGATCAGCTCCTCGCGCATCGTTCCGTCGGCTTCCAGCTGGAAGCCGAGCACCACGATACAAAGCTCGTCCGAATCCGGCAGTCCGTCCGGGAGCACGCCGTAATGGAGGGGCTTTCCGAGTTCTCCGGAGGTCCAGACGTCAACGATGTTTTTCCAGCGCGTCCCGGTCGCGGCGTCCTCCGCGGTCAGCTCTTTGAGCAGCGCGTCGATCCGCTTTGCCGCTTCGGCGCCGTACGTTCCGTAATCAACGGCGATCTCTTCGACGATCTTCTGTACTCTCGCCGGATCGGACGAGCCGCTGCCGGCGCATCCGGAAAGGGAAAAAAGAAGCAAAACGGCAAGGAGCGCCGATACCGCTTTTTTGAACCGGGAAGCTGTTGTGATCATTCTTTTATCTCCTGTCTTCGTTTCTGCAGCGTTTTTTCTGTCCCGCGCGGGCGGAAGGGGGCTTGGCGCCTTCATTCCAGAACGGGGTTTTCGTTATAGCTCGCACAGAGAAGATTCATCGCCTTGCAGAGCTTATGGAAATATACGAACGGCCCGACGAGGATCAAAGAGCCGAAGAGGAACCACCCCCAGAAATCACCGGTTCCGAAGTCGTACTCGATCTTCCGCTTTTCAAGCGCCTCTTCCACGCGCCCCGCGATCTGATAATGCCAGACATAGATCACGATACCGAACGTGAAAAAAGCAAGCAGATAGACCCAAAGATAGTTCATCGTTCTGGAGCGGTCGCTTTTTGGCGCGACCTTATCGAGATCAAAGGAAAACGGGATGAAGAACAGAATGCTGTAAATCCCGAACGTCAAAACGGTCAGGATCATAAACTTCCACATGCTCCTGTCCGTCCGGAGCTTCTCCGGTTTCCGCTCTCTTTCTTCCTCGTCGTAGGGATACCTGTACGCCATTTTCTTTTCCTTTCTTTTCTCTTTTTGTTTGCTTAAACGTTTCTTCGACGGAACGCCGCCCCGGCGCAGAAGATCTGTCAAGGAAAACGCCCTCTCGCGGCACCGTGAAACGCGCCGTCGGCCCGTCCGGCGCGGGCGCTGTCAAAAGAGATCCCCGAGATCCCAGCTTTCCGCGCGGTAAAAGACCGGCATGATCTTCTTTTTGACAGCGACGAGCAGAAATTCCTCGCCGATTTCATACTCCTTCGGCGCATATCGGAATTCTACCGTCAGCATACCCGAACGTGCAAATTCGACTCTGCGTCTGCGTCGGGCAAAAAGACGCGGAAAGAAGACCCGCGCGACCGTTTCGCAAACACCGACGTCCCGCAGCTCTTCCTTTCTGATCTGAAAGTCCAGGCGCTTTATTCTGACCGACAGAGCCAAAAGGTATATCGCCCTCCCGCAGAAGCCGATCACGGTTCCCGCGATCAAAGCGTAAGCGACCCAATTCACCGCCGTCGGAACGCCGCGTACGGGAGCCGCGAACGCCCAAACGCCAAGCAGCGCGCAAAGCGCCGCCCCGATCAAGCAGGGCCAAAGCTCGCTGCCGACGGCGCGGCTAAGGTCGTTTCTTATTTTTTCCCGCGTCAGACGGGGTTTTTCGTTAGCCGGACCGCTGAAAACCTCTTTTTTTTCAGACATAGACGTCGCTCCTTTCTCTTCCCTTTTTCCCCGGCAGCATCCCTTCCGCTTTCAACCGTTTTCACGGGCGCGGCTTTTTTCGGTTTTTTCGCTTTGATTATACAATACCGCAAAAAGCTTTGTCAAGAAAAACGGGAGAAACGAAAAAGCACCCCGGAGGGTGCTTTCCGTTTTACTTTTCGGGCGGAGGGGCGAGCGCCGTCACCCCGAAAAAGAGGGGTCTGCCGGTTTTTACCGCGCCGCGCGCTTTCCGCTTTTGGCGCACAGGTAATACACGCCGTAAAACGCGGCGATATAGACGATAAACAGCAAATAGACCGCAAGCGGGTAGAGCACCGGGCTGCCGCCCAGCAGGTCATAAAGAATATCGTAGGGCGTGCCGTCGCCGCGCATCAAAAACATATAGTTGTAGGGCAGAAGCACGTCGGCGATATACGCCGCGACGCAGAAGCCGGTGAGGATGGCGAAGGTGATCGGCATATTCTTTTTCTTCAGGCCCGCCGCGCGCGAGATCATCACGTAGAGCGCCGAAAAACCGGCGATGCAGTGCGTCAGTCCCGAGGCGACGTTGTCAAGCGAGATCACCGGATAAGAGCCGTAGTTGTTGCCGGCGCCGTAGGTGCCGAGCACCGCACCCAGCAGCCCGAAGACCGCCACGAAATCGAGCGCCGCCTCCTGCACTCTGCCTTTTGCGAACGCCGCAAGCGGGATGGTGATCAGCTGGATGCTGCAAAGAAAGAGCGGCAGGATATAAAGCCAGGACAGCGCGTCGTGGTTGCGGAAGCAGATGATGACGATCTTAATGAGTTCGATCCCGTCCATCCCGATCGCCGCGACCGCCAGGGGCTTGAGCTTTTCCCTGAAACCGCGGCCGCGGTACCGGACGCCCAGAAACACCGCCAGCGCGATCATCACGACCATCAGAGAGGAAACGAAAATCAGATGCTCGGGGGAGAGATACCCCTCGGGCGGGCGGCTGTACCCGCCGAATCCGAAAAATTCCTTCAAAAGTCAGTTCCTCCGTTTTCCCGTATCTTGTGTTTTGTTTGACTGTATGATGATTATATCACACGGATCCGAAGAAATCAATCCGGGAAAGCGTGATACGGCGGCGGGAAGCGCCGAAAGGAAAAGCACCCCGTTGGGCGCTTTTTTGTTTGTTTTATAAGGTCGGAATTGATGGTAAAAGTGATGAAAACACCTTTACAAGGAGTTTTTTGGATCTACACTGAATCATTATTGCAGTTTTACCCCATCCGGCAACTGCTTTTGCAAATTCTCACACGCATCTTTTCCCAAAGGATCCGTGCCGCGTCCCCAATATTCCCGGTCTTCATATTTGATCCCGACGTTGATTTCTTTGGGAGTGATCTGGTCGCGGCTGTTAACGCTGTACAGCTCGTCCGGGTCATAGTGTGAGATCACATGAGCGTTTACCGCCATTATCCTCCCTCCCGGAGTTTTCAAGGTCATCTCTTTATGGTACTGCCTCGTTATTTCATACCACGCAGGGCGGATATATTCATCCCATTCGACTGTAATTCTTTGCGCTTTGAATCTGACCTCAAACCACGGTTCGATCCCGGATCCCTCAATTGAGAAATGATCTCCGTCGAAAATCGTATGGCTAAAGACGTCGATACCGTTACCGAGTTCTTTTGTTATTCTTTTTCTTGCGTCTTCTCCGCTGTATAATATTTCCGGAGTGGTTGGAACGCCGTTCCCGCTTTCATCGATTTTCCACGTACGACCGGGATCAAAGGTGCAGTCGTGTACCCCGACAAAAGTGATACGAGCCGTTTTTATTTCGAGATCGTATTCTTTTGGATTCTGCTCTGCGTTGCGGCTTATATTCAGCGCTCTGACCCGGATCGATATGCTATCGCCGTTCACACTGTCCAATTCAAAAAAAGAATCATGAAATTCAAATATCTTCGAATCATCAATAGATATATATTTCCAGTTCATCGTTATGCCCTCAATCCTTGAAACGGAAGCAAAAGCGCAACTCGTATTTTTATAATAGCATAATACTGTAAACCAATCAAGATATTCCGGCTTTTTCCGGTCCGCCGGGGGAGTTGCTCCAAACGGAAAAGCACCTCGTTGGGGCGCTTTTTTGTCCGCGCTCCGGTAAGCGGACGCGCGATTTACGTTTCCCGGTATTCGTACCTGCTGCAGGGATAAAGAAGCTGCACCGATTTTTCGTTCGGATAAAAAACGATATAGTATTCATCCCCCGGAGAGGCAAGCTGATACTCGGTATGTCCGACCGCGATTTCCTCGAATCCTTCAAAAGAAAAGCACTTCTCCGTATGTCTGTAAACAATTTTCTCCCGCTTGGAAAACAGCGTCCGGTGTGTCAACAGGAACTCCCCCGCCGCAAGCTTTTTCCTTTCCGCATACGCAAGACAAATATTGCGGATCAACAGGAAGAGCCCCCCCGCCCACGATCGCGACCGCGATAAGAGCAAAAAAGATCTTATCGATCAGATAGTGGCCGTTCCTGAAGCCGTAGTCCGTCAGTAACGCAAACAGGAGGAGAAAAGGCGCCGCCGTAACGAGCTGCGTCCACGCAAAGCGTAGATCCGCCGCGTTGAGGTGGCGAAGCTCCTTTTCCAATGCTTCCCGCGTGAGGATGTTTTTTGTTAGCGGTTTCACGGGGATCGCTCCTTTCCCTCGGGGATTTTTCTATATGATATCACGCCCCCGGAGGTCTGTCAAGCCCGGCGCGCTTCGGCGTACTGCACGGCGAACGGCGTGCTGCGCGGACCGGATGCCGCGCCGCGCAGCGGTGCGGCGCCCGGTCCGGGGGAGTGGCTCCAAAAAAGCAGGGTCACGGAAGTGACTCTGCTTTTTTGTAGTAACGCTTCAAATCGGATCGCGTGTCGAAAAATAGCTATTTTTTGAGGTTAGTGTTGTACGAAATGGATCGGATCTAAACAATGTTTTTGTATGCCTTAGCGTTAATATACACAAGTATTTAAGCAAAACGAGGATTACCAAGAGAAACCTGTAATCACTAAATCTTCAACGTATAAAGGTAGAGAAAAAGATATTTGTCCTTCATAAGTATAATTTCCGTTTTTGTCAAAAACTGGATATTTGTCATGCTCCTCATAATAATCATAGTATCCAACAGTAAATCCATAGTTTTCAGGTTCCTTCAATAAAGATGTGTAGGGAACAAGCAATCCAGCGTTTTCTTTGCTTCCAGTAATTTCAAGCGAATAACTATACTCATATCTACTCAACCGTTTTCCGTTTGAAGCCGCAAGGAGTATTTCTTCGTTTGTGTAAACAGTAGTTGCTGTAAAAGTCACCTTGTAGTTGATATTTTTATACGGCGAATAACGCTCTATTCTCCTTTGCGATCCAGAACCGCTCCAGTCATCAGGAATTATTATGTCGTTCAATTCAAAAACTATTATTTGACCGGGAACAAATATGTCGTTGTAGTTCATACCGTCTTTGCCGTCTACGCCATCTTTACCGTCTTTGCCGTCTACGCCATCTTTACCGTCTTTACCGTCTACACCGTTTTTTCCTTTTAAAGATTCAAGCCATTCGACTTCAGAGCCGGAAAAACCGTTTCTGATAGCAATTTCATAAGCGGATTCACCTTTACACGAACACGATATAAGCAAGATAAAAACAAGCAATAACGAAATCATGATCTTTTTCACAGTTCTTTCCTCCATAAGGTTTATGAATTGTCTAATATGATTATTTTATCACAGATTTGTGAATAAGTCAACACGGGAAAAAGTGAAATCTGCAGCAAGGGCAAGTTAAGATGGAGAAATGAGAAAACGGGAGTTAATGGAGACGTCAGCGATGCCGACTAATGAAGACGGTGCTTCCGCACCTAATGAAGACGTTCGCTTCGCTCACTAATGAAGCGAAGTCGTCCCCCGTTCCTCAATTAGCGAACGCAGTGAGCGTCTTCATTTCTTCATTAGCGAAGCGTCTTCATTAGCCCCGCAAGAGACGACTTCATTGAAAAAACCTCGCTATCGCGAGGTTTTTTCTGGAGGCGCCACCCGGAATAGCTCCGCTGATACGCACGCCTCGCTCGGTCTGCAAGCCCCCCGCTGCGGCGTACCGCACGGCGAACGGCGTGCTGCGCGGACCGGAGGCCGCGCCGCGCAGCGGTGCGGCGCCCGGTCCGCCGGGGGAATGGCTCCAAACAGAACGGGCAGGTCTTCGACCTGCCCGTTCTGTTTGTGAATCACGTACCATTTAGATACGAAATTGGCTCGTCAAACCGTTTTTCAGCCTTCCCATGCGTTTTTATAGCTTTTCCCGGGGTTTTTACCGTAATTTCGTATCTATTAGGTTCACATAGGCTTTTTTCATCCGGTCTAAATAGATACGAAATGCATTTCTATCTGGTCTAAATAGATACAAATTTGATAATTGATAATCTTTTAGTGCTCGCCTTGGGCAAGGTCAAGTTGTAACGGAACGCGGTTGAAATATTCATAATGAAATTGTGAATAATCCCGACAAACCGGGATTTGTAAAGAAGTTCGGATTTTTATCATTTTTTATTCTTCTTTTTCCTCAAAAGGCTGACCATCCGTTCCGCCGCCGCTTTTGTGTCCTCCGCACCGCCGAAGGAGGAAAGCCGGAAGTAAGCGTCGCCGCAGGCGCCGAAGCCCGCGCCGGGCGTGCCGACGACTTGTATTTCGTTCAGCAGGAAATCGAAAAACGTCCAGCTGTCCATACCGCCCGGGCATTTCAGCCAGATATACGGGGCGTTCTTTCCTCCGGTGTACCATATTCCCAGTTCGTCAAGCGCCTGCATCAGGATGCGGGCGTTTTGTTTATAGATACGGATGTTCGCCTGTATCTGTTTCTGCCCCTCCGGTGTGAAAACGGCCGCGCCGCCCTTTTGGATGATATAGGAAACGCCGTTTGTTTTTGTGGTACGGTTGCGTATCCACATATCGCGGAAACTCATCCCGCACCGTATAAGCGTTTTCGGAATGACCGTATAGCCGAGACGCGTCCCCGTAAACCCGGCGGTTTTGGAAAGGGAGCAGATCTCGATCGCGCAGGTTTTCGCCCCCTCGATCTCAAAAATGCTGCGTGGCAGTTCTTTGTCCTCGATAAACGCCTCGTACGCCGCGTCAAAAAGAATGACCGAGCCGTTTTCGTTGGCGAAATCCACCCATTGCTTCAGCCGCTCTTTTGTGAACACCGCGCCGGTGGGATTGTTCGGCGAGCAGATATACAGAATATCCGCTTTTGCATTTTCACATGGCTCCGGCAAAAAGCCGTTGTCCTCGCCGGAGGGGAGACGGACGATCCTGCGCCCCGCCATCACGTTGGCGTCTATGTAAGCGGGGTAGGCCGGCTCGATGACGAGGGCGCCGCTCTCCCGGTCAAACAAATCGAGAATATCCCCCAGCTCGTCGCTGGCGCCGCTTGAAACGAACACCTCGTCGTCTTCAACGGCGACGCCGCGTTCGCGGTAATGCCGCGCGACCGTTTCCCGCAGAAACGGTGCGCCGCATTCCGGCATATAACCGTGGAAGGAGCTTTTATGCGCCTGATCCTCCACTGCCTCGTGGAGCGCCTTGATCACAACGTCGCACAGAGGCAGAGACACGTCGCCGATGCCCATCCGGTATAACTTTGCGCCCGGATGCTCTTTGGTATACGCTTTGATTTTTTGCGCGATGTTGTAAAACAGATAGGAATCCTTGAGGTCTGCGTAATGTATATTCGGGCGTATCATACTGCCGCTTCTCCTTCATAAACCGTTTCCGCGGGACCGTTCATCCGTACAAAACCGGCGGGATCCACTTGGATTTCAAGTGTTCCGCCGTCCAACTGAACCGATATCGGCACGCTGTGACGGCAAAATCCTTTGTGAACGGCTGCGGCGGCTGCGGCGCAGGCGCCGGTACCGCAGGCCATCGTCACGCCGCTTCCCCGCTCCCAGACCCGCATACGCAGTTGATTATCTCCCGTCGCCTGAACGAATTCCGCGTTTGCGCCGTCCGGAAACGACGGATTCCTTTCGATCTGCGGCCCGACCGTTTGCAGCGGAGCGGTTTGGGCATCCGGAACAAAAACGACAAAGTGCGGATTCCCGACGGATACCGGGATCCCGCACACGCTCCGGCCGCCGACGTCTATTTGTCTTTCCTCTCCGACGACGACCTTTCCCATATCCACCGTTACGTTTTTGACTTTCCCGCTGCGGATCTGCAGATCAAGCGTTTTGACGCCGGAGAGCGTTTCGACCGACAGATGCGTTTTGTCGGTGTAGCCCTTGTCGTACACGTATTTCCCCACGCAGCGGATCCCGTTGCCGCACATTTTCGCTTCGCTGCCGTCGGCGTTGAAGATACGCATTTTGAAATCCGCCGTATCCGAGGGAGAAATATAGATCATCCCGTCGGATCCGGCGCCGAAATGACGGTCAGACAGTTTTTGAGAAAGGGCGGCGATATTCTCCGGGACGTCGCCGTATACGTACAGGTAATCGTTTCCCAACCCCTGCATTTTTGTAAAGTGCATTTCCCTTCTCCTTTCATTCCCCGTCGATGGTGGAGATCTTCAGCGTCGTTTCCTCCAGAACGTCCAGCAGCATCCGAACCGTATCCAGCGACGTCAGCATGGTGACGTTGTTCTGCGCCGCCGTCCGCCGGATCGCTACCCCGTCGCCGTAATGTACGCCGGACAGTATCGCTCGGGTATTGATGACGTAGCTGACGTAACCGGCGCGGATGGAATCGAGGACTTCCTCGCTGCCTTCACTCGGTTTGCGCAGGATCCTCGCCCGGATCCCATGCGCCCGCAGGACCTCTCCCGTCAGAGTCGTCGCCTCGATATTAAAGCCCATATCGTAAAACCGCCTGATGAGCGGGACTGTTTCCTCCTTATCCTCATCCGCCACGCTGACCAGTACCGTCCCGTAGTTTTTCAGCGTCATCCCGGCTGCCGTCATCGCCTTGTACGCCGCGCGGTGCAGTTTGCCGTCGTAACCGATCGCCTCGCCTGTGGATTTCATTTCCGGCGACAGATACGCGTCCATACCGCGCAGCTTTGAAAAAGAGAAAGCCGGGACTTTCACATAATACCGGGACTTTTCCCGGGGATAGCGCGAGAAGATCCCCTGCTCCCGAAGGGATACGCCGAGCATAACGAGCGTGCCGATATCCGCCAGGCTGTATCCGGTGGCCTTGGAAAGGAACGGAACGGTCCTTGAAGATCGGGGATTGACCTCGATCACATATACTTTTTCTTCCGGGGTGACGATAAACTGAATATTGTAGAGCCCGACGATCCCGATGCCGAACCCGAGTTTTTCGGTATAATCCAGAATCGTTTCCTTTACGGGAGCGGAAAGACTGTAGGAAGGATATACGCTGATGGAGTCTCCGGAATGGACGCCCGTCCTCTCTACAAGTTCCATGATGCCGGGGACAAAAACGTTATGCCCGTCGCATACGGCGTCCACCTCTACCTCCTTGCCGCGTATGTATTTATCCACAAGGACGGGTTTATCGGCGTCCACCGCAACGGCGGCGCTCAGATAGCTGCGCAGGTCATTCTCTTTTGATACGATCTGCATGGCGCGGCCGCCCAACACAAAACTCGGACGGACAAGCACGGGAAATCCGATCTCGTGCGCCGCCTTGACGCCGGCTTCCACGCCGATCGCGGCCTTTCCTTTCGGTTGAGGAACGCCCAGCGACAGCAGAAGCTTTTCAAACAGATCCCTGTTTTCCGCGCGGTCGATGGCGTCGCAGTCGGTACCGATGATCTTTACGCCCCGCTCGTGCAGAGAGTCGGCGAGGTTCACCGCCGTTTGTCCTCCGAGCGTGACGATCACGCCCTCCGGCTTTTCCAGTTCCATGATATTCATCACGTCTTCGGTGCAGAGAGGCTCAAAATACAATTTGTCGGAGCAAGTGTAATCGGTCGATACCGTTTCCGGATTATTGTTGATGATGATCGCCTCGTATCCGGCTTTTTTGATGGTTTGCACGGCGTGGACGGTGGAATAGTCGAATTCCACTCCCTGACCGATACGGATCGGTCCCGAGCCGAGCACCGCGATCTTTCTTTTTTTAGAGGGAACAGACTCGTTTTCCTCCTCGTAAGCGGAATAAAAGTACGGAACGTAACTGTCGAATTCCGAAGCGCAGGTGTCGATCATTTTATAGACCGGAAAGATCCCGTTTTTCTTGCGCAGACGGTAGATCTCATTTTCCTCCGTCTGCCATAACCGTGCGATCTCTTTATCGGAAAAGCCCGCTTTTTTGGCAAAGCGCAGTTCATCCGTATCAAACGGATGCTGTTTCAGTTCCGTTTCCGTTTCCGTAACGTTTTTCATCTTGCGGATAAAAAAGCGGTCGATACCGGTCGCCGCATAGATCTCTTCCACTCCGACGCCGCGGCGCAGCAGTTCCGCAACAGCGTAAATGCGTTCGTCGGTCCCGGTTTGGATGTAGTTCAGCAGCTTTGCCGTATCCATCCCGTCAAATTTGGGAAGATGAAGATGAAAGGCGCCGATCTCAAGCGAGCGGACGCCTTTGAGCAAACTTTCCTCAAAGGTCCGTCCCACGCTCATAACCTCGCCGGTAGCCTTCATTTGGGTGGACAGCGTGTTGTTGGCGTCGACAAATTTGTCAAAAGGAAATCTCGGCAGCTTTGTTACCACATAGTCAAGAGACGGCTCAAATGCTGCGGGCGTATTGGCAAGCCGGATCTCGTCGAGCGTCATCCCAACGCCGATTTTGGCGGAAACCCGGGCGATAGGGTAGCCGCTGGCTTTGGAAGCCAGCGCGGAAGAGCGCGATACACGCGGATTGACTTCGATGAGATAATATTGAAACGACT
>Ga0256405_10011397_pt1 | contig 11375 bp, 10 predicted proteins | sample RumenRJG_02DNA_FD_189096 | JGI IMG/M metagenome (GOLD analysis project Ga0256405, IMG submission 189096) | Bovine rumen microbial communities from Lethbridge, Alberta, Canada - RJG_02 | ecosystem: Host-associated > Mammals > Digestive system > Stomach > Rumen | place: Canada: Alberta...
TTACTACACAAAGCTCAATTAATACATTTTGTGCAGAAGATGAAATAGTATTAAGTAATAAATCTTATATAGATGTAAATGGTTATAGCACTAGTTTAAAAGGATTTAAATTGAAAAAAAATAACAAAAAAATTACGAATGGAAGCGAATTATTAATATATTTTTTAAATAATTTTTCTAATTTAAAATTTTATAATGTTGATGATAGTGAAGATGAGGATAATGGTAAGAAACTAGATGAAATATTTGATCTTGAAGAACATTATAACAATGGCAAATTGTTTATTATAAATATCAACGGAATGTGTAAAGAATCTTTTAATAATATCGAAGATGATAAAACAAAATTTTTAGATGATGTTTTTAAAAAAAGAGAATTATGTTTAATTTTACGAACTTATAAAGAAGTGAAAATTAAACTTGATTTTCATCATAAATTAAAAAAAGAATTTGAAAATAAATTAATAGAGGTAAATAATAAAATTAAAAGTTCTTTTAATGTAGGACAGATAAAAGATTTAATGGGAAGTAAAGGTTTTGAAAGAGATAAAATTAGTATTAATGATGGTAAAAATGAATTTAAAGATGATGATACTCTTAATATTGCCACAATTTGGGTTGATTATAAAGATGCTTTAGAACCAAAAACTGCAGAAATAGAATTTATTGCTGGAGATGACCTTGTCCTTGATAAAATAGAAAAAAACATAAAATAGATTTTGTTAACTATAATATTACTGAAGACACAACAATATTTGGTTTTATAACAAATAAATTTAAAGGTTTATTAGACAAGAATTGTAAAATAGAATATTCGTATTCTGGAGATGATGCTTGGTATGACTTATATGAAAATTATACATTTCATGAAGGAGATAAAATTAAAATTACGATAAATGAAGAAATATCTGGTTTTACTAAGAAAAAGGTAGAAAAAAATAAAATTAATATAAATTTTGAAGTAAAAGACAAATCTAAATATGTATTTATATCAGCGATGAATAATATTATTAGTTTAGAAATTGAAAAAGGAAAGACATATAAAGATTTAATAAACAAAATTAATGAATATCTTGGAAATGATCTTAAAACTGGATTTAAAATTTATAAAAATGATAGAAATAATGAATTCACAACTGGTGAAATAGAAGATAATATTACTTATATTGTTGTTTTTGATGAAACTGCAACTGATTTTGTTAAAGAAAAAGAAAAGGATAATTTATATATAAATCTTAAATTTGAGGTTACTGATAATAATAAATTTAAATTAAAACAAGATGTTACAGATAAAGATAACATTGAAATACAACAAGGAAAAGATTATAATGATTTATTAGTTATAATTAAAAAACATTTAGGCGGTAGAAATTTAAAAGAAGGATTTAAAATTTATAAAAATGATAGAAATAATGAATTCACAACTGGTAATTTAGAAAATAATATAACTTATATTGTTGTTTTTGATAATGATGATACTAATTTTGTAGATAAAAAAGAAGAACCTCAAAAACTAGATCCTCAAAAAACACAAGATATAACAAATACAGAACAAACTAATAATGATGATAATGAAACAATTAAGAAAGGAGGATATTCTGGAAAAAATGGAAAATATTCTAACAAAAAATAATAAATATAAACAAAGAAAATATAAAAAAGATTATTAATAAATGTACATTATTTTCATAAATATTTTTAGTGTTTCACGGCTTTCCTTATGTAAAAAATTACCAACGTAACGTTGGATCTTTGTTCTCAGACGCCGAACCGGCTTAATATAATATATTATATAAACAACTATTGTTATTTTATATAATTTTTATTAGCTTGTAAAAATGATAAGGAAAAAATTTTTAATATTTATTGTATTGTTTTTTTCAAAGATATTTACAATAAAATGTGAAAGAAAGGTAAGGTTATATTTATTTTTTAAGGTTTCTCTATATAGATATTTTTCAGAAAAAAATAAAGAATACAATGATTTTAAATATATTGATGATATTCACGGATTAAATACAGATTATAAAATAGAAGATAATATTTTAGATTTAAAAGAAATTGATGAAAAAATAAAAAAAAATCAGATTATCTTTAAAGATGATAGAAATGATTTTTATGAAGCTAATAAAAATATAAATATTAAAAATTGTAAAATAACATCATTAAAGTTGTTATCAGAAATAGAAAGAAAAGGATTTAGTTATCAGTTTGAGAAAGAATTAAAAGAAAATTTTCATCAATATAAAATTGAAGATTTAAATAATAAAGTTAAAATTCCAGATAATGTTGATTTTGTTTATATTTTTATTGAAGATTTTTCAAATATTGATTCATTTAAAAAAGGAACAATAAAATATTTATTATTAAGTAATAATAATAATTTTCATAAAAAGGAAGATTTTAAAGATATAACTGATAGTATTAAAATAAGCGATTTATATGAGAATCAAAAATATATTGAAAAATGTGACTATGATGAAAATATTCAATTAAAAGAATTATTGAATAATAAATTATTTAATGATGCTGAATATAAAGATTTAAAATTTAAATTTAATAATTTCATTAAAAAAGGTGATGAAGAATTTAAGATAGAAGATTTAAAAAAAATGGGAGTTTTTGTATCTTCTACTCATTTACGAAAAAGTGACTATGATTGGTTATATTCTAAAGATATAGAAAATTTAAATAATTATAATATGTATTTAAGATGTGATATTAAATTTAAAAGAAAAGTTAAGATTATTTTTAATATTCCCGAAAATACAGAATTAGATTTAGGTTTAGGAATGAAACAAGAAGCAGAAATTGAATTTACTTCATTTAATCAAGAATCTATTGAAGAAGGTTTAAAAAAGGCTATAAATGAAATTTTCGATAATAAAGGTAGATTAGATAATAAACATTGTTTTCAGCTTGAATTTTGGCAAGGTAATGAAGGAATATGGCCAGAAAAATATATAGTAAAAAAAGAAAATGGTGATACTATATGTACTATCACAGGATTTGATAAAGATAATTATATAGATATTACGGATAAAGATAATTTAACATTTGAAATTTATCTAAAACCAGGATCTGAACTATTAAAAGGAATTCATGTTACATTACATTTTAAACCAGTTGAAGGGAAATTTGTTTCTAAAGAATTAGGAAAAATGCCTAAAAATACTGATTTTATAGGTTGGGCAAGTAGTCCTCAGTCTGTATTTTTATGTAAAGGTGAAAATTATATTAATCAAATAAAATATATATTAAAAGAAGGTTATTTTAATAAACAAAAAATTTCATTAGATGATGATTGTTATGGGCTTTATTTAAGAACATATGCAGGTGATGAGGAGCAATTTACACCATTAACAGATAATAATCAATTAAATAACGATATTCCAATGATATTTATATTATTTAATAATAATGCAAATGGTAAATATATAAAAGATAGTGCAGATGCCCCTGATCCTGTTTATTATGGTAATGGTAAAGATACAGGTAGAGATAAAGATAAATTTGTTGATACTTATGAATATGATTATAAATATATTTATAAATCAGTAACTGGGAATTTTGAAAATTATTATAATTATTTTAACAAAACTAATTCACAAGTACAATATATTAAAGAAGATAGTAATCCTGGAGATGGTAATCCTGGAGATGGTAATCCAAATTATACACCTATTACAACACCAGAAGAAATTAATGATAAAAATCTAAAAAAATTAAATTATTGCGCTAAATGTATGAAATGTTGTTGTTGTAAACGTAACGTTTAATCTACCTTCTCAGACGGCGAAGCGCCTCTTACTTTAAAAGTAAGCAACTAGATGTTTCTAGATTCGTAGAAACGAATATATGATGTATTTTAATAGATATGTATAAAAAATACACTATATATTCTTGTTTTGACGAATGTCAAAACGTACTTTGCTACTTTCTTAGAAAGTAGTTACTTTAAAAGTAACCAACCAGGATTAAGTCATTGACCATTATATAATAATATTAATAGATAATATATAAAGGCGCTTCGCCGATTGAGAAGGTATATCCAAACTTAGTTTGGTGGTTAAATAGATAAATATTAATTAGCAGAATAATATAATGGAAGATAGTGTTGATGTCTTGTTGAAATATTTTAAAGATTTGAGTGATAAACAGATAGAGCTATTTAAAAAAGCTGGAGAGATTTATAGAGAGATAAATAAAAATGTTAATTTAATATCAAGAAAAGATATTGATAATTTATATTTGCATCATATTCTGCATTCATTATCTATTGTTAAGTGGTATCAATTTAGTTCTAAGGATAGTATTGTCGATGTAGGTACTGGTGGTGGTTTTCCTGGAATACCTTTAGCAATATATTTTACAGATGTAAGATTTACACTTATAGACTCTATTCATAAGAAGATCAACTCTGTTAATATCATTGTTGACAGGTTAGGTTTAAAAAATGTTAAAACGATATGTTGTAGATCTGAAGATTTAAAAGAAAAATACGATATTATACTAGGAAGAGGTGTTTCTAAAGTAGATATATTTTTAAAAATGATAAAAAATTTAACGAAACACGGAACAAAAATTATATATTTAAATGGTATTAGTGATGATTTTAGTAATGGGAAAAGTAGGTTTTTTAAAGATATCTTTGATGAAGAATATTTTGACACTAAGAAGATCACTGAAATAGATTGTAATATGTTATAAAAAAAAGATATATATTATATTTAAAACTCAAAATCTTTAGGAGTGCAATATTGCGTTTTTATAGTTGATAAATATATTTTTTTATAAAAATATTTTGGTATAAAAATATGTGTAAAGTTTGATTATATTTTGAAAACAATAGTTCAAGAGCTGTTGCAATAATTTTAAATATAGGAATAAATATATGTATAATGTTGATAAAAACTTATATAAATAAAAAAAATCGAAAAAATATAAAGAAGAAATTAAAAGTTTTTGTAACATCTATAGTAACTTTTTATGAATAAAGAAAAAATTGAAAGATTTTGAAAAAAAATATTTTTACTAAAATTTATCTAAACACACCAATAAAACACTCTAATCAATTGAAGCGATTCTTTCAAGTAATAAACCACTTCTAATTGAATTAACTTCATCTTTTAAATAATATTCTAAATATGATAACATATCTTGCATTTTTTTAAATTTAGTTTTTAACGAAAAAAAATTTATATTTATTTCCTCGAAAAATGAATATATAAAATTTCTATTGTCTTCAAAATAGTTCTTCAGATCAGTTTCATCACCAGTTTTATATTCTGCTTTTTTAACACCTTTAAATATATCTCTAAAAATGGAATTTATATCTATCTCTTTTGTAAAATCTGTGCCACTACATATATCTACACACTTTTGTGAAAATTTTTTGATAAAATCTTTGACCTTATTAATACTATCTTCATTTTTATTTAATTCTTCAGCATATTCTTTACCACATTTATCTTGCTCTTCACATTTTCTACTATAATCATCATCATTTTTTCTTTTCTCTTCTAATTGTTTTTCTAAATTCTCTATCTCTTTAGTCATCTCATCTAATGATTTTTTTTTGAATTCATTAAAAAGTCTATATTTATATACTTTATTTATTTTAAAATTAAAGTTTTCGTCTGTTTTTTCCTTTAAATCAATATACTGTGGTAATAAGGTCAATCTTCCTAAACGTTCTTTTAATTCAGATCTTTTTTTTTTTATATCCTCTAATGAGTTTTCCTTATTAACCCCTAAACTACTAACTGCATACACTGTTCCTTCTAAATTAGTATAAAAAAGTTCACATTCTTCTAATAAAAGATCCTTTTCTTCATCTTCAAGCTTAAGTTTTAATACACTCTTATCTTCAGAACTTGTACATTTAAATAATTCTATTTTATCAATTTTATTATCATTTTTGGCAATAATGTCTATAACTATAAAATTACTATTACCTTCTCTACTCAATAACTCTTTTAATTTTGTTTTTAACTCGTTACCATTAGATTTATATTTCTTAATTTCTTGTGTTAAATCTTCATTAAAAATAAATAATGTCTTATCTAAAGTATTATTGTAAGCAAAAAAACAATTTTTTAAATTTTTTTCTAAAACATCTTTAGTTAACTGTTTATTCAATATATATTTATTAGCACTATCTTTAACATAGACACTTTTAAATAAGTTATCTAAAAAGTTTTTTATCTTTTTTTCATGATTTTTATCTGAAAAAACATTATCTATTTTTATAAGCTCATCATTGATATTTTTAATTATAACATCTTTCTCATCTTTTGGTTTTTGTTCTTGCTTTTCTTCTTGTTTACCAGTTGTCTTCTTTTTATCATCTTTTTTATCTTTACCATTATTAGAGCTTGAAAATGTAAGACTATTTGTCAATAACCAAGCCAATGTATTTATCTTCTTACTAGTCATACTTTTATCTAATTAAATAAAAGTATAAAAAAAAATTTTATTACTTAAAAAGTAATCAACACCTTCTCAATCGGCGAAGCGCCTTATTACTTGCCTACTTTTAAAGTAGGTCTCATACGACGACTTACTTAGTAAATAAGCAACTAGATGTCTTTACATACGTAAAGACGAATATATATAGTATTATATATTAACTTCATATATATTGTTTTGACGCATGTCAAAACGTAAAAGTTTTTGGCTGACTTTTTACAAAAAGGCAGTGAGGCGTATGAGAATACGTATCTTTGCTACTTTCTTAGAAAGTAGTTACTTTTAAAGTAACCAAGTAATAAATTAGAAATTTAAATTGAATATAAAAGATTTAGTAGTTTAGTTTTGTAAAATCGATATCTTCGCCTTTTTCTAGATATACGAAAGCTTTTTTCTTTGTTTTAATCTTTTTATCTATTGTACCACTACTTGTATATCTCCTATTATTTCTTGTTAAATAGTTTAAAACATTAATAGACTTTACTTTAACATTAAAATTACTTTCAATACTTTTTTTAAACTCTATTTTATTTACTGTATTAGGAATTTCAAATACATAACACCCTTTATTATTTAATAAAGATGTCTTTTCGGTAACAATATTCTTCTTAATATAAAAACTCTTTGTCATAATCTATTAATTTAATTCTACTCTATTACAAAAACTCGTTATAGCCTTTTCTTCAAAATAAATCTTATCTGCACCTATTATATCATAAGTATTTAATAGTGAAAAATCAACAATTTCAACATTTTGAATATTCCTACTACTTAAATATAGGTTTTCATTTTTTGAATTAACTATTATTAAATTCTTCTTCGTAGACATGTTTAACTTACCCATTACATCTACAAATAATTTAGTCTTAAAATTATCTAAATTAAATTCATCAACAACATTTATTATGTTATTATCTAATTTATTTCTTATTGCGGATAATAAAGCTAATCTCTTTTCATTTTTATTCATTTTAAACCCATAATCTCTTGGTTTTGGACCAAATATCCTTCCACCACCTCTTAATAATGGACTCTTTATATCACCTCTTCTAGCTCCTCCTGTACCCTTTTGTCTAAATAACTTTCTCGTTGAACCTTTTATCTCACTCCTCTCTTTGGTTTTATGTGTACCCTGTCTTTGATTAGCTAGATAATTTTTTATTGCTAAATATATAACATGCTCATTGACTTTTACATCAGAAAACATCGAAAAATCAGCAAACTTATCTAATTTTTCACCATTTATATTAAAAATCGGTAACTTAAAAACACTTTCCATAAACTATTATTTGTTTAAAATTACAATACTATTTGTATCACCAGGAACACAACCTTTTACTACTATTAAATTTTCCTCAGGAATTATCTTTAAAACTTTTAAATTTTTAACAGTAACTCTATCTCCACCTGTTCTTCCAGCCATCCTTAATCCTTTAAAAACTCTAGAAGGAAATGATGAAGCACCTACAGATCCTGGAGCTCTTAACCTATTATGTTGTCCATGTGTTTGACCTCCTACTCCTGAAAACTTATGTCTCTTAACAACTCCTTGAAAACCTTTACCTTTACTAGTTCCAATAACATTTACTAAATCTCCCTCACTAAAAAGATCGTTGATAAGTAATTTTTGTCCTAATTGTACATCTTTTTCAAAATCTCTTATCTCTCTGATTATCAATGGTGATTCTACATTTGCTTTTTTACAATGTCCTAAAACACTTTTAGAATTATTTTTAGCTTTTTTAGAACCAAAACTTAACTGTACTGACTTATATCCATCAATATCATCAGTCTTTACTTGGGTTACGAAACATCCATCACTCCAAATAACAGTACATGGTATATTAAAACCATTACTGTCATATATTGAACTCATTCCAACTTTTTTCCCAATAAAACCTAACATAAACTAATATTTAAACATTAACAAATTAAAATACTAAAACAAACCAAAACATTATCATTATTCCTCCTCAAGCTCTATATTGGATATAGGACAGACATTTTTACATCTTCCACAACCAATACACTTCTTCTTGATAACATAATAATGTTCTTCACTTTCTGGTTTATTCTCTACATCACCATCTAGCCAACATTCTCCACCTTCTCTTATTGCTTTACATGGACAAACATCACAACACATTCCACAGTTAATACATTGATCGTTTATCTTAGCAAATTTCTTCACCATTATATTTTAATTTATTCCTCGTGGGCTTACTTGGACTTGAACCAAGGACAACGTGATTATAAGTCACGTGCTCTAACCAACTGAGCTATAAGCCCTTAATTTATTGCTAGTAAAATTATTTATATATCCTACTAAATAAATAATGTTTTTTATTTTTAATCTAAAGCAGCTGTCATCTTCCTTTGTAAATATAAAGATGATGCTCTTTCTATCTTTTTAATATCATTCTTCTTTACAAAATATCTTCTTTTTCTTAATAATTTAAGTATTCTAGTCTTATCAAATTTGTTTTTCCACATCTTTATAAGTCTATCACTACCACAGTTACTATCGTTGACTACAATTAGCATATTTTATAGCTATATAATCTTATTTTAATAACAAAAAAAAAATATTTTTTTTAACTATAAATATCTTTTTTATCTAAAAACACAATAAATACTCATCTTATATAAAATTTTATGTATTTGGTGTAAAGTGTTATATTTTGACTATCATCCACCCACTATTAATATATTTTTTGATAATTATAAAATGGAAAATAGAATATCTATTTAAAATATGTTAACTAAAATTAACATAAGTAGATGATTGAATTAACTGAACAAGAGCAAATTAGAATAAATAAATTAGAAGAATTAAGAAATTTAGGTATAAATCCATATCCATCAGATGAGTTTATTATTGATACTAAAACTGTCGATATATTGAATAATTACGATAATTATGAAGGGAAAACAGTAAAATTAGCAGGAAGATTGATGAGTAAAAGAGTAATGGGAGGAGCTTCTTTTTGTGAACTTCAAGATAATCATGGTAAAATACAAATATATATTCAAAGAGATTCTATTTGTAAAGAAGAAAACAAAGATTTATATAATATAGTCTTTAAAAAACTTATAGATTTAGGAGATTTTATTGGTATTGAAGGTTATGTTTTTAAAACAAAAGTTGGTGAAATATCTATACATATTGAAAAGTTAACGTTATTATCTAAATCATTAAAACCACTTCCATGTGTAAAAGATGATGGTGAAAAAATACATTTTCAATTTACAGATAAAGAACAAATATATAGACAGAGATACTTAGACTTGATATTAAATAAAGAATCTAAAGAAGTTTTTATAAAAAGATCAAAAATAGTTAACTTAATGAGAAATTATTTTAACAACAATGGTTTTTTAGAGGTAGAAACACCAATATTACAACCTTTATATGGAGGAGCATCAGCAAGACCTTTTAAAACTCATCATAATACATTAGATCAAGAATTATACATGAGAATATCTAATGAATTATACCTAAAAAGGCTTATCATTGGAGGTATTGATGGTGTATATGAATTTTCTAAAGACTTTAGAAATGAAGGTATGGATAGATTTCATAATCCAGAATTTACTCAAGTAGAGTTATATGTACCTTATAAAGATTATAAATGGATGATGAATTTCACTGAAGATCTATTAAATAAGTTAGTTTTAGAAGTCTGTGGTTCTAACTCAATACAAGTTGGTGATAATATAATAAACTTCGAAAAGCCTTTTAAAAGGTTTACAATGTTTGAGATTATTGAACATTATACAGGTATAGATATATCTAACATGAATGAAGAAGAATTAAGAAAAGTTTGTGAAAAACTAGATATTTATATTGATCCATGTTTAGGTTATGGTAGGATAATAGATGATATATTTGGTGCTAAATGTGAACCTAATATAATACAACCTACGTTTATAACTACATATCCAATAGAGATGTCACCATTAGCAAAACAGAATTATGATAATCCAAAGTTTGTAGATAGGTTCGAATTATTTATGAATGGTAAGGAATGTGCTAATTGTTTTTCTGAGTTAAATGATCCAATAGAACAACGTAAGCGTTTTATAGAAGAGATGAAATTATCAAAGATGGGTGATGATGAAGCTATGGTATTAGATGAAGACTTCTTAACAGCAATGAGTTATGGTATGCCTCCTACTGCTGGTATAGGTATAGGTATAGATAGATTAACAATGATATTAACAAACTCTAAATCTATTCAAGATGTTATCTTATTCCCCCAAATGCGTTCTACTTTCTAATAAAGTACCAACGTGACGTTGGATCCAATATTATTGTTGGTTACTTATTAAGTAACTTTTGACAGAAGGTCAAAACAAAGAATACATAATGTATTTTAATTACTTGCCTACTTTTAAAGTAGGTCCACAACTTTAAGTTGGTTTTTGTGTTAATTTTTTTACAAAAAGTTTTATTCTTAGTAACTTATAAATATGATAGATACTGGTAAGAAAGTAGAGTTATTAGATCCAAAAATAGATTATGTTTTTAAAAGAATTTTTGGAGAAAAAGGTGATGAAAATATTTTAATGTCTTTAATTAACTCTATTTTAAAAGGAAACCCACCAATAAAAGAACTAGAATTATTAAATACCGAATATCCAAAAGAAGGAGTAATAACAAAAGGTTGTCAATTTGATATTTTAGCAAAAACGGATAATAATATTACAATAAATATTGAAATGCAATATCGAAATAATAAAAATATTAATGATAGAATTGTATATTATTCTGACAGATTAAATGTTGGAGAACATAAAGTAGGACAAAAATATGGAGAAAAAAAAGTGATATCAATATGGATTTTTGCAGAAAATATTAGTGATAGAGAAGAACCAATATCTGAGATTTTTCCATGTTATAA
>Ga0256405_10011399_pt1 | contig 11369 bp, 9 predicted proteins | sample RumenRJG_02DNA_FD_189096 | JGI IMG/M metagenome (GOLD analysis project Ga0256405, IMG submission 189096) | Bovine rumen microbial communities from Lethbridge, Alberta, Canada - RJG_02 | ecosystem: Host-associated > Mammals > Digestive system > Stomach > Rumen | place: Canada: Alberta | collected...
ATTGAAAGCAGGTTAGGAATCAGGAATTCCAGCGCAAAAAGTATCGATATCACCATACCCGCCATGCCAACAGCTGCTCTTATTCTATCATTATCCTCACGAGCAAGCCTGAAAGCCGCTGCCGATGCAAGAGCATAGGCTATAGTTGCACCAACAGTGGTAACATCAACAATCCAGCTGATAGCAGTTCTTCCGAAGAACGGTAGTACAAGTGATAATAAAAGTATGGATATTATTGCATTTTTCGGCACATGAGCCTTGCTTTTTCTGCCCACCCATGTTGGAAAAAGTCCGTCAGCGGAAAGAGAACATAAAAGTCTGCTGAGGGCTATGTAATTTCCGACCAGACCCGTGAATATCGCACCCAGTGCAGACGCACCAAGTATGAATGTGCCTTTATCGCCGAGTGCTTTGTTCGCCGCAAAAAAAGTGGGAAGAGAAGCTTTGCCCGTGTATTTGTCAAGTGAACCGATATAGTCCGTCCATGAGCCGCAGTCATCGGGAAGAGCCTTTACTGCCAGCAATACAAGGAACACATAAACCGCCGCAGCTGTCATCAGCGAGGTCAGCATTATCACAAAGGATCTTTTCAGTGAAAACTTCGCTTCCTCAGCTGAATGTGTTATTGATTCAAACCCGACAAAAGCCCACGGTGCAAGGGCAAATATAGTGAAAACTCCTCCCGAGTGAGAACTGTCAGGAGGATAAGGCGGATAAAAATTCGCTGTACAGCCCTTTGATGACAGTACACCCACGAAGCATATCAAAACGCCGGCGAAAAGCAGCACCGCCATAAACACCTGCACCAATGCCGAGATTTTTCTTGAAAAGCAAACCAGTGCCGCAACCGCAAGAGCCATTCCCGAAAGGATTATCTCACCAATGTATATCTCATATCCTGCTATGGAATAAAGGTACCCGAAACGGAAAGTATCGCCCAGCACTGTCCTTGCGATAAGCGGCAGAGCAGTCGCATTAGCCCAGATTATAGCTATATACGTAATTATCATGAACCTCGCCCCGAGAAATCCGTGGTCGTAGCCGAAAGCCTTTTTGGTATAGGTATATATACCGCCGCATTCGGGATAGCGGTTCATAAGGTAATGAAAATTTACAGCAAGCACTAGCATCACCATGCCGCCCAGACCAAGCCCGATGGCTGAACCAACAGGTCCCGCTATGGGCAGGAATGTTGTGCCTGGCATAACGAATGAGCCCCAGCCCACACTGCAGCCAAAGGACAATGCCCATGCCCCGAATATACCGAGATATTTTTTATTGTCGGAACTCTCCATGATGATCAAACCCCTCAGACCAAATTACCGATATTCAGCCCTCTTCGTATCTGCGTATGCGGTCAGATGTTCTTTTATAAGCTTCATCTATCTTTGCAATCCTAGTCTTAACTTCCTCGTCAGAAAGTCTTCTCCTGTTGCCGGGACGGAATTCCTCCGCTAACTCCGAAGCCATTCCCGCAAGCCCAACAAGTCCCAGATTTGCACAAACGCCCTTCATAGCATGAGCCGCTTCAAAAATCTTTGAAGGTTCAATCCGATCTCCGGCATCAATAAGCTCTTCCACCACTAGATTAGTCCTCATTTTTCTGATATGTTTATCTACAAGCTTTTCCATGCGGAGCACACGCATAGCCTGCTCGTAATCTCCGCCTATCTCATAATACAATTCCTGTAACGTCATAAAACTCAGCCCCCTGATAACTTTATGTCGTTTGATATATCAGACCCTTATCTCACGGGATACAGCCCTGACCTCAGCTGACTCTCTGCTCCCGCTCTTTGCGGATAAACTCTTCAAATTCATTAGCAGGGACAGGTCTCGAAAAGTAATATCCCTGAACAAGGTCGCAGTCCGCGTCCCTTAGAAGTTTCAGCTGACCTTCTGTTTCAACGCCCTCAGCAACTACGCTCAGCTTGAGATTTCCCGCGATATCGAGTATCAGCTTCATAAGCCTGAGGTCGGTCTCGCTATTCTCGATATTGCGCACAAAGGACATATCCATCTTAAGCACATCTATGGGCATGGAAGACAGCATATTCAGTGAAGAATACCCCGCCCCGAAGTCGTCCATCTCTATCTCAAAACCAATTTTTCTTAGGGTATGTATAAGGCCGAGAAGCCTGTCAGCGTCCTGCGAATAGGCTGATTCAGTGACTTCAAGCTTGATATCGCAGTACTCCAGACCGTTATTCGTGATGAGCCTGCAAAGCCTTTCGGTAAGGTCAGGATCGAAAATATCCGCACGGGAGATATTCACCGAAACAGGCAGTGTAAACCTGAACTTGTTTCTCCACATCGCTACCTGCTTTGCAGTCTCCTCCCACACGTAGTTATCGACCAGAGTTATCAGCCCGTTTCCCTCAAACAGCGGTATAAAAGTGCCGGGAGGTATCATACCGAGCTCCGGGTGTTCCCACCGCACCAGGGCCTCTGCGCTCATGAGTCTCGGCGGTTCACTGCGAATATCGTATTTCGGCTGATAATAAACCCTAAACTGACCATCTGCCAGTGCATTGCGAAGATCGCCCAGAAGCTTCTGGTCGAAGAGCTCCTTTTTAAGGATATCTTCGTTGTATTTTCTCAGAGGGTTGCGGAAGTCGCTCCGTGCCATTATGCAGGCGGTTCGCGCCCTGTCGATAAGCAGTACAGGCTCAACATCCTCGGTGCGTTCGTCCACGCCCATTCTCAGATGCACCCTTACACCGGGAGAAAACTCGTCCATCTTTGCCTGAAATCTGTCCAGCACAGCCCTATGATCATCACAGTGGGTGCAGTATACTGCAAATCTGTCAGCATCGAAACGACTGGCGATTCCCTCTTTTTCTCTCAGAAAATCCTTTATGATACTTCCCATGGTCTTAAGCACCTTATCGCCGAATTCTCTGCCGTGTAAAGCATTCAAAGTGTGAAACTGCTCGATATTCAATACAATTGCATCCATCTGAAGTTCAGGGTGATTGCTGAACAGACGCTCTGCATATTCAAAAAAGAAATTCTTGCTGTAAAGACCTGTCAGTTCGTCCTTTTCTGCCGATGATATCAGCCTGCGACCCTCATTCAGCTCGATTATCCTGGCTACACGGGCAAGTATGACCTCGTGGAGAACAAAAGGCTTAGTGATGAAATCTGCCGCACCCAGCCTCAAAGCTTCAAGTTCCGCCTCCTCGTAGGAGGTCATGACTATCACAGGTATTCCTTGAAATTCTTCATCAGCCTGAATGGTTTTAAGTACCTCATAACCGTCCATCACAGGCATGATAAGATCAAGCATAACTGCGGATAATTCATTTTTATGACGGCGCATAAGGTCTAAAGCCTGCACTCCGTTTTCTGCGAAAATGATATCATAATCATTCTCCATGATGATTTCCAGAGCATCTCTGTTGATCTCCTGATCGTCCACGATAAGAACCTTCTTCGGCCGCTGCATATTATTTGACCTGATCATGATAAGTCCCTCTTTTCTGCTGACGCTTTAGCTGTTAAATCCGACTTTATGTGTGCCCAGAGCTTAATTTCCGTTGTTAACGGCAGTATATGACCATAAACGGAACCTGCCTATAATAATTTATATTATTATAACATATATTGGTTCGATTTTCAATACTTATTTAAAAAAAGATGTCAGTTTATCCATTTATTTATGATATTTTTGTTTAAGATATTAAACAAAAAATACAAATTGTGTACACACTCACGCATAATTATTACATATAAATATAGTATAACTATCAGTAAGACGCGTGCTGTTTAACATCGTATGATGGAATTTATTTAACCTGTCTTTACAATTGCCGAAAGATGTGCTATAATATAAAAGATATTGCAGAAATGGGCTCGCCCTACTAGACACGGAGGTTATGGCAATGGCTGAAAATACAAATAACAACGATAAAAAAGAAGGCAACGTTCTTGCGGGCTTTGTTCTTTACAAGGACGCTAATATGGACTGGGCAAGGTTCAAAAAATCACTGAAAGATGACTGGGGCATCGAGACAGATGACGAGGTCAAGGACAATGCGCTGGTATTCCACACCGAGGGTATGGTAGTGGCTTGTTCACTTATGCCCAATCCTGTACCCAACAAAGAGGCTGAAGAGTGCGCCAAGAACAATATCCTCTGGAAAGACGGTGCGGCTGAGGTAGCTAAGCATCAGGCTCACGTAATGATGGCTGTTATGAACAAGTTCGACGGCATGGAACAGGCTCTGCTTTTTGCAAAGATAGCATACAGCCTGCTGAAGCTTGACAACGCCATCGGCATATACAAAAATCCCACGGTATACGAAAAAGAATTCTATATGAACTTTGCAGAAACTATCAAGAATGATGAACTTCCCGTGCCGATACTCCTTTATACAGGAATGTATCTTGCAAAGGACGGTCTCTGCGCTTTCACACAGGGCATGACTTTCTTCGGCATGAACGAACTGGAGATAATCGACAGCAAACAGCAGCCCGATCAGGTGGTAAGCTTTATGTTCTCTATTGAAGAGTATGTACTCAGCGAACACGTTGAACTCAAGGACGGCGAGACCATCGGTTTCTCCGAGGAACAGAAACTGCCCATAAGCGTAGGTGACGGTGTCAGCATCAAGGGCATAACTGCGAAGATAGGTTTCTGATATGGATTTTACAAGATTCAAGGCGGCGGTCTTTGACCTGGATGGCACACTCATACGCTCAAAAGGAGTGTGGAGCGAGATAGACCGCCTTTTTTTCAAAAAGCGCGGAATGGAAGTCCCTGAGGGTTACTACGAAGCTGTTTCAACCAAGGATTTCAGGGCAGCTGCAATTTATACAAAAGATCTGCTGAGACTTGATGACAGCATAGAAAGCATAATGCAGGAATGGCACGACATGGCAGTGTACGAGTATACCCATATCATCAGCGAGGTGGACGGTGCAGCGGATTTTCTGCGCTATCTTTCTGACAACGGCGTGAAGCTGGGTCTGGCGACTGCAAATTCTGCGGCGCTGTATGAACCTGTGCTGAAACGACTGGGAGTGCTGTCACTGTTTGAGGGTTTCGCCACCACAGAAGAAGTCGGACGCGGCAAGGGTTTCCCGGACGTTTACGAGCTTGCCTGCAAAAGGCTGGGCACCACTTCAGATGACACCATAGTTTTTGAAGATTTGCCCGAGGGAATACGCGGTGCAAAGATGGGCGGTTTTGCTTCAGCTGCCTGCATGAACGAGCTCAGCGGCTCTGAAAAGGCTATAATGCTGAAAGAAGCAGACATCTGTTTTGAGAACTATCTGGAACTGCTTGTAAAATAGTGAACATAAGATTAACATATATCGTTTATTTTGTTAAACTTCATTTTCCCTATTGACAACTCGCCTATATAATGCTATAATATTAGAGTTGATTGAGCGCCAGTAGCTCAGCTGGATAGAGTGACTGGCTACGAACCAGTAGGTCGGGGGTTCGAGTCCCTCCTGGCGCATACATCACAAATAGGCACTTTGAATAACATCAAGGTGCTTATTTTTTTTGCCGATTTTTGCCGAATAATTCAATATTGGAAAAATTCTGAAAAACATAAAAAAACGCAGACCCGAGTTGTGCAAGCAATTCTAAGGGCTTTTCCCTTATATTAAGGTTCACTAAAACGTTTCACATAGATCTCCCCTGATAAAACAGAAAGCACCGCTTTCATTATGAAAGAAGTGCTTTCTGCGTCTGTATTAAAGGATTTGGTTAGAATGCTTACTTTATAAGCTTTTTGCCCTTGACATGAGCAGCGATATGTATAATATCCGTGACGTTAACTTTACCGTCCTTATTAACATCTGCTGCTTTGATGCCCTTTTCATCAAGCATCTTTTTGCCCTTTACCTGAGCTGCGACATTTGTAATATCAGTGATATTGATATTTCCATCACCGTTCACATCACCCAATGCATATTCCTCGGTTCCTTCATTCTTCTTTGAATAAGTGAACACCAGGTCATTCTCATATCCCTTTGCCTTTACCGTTATGTTGAAGCTTTCGCCTTCGGCAAATACATCACTCTCGGTATCCAGTGTACCATCTTCCTTGATGATCTTCTTTGCTCTTCTGCCGCTTGCTGAATATTCATTCTCGTTTACAGCAACAGTCGAGATGTTTTTAATATATGCTTCAAGCTGCTCAGCAGTAAAGCCTTCAGCTGCGATAAGCTTGTTCTCCTCGCCGTCAAATGCAGCCGGAAGATCTGCTGTTGTCAGCAAAAAGCTTGCAGAGATATCTGCATACTTGCCCTTGTTATCCTTAGCGATAAGTGTGTAGCTGCCCGGGTTTGCATTAGCAAAGGTAAAGCTGTTGCCCTCAAATACTGCTTCAAGGTTCTCGATGCTGTATGCAATGTCGAAATCTTCGGGAATATCGGTCAGTGTTATATCTGCCTTGCCTGCAGTGATATCTGTATTTTCAACAGCGATTCCACCGTTGAACTTAACGGGCACATATACCTCGCCAACATCTACCTTGACATAGCCTGCGGCTGTGATGTAATCCATCTCGGTAATGGTGTTGCCCATCAGGCTCTCAAAGCCCTTGTAGTCCAGTGCTATACCATGAGCTTCGGTAGTCTTTATGCCTGATGACCATGAGAACTCTGCATTTCTCCAGATATTCTGCTCGTGACGTAGTGCGTATGCCGCACCGTCCTTTGTCTTAATGAGTATACCGTAGATGATAGTGCCATTCTCGGGCTTGCCTGTAACATTTCCTGCATAATCTCCCCATGGAGTGCTGGTGTTCAGTGTCATAGAACCTGTTACTATATCAGGATTCTCGTCATTAACTGCCGAGAAGCTCACTTCTCCTTCATTTACGGTAACGGTCTTGTAAGCTTCGGGCTTTTCAGCTGACTCAGAGAAACCGTAGTTGTTCTCGCCCAGTGCCTCAAGGTCTGCCTGCTTGATAGCAACAGGATAAACAACGCCGTATATCTTACCCAGTTCATCAGAACCTTCCTCACCTGCATTGTTATATGTACCCTCAAAAAGCTGACCCTCGCCGTTCATTCTTGTCTTGTTGACAGTTGCGGAAGTTACAGCATCAAGACCCTCTGCATTGCTCAGGTTCTCCGACTCTGCCGCATAGAACTTGTCATATGGTATCTGCATCGTACCGTATACATACTCCTCTGCCTTTACCTCATCAGCAAAAACGCTCAGCGGTATCGAAGCTGCTGCCATTGCAGCGCAGATCGACAAACTGAAAATTTTCTTTGTTTTATTCATTCGTACTACTCCTTATCATTTATTTACACCAACAAGTTAGCTATAACTAACCTATTGGTATATTACCTGTGTCAACATCGAGTATCATACCATATTTCTGGTAATTCGTCAATTGTTTTAGATAAATGTTTATAAGTAAGTCTCAGCTAACCTTTCCCGATCTTCTGAGTCTTTTGCATATCACCTGAGCACAAAGCCCTGTGAACAGACCCGCTATGCACCCCGATATCATCAGAAAAGGAAGATACGCTATCACGGATGTACTTCTCAGCACAAGCATCGCAACAGCTATCTGCCCGATATTATGCAGCAACGCCCCCACAATGCTGAGAAACCACATATTGTCCTCACGTATGATATTTTTCAATAGTTCCATGCCTATAAAGCAGAGAGTTCCCCCCGCGATGCTGTACCACAGTGCCATCAGATTACCGCTGAAAAGCGCCCCCAGAAGTATCCTGCTGTAAAGCATCATAGCTGTTTCACCCGGACGATAATTGTAAACACAATACACTGTAACTATATTCGCAAGCCCAAGCTTTACTCCCGGTATCGGAACGATTTCTGGTATACGAAGTTCAACGATGAATATTATCAGTGCAAGACAGGTCAGAAGACCAAGCCGTGTAATTTTTTTTGTATCCATCATCTCACCTCGCTGTACCGTCGATATCGCTGTTCTCATACTCTATCACAAGTCTGTTTGGCAGACATACTATTGGCTTTCCGTCCTCCAGCCAGCCTGTATCCACACAGATATGGTCGGGACAATCTGCGCATTTCATATGTATCCTGCCGTCCTGAATCTCAACTGTATTTTTTCTTCCCTCGTACTCAACTTCTATCGTTCTGTCTATTTCTGATGTGAGGTCAATGCGGTAAAGTTCTTTGCCATTTTGAGAGATAACGACCGTCTTCCCGCTTTTGGGTCTCATAATGTATGCGCACCATACTGCCGCCGCACCAAGCATCACCAGAGTTATGATGATACAGATATTCCTTATCTTCATCTTTCCACCACCGTAACATCATCAACATTAGGTGAAAAGCTTTCAGATATTCCCTCCGTGACATATACCATGCCCTTATCGTTAACAAGTATCATATCAAAATCATGGTTCTCACGCCAATATCCGCAGGCATCATCAAGCCCCATTACATACAGCGAGGTCGAAAGTGCATCACACGTTCTGCCCTCGTTCCCGATGATGGTCACACTTGCAAGACCGCTTTCTGCAGGTCTTCCTGTTTCGGGGTCGAGGATATGCTTGTATATCAAGCCGTCCTTTTCAAAAAACCTTTCGTATCCACCCGATGTTATAACAGCACATTCCCCTATGGTGAGAGTGCCTATACTTCCTTCGCCGAAAGGATCACGTATACCGACTTTCCATTTCGTTCCATCGGGCTTTGAATCACCGACAGTCTGTATATTTCCCCCAAGGTCAAGCAGAGCGGACGTCACACCCTGTTCTTTTAAAGCTTTTGCTGCCGCATCCCCCGCACTTCCTTTTGCAATTGCACCAAGGTCAATCTCCGTATTTTCGGGAACAGATGCCTTGCCATCACCCGCTTTTATCCTGTCAACGCCTTTACATTCCAGTAATGAAGATATCTCGTCATCATCGGGAACACGGTATTCACCCGTAGTAAACCCCCATGCCCTTAAAACAGGATAAAGTGTTATATCAAGTGCACCGTTTGTCCGACTGTGCATATCTATGGCAAAATCCAGAAGTTCTTCGGTTTCGGCACTTATCGAAACTTCTGCCCCACCGCTGTGGTCGATGGCATATATCTCGCTGTTTTCATCAGTAACAGACCATAACTTTTCGAGCCTTGTTATCTCTTTCTGTGCGGCTTCTATGCCTTTTTTGCCGTTATCGCCGTATGCAGTTACGGTCATATAGGTATCCATGGCAAATACTGAACCACTGGTTTTCTTATCATCCGCAATTACTTCGGTATTGTCTTTATCGGTGTTTGCCGCACAGGAATTCAGCATCAACAAGGCTGATACAACTATAGCCCGCGCTATTATTTTCTTCTTCATACATCCTCCGATCTGCCGCTGTCATATTTCAGTCACTTCCATCAGACCTTCGGCATCTCCCTTATGCAGTTAGTTTAAACTAGCTGCATGGTGTATTATACTATATCGCAGCAGAAAAATCAAGGGCATCTTTAAACGAATTGGCCGTTTGTTAGTTACAGCTAATAAGTCATAATGACGAACCAACATAAAGTTACCCATGGCTAATTTTGTGATTATAAACTTTTCGTAAAAATATATAATCTATGATTGACAAATGTATCTGAGTAAAGTATAATGTTTGATTGGAGTTAGTCCTATATAACGAAGTAAGGATCATCTTTCGGAATTTGCGGCAGAAAACAGATAAAGAATACTGCGGTGAACTTTGGAGATATCCTTAAAACCACAGATAGTGAGGTAGAGAATATGTTATTTTTGATTTCGTTGACGATCGCAGTGCTGTTCTCGGTGCTGTGCGCAGGTGCTTTGAAAAAAGCACCTCTGGCATTTTACATCGGCGGCACGCTGATATCGGTGCTGATGGTAGTACTGGCACAACAGCCGGTGGAAAATGCTTTTCTTCGTAAGTATGTAATCGGGCTGTTTTCGAGAGGTTCGCTTGCAGCTGCCCTCTGGATGGTAGTAATGGGTATGCGTGTACTGCCCGATGGCAGTAAGGGGATAAAACGTCTGATGCCTGTAAGAGGTGAACTATCCATCTTTGCGGCGACAGTTACGCTGTCCCATATAGTATTCTACGGTCTTTCTTATATAAAGCGTCTTACAGATCCCAATTTCAGCAAAGCAGCAGATTTCATTATCACCTGCGTTATATGCGCATCTCTGGTGCTTATTATGCTTCCATTGACTATCATATCTTTCAAAAAGATACGCAAGAAGATGAACGCTAAAAAATGGAAGAACATACAGCGTGCAGCATATATTTTCTACGCACTAATCTATCTGCACGTGATAGTACTGTTCATACCGAAAGCGCGTGCAGGTATCGAGGGCTATTTCTTCAGCTGTATAGTTTATACCGCTGTATTCGGTGCTTATCTTATTCTCAGAGTCAGAAAATGGTACGTAAAAAATAAAACTCCCGAAAGCAAAGCTTGGCTGAATATCGCAAGTACCGCCTGCGTAGTTCTGTTTACAGGCATTATCGCATTCTGCAGTTACGGCAAACCCCAGAACAGGGTAAGAACCAGCAAACCCGCCGCCAGAACTCTTACCGTAAAGAAAAATACGGATATTTCTACCACTGATGATGAAGACCGAACAACATTAAGACTTAGCACAGATGATACTTCATCGGAAGATGCAGAAGAAAGCAGTTCTTCCGAAAGCAAAAAATCCTCTGACAGCAGTTCTTCAAAAAAAGACGGTTCAAGTAAAAAGGACAGTTCCTCAAGCAAAGAAGATACAGACGAAGAAGAACAGGATGAAGAAACCCGTGAAGAACAAGAGGAGCAGGAAGAACAGAATGACCATGAAGAACAGAACGAACATCACGAAGAAAAGAATGACAACAGACAGGAAGAAAAACCCGAGAAACATGAGGAGCAGCGTCAGGAAGTAAAGGAACCCGTTCAGACTCAGCCCCCCGTCACCGAACCGCCCGAGCCCGAATACATCTACAATAACGGAACATATAAGGATTCGGCTTACGGATATGACGGTGAGGTACACGTAACCTTAACCATAGAAAACGATGTCATCACTGAAATCTCAGCCTACTCAGATGAGGAAGATACCGAGTATTTCGATTCAGCCTATGAGACTGTTGCAGGCGATATCCTCTATTATCAAAGCTGCGAAGTTGATGCAGTTTCAGGCGCAACATACAGCTCCAATGCCATAATGAAAGCCGCAAAGAAATGCCTTGAACAGGCTAGAAAGTGATCGGATAGATCCCTGTCCTATAATAACAAAACTTCCCCCGCGGAGCAAATTGACCCGCCACCTGTCAAGTAGACAGCGCAAAAAACAAAAATAATCTATGTAGTAACCAAAAGCAGTCTGTGCAATTTGTGCAGGCTGCTTTGTCGTTGGCAGCAATTGGCAAGCACCTTTTGGAGT
>Ga0256405_10011400_pt1 | contig 11368 bp, 14 predicted proteins | sample RumenRJG_02DNA_FD_189096 | JGI IMG/M metagenome (GOLD analysis project Ga0256405, IMG submission 189096) | Bovine rumen microbial communities from Lethbridge, Alberta, Canada - RJG_02 | ecosystem: Host-associated > Mammals > Digestive system > Stomach > Rumen | place: Canada: Alberta...
ACGCCACTATTCGTATTGTTGGTGATTCTAACGTCGAGAGGACCACTGTAGAGAATTCTGAAGTTACATCTATGAAATCTGATATTGCTACAATCAATACAAGCTTGAACACGCTTAACACAAGTATCAATAATAAATATAATGCTTTAAATAAATATTATAAAATTAGCATTACACAAGTTGCATCAGAAAATGATAGTTATACACCAGGAACCGCAGGAATTTATTTATTTGGCAATATTAATAGTTCAAGGCAGAGCTTTTCTTTAGTAAGTCTAAATAGTCGAACAACTTATACTGTAACTTCTTCTGGTTTAGGAACATTTGATTCTGATTATGGTATTCAGAAACATTTATATAGGGTTGATTTTATCCTTCCAGCATAAAATTATTTACCATTTTTCTTATATAATGTAGTAGCATATACATTAAATGTAAGTGCTGAATTAAAATGGTTAAATATAGATATGTACCATTCTCCTGTATCAGTACAACATACACCAGTCGTAATATAATTCTGTGTTGTTTTTACAAATATTCCAATAATACCATATCCATCATAAGTTTCTGGTGTAAATTTATATGATACAATATCTGCAGAATTTAATGTAACTCCAGTGCGAATTGTTTGTTGATTATATAGAATAACATTATAAGAATAATCAATTAAGCTTGTGTTAGACAATATATAAGACTGTAAGTCATAAGACTTACAGTCAATTATAATTCTATACAAAATATAACACAAGAATCACTAGAACAGATTACCTTAATTCTATTATTAAAAATACAACTTTTGTAACTTCTTTTAATAGCAATGCTAACGAAGCTGCATTATATAATATTAATGGGTATAAGATGGTTATAATAAATTTATCATTTAGAGTTATATCAAAATTATATGCTAATACTATATATGATTTATTTACTTTACCAAATGAATTATCTCCATCTGGAAATAAACCATTAATTGGTGGTAGAGGATTGGATATTATAGGATGTGTAGCATACATACATGCTGATACTAAAACAATAAAATTTAAAACTGAAAAAGATGCTAATACTGATTCTGAATGTGCAGTAAGAGGAGTATATATTTTATAATAAAATTACCAGTACCTCATTAAGTGGTACTGGTATTCTCTATTCACAATTATACTGGTACTGAATATACTTTAGTTTGGAAAAATATGCATGATGATATAGATCCAGCACCTTCTTATGAAAAGAAATTATTTTTGGTAAAATTATTATAATTAAGTTTTTAATACAATATAACTGCTTTCTGTATTAGACGATTGTGTATATACTAATTTTTGCCCAGATCTAAGAAATACAGGTATAGAACCCATGTTTATTTGTACTGCTTGGTTAGAGCTCAAATCAAATATAGTTACATCGTCAACAGATGCTTTTAACCATCCATTTGAATTAGCAGTAATTCGATATGAAATATATACAACGCAATTAGAAGTTGCAGTATATGTAAGCGAACCAACTGAAGATATTGATCCGCTAGTAATCTTAGAAGATATATAATGGCATTGTTTTGATTTTACCCAGCTATAGAAGCTATCAAGCTTACGTCTATGATAAGTAGTTGTAGTTGTACCACCACCTGCATATTGACAAACAATATAATCATCACCTTCAGCATCAGCTCCTCCAACGCTAAGATTATTTATCATTGTATTAAGATCAGTTTCTGTTAAATTTGCCTTGCTTGTGTTAAGCGTGTTCAAGCTTGTATTGATTGTAGCAATATCAGATTTCATAGATGTAACTTCAGAATTCTCTACAGTGGTCCTCTCGACGTTAGAATCACCAACAATACGAATAGTGACGTTAGCAGTAGGTTTCTTAATGGTGGTAAATGTGATAGAACCGTCCGCAGGAGTCGCATACCCACTAACCACATAAGAAAAGTTCTTAAGATAAGTCTTAATCTCTGCAGCGGTAGCACCAGAAGAAATATACTGATAAACACGATAGTTATTGTCTGCTTTTACACCAGGGACGTTAACTGTTTGCGTAAAGAGATCAGTTCCCGACCATCCAGAAGAAGTAAGAGTTACAGTTGTGTCAATATAGCCGTTGGCATAGAAGTCCCCGATAACACGCAAGGAACCATTGACAACGGTATTTCCCAGTTGTGCCATATAAACCTCCTTTATAAGGGTTTTAAAGTTTTTGAATTAATTTATTATAGTGTTTTTGCTTTAGAGTTATACACCTAATTTTAAAATTTACAGTCGTTATCCATAGATATTTTAATAGATGGTATAACTTTTTGAGTCTAAAATTAAGATTAAAAATTTGGTTATATTTTCAATTTCAATAGCGATGGATAACACAAGCTTGGCTAAGAAAGTAGATACATCAATACCAATTCTCGTTGGTGTACTTAATTGTATAGATAAACCATATACAGTTACCGATAATGATGTTCATTATATAAATGGTTCTTATAACGATGGAATTTTTGGTGCTTATAATTCATTTTCAGCACCAAGTGGATACTCTTTAAAATTTAGAATAATTTGGTCTGGTACGACTAAAGCTAATAATACGTTATATCTTTATATAAATGGATTTGAATGTGGACATTTGTTGACTTATTCTGAAGAAACATTTGTACAATCCGTGGTAAGTGATTATTTTGATGCTTCGGTATTTGGTACTGAAGGAACCTATAAATATACACACGAAAAAGGTACAAATATAAAGATACAAAATAAAGGAGATCAAGCATCAGCTACTTTATACAGTATGCTATGTTGTATATATTGGATAAAGAATTAAATACAAAAAAAATAAAATCTAGTAGGTACTAAACCTACTAGATTTTTATTAATCGCTTGTTGGTAATAAGCTATAATCTGGCATTAATGGAATATTTCTATCTATTGTCAATTCATTACAATCCTTAGTTGCTTGAATTAGGCAATACCAAAACGGTTTTTCTCCATTATGCCACATTCTTTTCGTATGTAATATTTTAATTAATTGATCCTTTTCAATTTTGGTTAATATTTTATCACCATTATTAAATATATAATCTGGTATATCTATCCTAATACGACAAATATCTCCTCGAATAAAATTATCAGTATTTGTATTTCTAATAAATTTAAAATATGGATATTTTATTTTATTATTTACAGCCGTTTGTATTCTTATAAAATCTCCTTTATGGTCATAAAGAGGCATTTCATATTCTTTCCCAAGTTCTCCGATATCTTTACTTATAAAACTATCTTCTAATTCATCATATTTTAAATTCATTTCTTTTTCTGTCATCTTTCGATTCCTTTAGATTTTGCTTTATTCCAATCTCCTCTTCTATAATAAATATTTCTAAAATCTGGGTATTTGGTTATATTAAATCTTTTTATAAATTCTTTATATGTCATCTCACAAAATTCAGATGCAGTATATATCATATCATTCCATACCGTTCCATTTTTACCATCTTTTTGAACAATTTTGGTTAATTCATCTTTTTCTGAATTGGTTAAATCCCAATGGTAATATCTATCTTCATGAATTATATAATGAAAATCTTCAAAAGATATTCTTGCAACTTTTGTTGCTTTAGTTACATCAGATGCGTTATACAACTTAAAATATGGCTCCGTTTTTAATCGATTACCTCTATCATTATCAATTACAATACATAATTCTTTAAAATATTTATATATTACTTTTTCGTTTAATATTTCCAAGTCAATATCAAACTCATAATCTTCATTAAGATACAAATCTAAATCATCAAAAATATCATCCTTATAAAATATTTTTAATCAGTGTCTGCTGTTATATCAATATAACGGCTCAACTTCCTCATCAAAGGTATCACACAACATCCAATAAAGGCGCTGTGCATCTTCGTCTCCGTATTTCATAGCATCAATCTCGGTACCTGAGATGTCCTTCCAGTCCGTCAGTACACGAAATTTTGTAATAGTTCCTTCGTATGCTACAGAATTTATATCTTCAGTACATTCACATCTGTTGTTCCAGTCGTACTCGCATTTGTTAAGATTGATATCTTTTGTATCGATCTCAAGAACAATTATATCCTCATCTTCCTTGTATGTATCAGAAGTAGACAGATAATCCTCAGACACGGCGGGATCAAAACTGAGGAAAATCTTATCGCTCAAGTCGTATCCATTTAACCCAACACCCCAATTATGAGGCATATTGGGCTTTAATCCATTCTTTTGAATACTGGCAAGGGTTTTTGCATACGTTGCATGATATAGTTTCATTATATATTATATCCTTCTTATAAAATATATTTTATAGTATCATTAATATAGTATATATTTGAATAATAATTTATTTAATCTATATATAACTTTTTTGAATTATATGAATATATTATTTTAACGCGGGTTATAATGCTGGGCGGACGACGGTGAAGTCTGGGTCAAAAGACTATAATTATGTGTCAAATGGTAGTCATTCGTTTACCGTTCCCGGAACAGTCGTAAGCGCAGGTATCTTAAAAATGACGCATGGCAATGATGGAAGATGGGTATGGGGAAATTACAATTGGGTTTCGTGGTCGGGAAACACAGTGACAGTTAATATTGACGTACGTGTAGAAAACGCGAGTGGTCTACCAAATGTTACCGTGTCATACGCATATTATTAACATCATCAACAGCTATCATCAATTACCGTGGCTGCCCGCGTTACATGTTTATGAAACATTGTATGTTTAATTCAAACCCTACTTGAAACAAAAAATGTTACCTGAAACAAAATGTCTTTCCAACTCCGCCTCTTAGATAGAAGAGAAGAACCTGAATTTATCCCGTTGAATACCTTGAATCTTCCTAACAAACTCTAGCTCATTGAGGATGTGCTGCCAATTGTGTATTGTGTTTAATTCCTCGAATGTGGCAAAGTGGATCAATTCAGCCCTCCCCAAATTTCATTGTAGATCCAGACTTGCGCACGATTTATTCCTACGGAACGTCCATTAATGTTAAAGATGCCGCCGTCCCAGATCGTAAAGTCTTTGGTTTGACCGGCAGAAATGGTGCCATAATACGAATCCAGTCCGGGTGTCCCATTTCCATGATCTTTTCCAATACCATATCAAATTCATCAAACAAATCTCTTAGTAATATGCGCTCCCAACTGCGTTTGAATTCCATGAATTAAATTCAATGTCGAAGGTTCCTGCAGCATTGACTTGCACACGAACGACGCATCCTGCTGCATCATAATTACCTATAACATCAGCTTTCACCAATTTGTTTCCGGTAGTTTTTGTATATGCGATACGATCACCACCCCATTTAGTTATAATACAAAAGTAAACACCTGCTCTCGGAGCGTTAAACCATATATGCGCAGTGTTGCCATTATTTACCAAGTTGTTTCCAGCAGCTCCTAATTTATTCATGCCTACAGTAGAAACAGCTGCATTATATCCCGCGTTAAAATTATCTATAAATATGCTAAAAAGTTATACTATCATTTTATCATCTTGAACATACTTTTCATAATCTCTATTTGGTATATATTTAATTTCTCGATTTAATGCTATTATCTTATTCTTTTGAATATCAATATCTGCTGTATCAGATATCATAAAGCAATATGTTGGATTAAAATTACCTTCATCCATATCTGCAGTATATAATCCATTGATACCATATATCATTGGAACTCTATATACACTATGAAAATACATTGTATTATCTGGTATTGCCTTATTATAGTCTTTATAATTATAATAATGATCTCCAATTACATCATCTACTAATCCATATTTATTTCGTTTATATATAATATCTTTATATTGTAATATTTCTTGATTACCATACATATACATCAATTCAGGATATGTATACGTTTTGATTGAATCGGTATATATTTTATCTTGTCTAATCGTTACCAATTCTTCTATCGATTCTTCATTCGTTATCTTTTTGATATATACACCATTCTGTAATGATCTCATATTCGTTTTATGGATTTCTAATGATATATTATTTTCCATCTTATCGATATAATTATAGATATCTAGATTCTTATTATAAATAATATTACATTTTGTATTATCTTTTCGATCATTCATAAGTTGATATAAATCATAATTCTGATCTTTAATTGGTACAGTGATAAAATTGATTGATTCATTTGTCTCTTCTACATAGGGTTTTGTTGTTGCCAAATTAGATAATTTTACAATATCAATCTGTTTCCCATTATTGTTTATTTCAAAGATTGGATTGCTTTCTGCTCCCTCTGAATAGATGATTACATATTCATCTTTCTTCGTTTTTTCATTATAAGAACATACATAATTATATCGTACCATATTAATTCTAGACATTGTATAATATCCTTTCATCTTAAATAAAAAAATAAATTCAGTAGGAAATCAATCCTACTGAATTTATCTATTTAACTATTTCCTGAATCCTTTGTAAATGCTATTAATCTATTACATTACTTTTCGATAATTATAGTTTCTTGTATTTGGAATACTATTCTTCTTTCCTTTCATAAACGTAATAATCAGTTTGTTAGATTTCGAGTTTACCACTGCTCTCTTCTTAAACGTATCGCTGGTTGTTGCAATAATAGTATTCTTCATATAGACCTCCATTAAAAATATGGTACATTAATAAATATAAATAGAAAGATTATACATTCAGCCTACCCAACCTATTGTTCCTCTTTCTATTTATATTGTTTATAGATGTTTAAGAATTAACTACAATATCGCCATTATAATAGCGATCTTCATAAGTCATATTCTTAAGTGCATTAATATGATCAATCTCATCTGGTGTATAATATCCAGTAGATAAATCATTTAACGCTTGTGCATTAATAATAGTATCTCTTTGAGGAAAAACTTGTTTATTCGCCATACCATTATCTCTAGAAATATACATTGCATTTCTAGGATTAAATACTTCCCAACAGCGTAAGAAGAATGGCTCTGACTGTAGAAGGAGAATATTGAGTATATCGCCGTCGATAATTGAACGTATTTACGTGCGATTACTACTAGTACAATAGTAGTAACCGCGTTATTTGTATTTCTACAATAAATCAGACTATATCATATCAAATATTAAATTTGATGCTTCCGCTTCCAATTGGCTATTCTACTAAAGGATCTAGTCTACAGCCAATTGTACTCTACTAGGTTCATTCTATATAATAGAATGCTTTTCGATAGTCGTTGAACTTTCTCCATATTATATCATAAGGAGCTTAGCTGCTGATTATCCAATTCTAAATATTTTCAAGCATTCACGCTTATCTTTTCAGATTACGTTGTAGCTATTTAGACTCTAAGGAACTTCCAGCAATTCAAAAGCTTTATTACGCTGGCCTCGATATATGCGATATAATATATCATAATTAAGTCAGCAGCGAGTGGTGGTAATATTGTTAAAGGAACCGACATGGTAAAGTCATCATTAATATCTACACAAAAACTTTGCAAAATAGCATATAAACAATTTATACTGACTATATCATTATCCTATATACTGTTACCATATATAGGACACACTGCTTTTCCACCATATTTGTATGATGTACTCTACTCGTTTATTTTCTATAGTATTTCTCTATAGATATGCTTTCGATAGTCGATGAATAATATAGCTTTATTATAGTTATATTACTGCTGATTCGGTAATTTTATAAATACTTAGGCTTACTATCACCATATATTATCTTAAAGAATTTATTTCTGATTTTCATCAACGTTCACGTTTATCTTTTCAGATTACGTTGTAGTATCTTTAAGCATTATACCATTCCAGCATTTAACAGTGTTTTTTAGACTTAAGAATTACTTCCTAAGTGGGCCTATTTTAACCTAAACGTTAAAATCTTATTAACCCATATGAAATTGTCTCTTTATACAATTATTAGTAGACTATATCTTTATCTTATGACCTAATTAAGATACTGTTCATTTCGAATTAATTAAAATATATAAATAAAAGTAATTGATTAATTCTACTCTACTCAGTTCATTCTATATAATAGAATGCTTTTCGATAGTCGTTGAACTTTCTCCATATTAATAAGGAGCTTAGATGCTGATTATCTATTATTATGATACTTAGGCTTACTGTCACCATATATCAACTTATATATTATTTCTGATTTTCATCTGCAATTCACGTTTATCTTTTCAGATTCCGTTGTAGCTATATAAGTATTAAGAACTTCCAGCAATTAGAACAGTTTTCTCTTAAGAGTCACCTCTTAAGGCCCCACAATCTAGGGTTTCTATTTATGATGACTGGTATTCCTTCACCACTTGCATGTATCATATCCTGCAAGATTTTATATATTACAGGATCTTTTACGGTAATAGACTTATACCATTTATCCCATGCTTCATTAGGGGTAATATTATAAGTCTTCATTAAGATATTGATAATCTTCTGTTCGCAACCGATTACCAAACAACTATAGGGAAGACGGACTTGATCAATTCGCAATGAAGGATCTTGTCGAATAACCGAACGAGAAGAGAAATTAAAACGACCACTCACAAGTGTTCTAAGTTCTCCTCGTTTACCGGATATAATGTTGACGATCTCATCGTACAATTCTATCCATTTCTTTTGTAGTCTCCAAAGCTGTTCATTCTTTAACTTTGGTGATCTGTCTATCTTACGCTTATTATTATTGACACTTGCTGCAAGACGAGTCATCATATTATATATTCCGTTTGTCTTTTCATAATACATGACATCGGAATTGATATCAACTGGTCTGAGCTGTGTCGTATATACTGGAATATTATGACAGAATATTTTTTCTCGATCTGCCATGAGATCATCATAGATCTCCATCTTCTTTTTATTGGTCTTAAATTTATCATGATAAAATTCCATAATCTCATCAAAGCGTTTATGAAATTCCACCATACCAATACCATAGAATGGTTCATTTGGTTTGATAATAGGACCAATCTCAAAACCATCTTGAGAAATTTCTTTATCATAATCCAGCATATTCTTTAAAACGAATTTTTTTGTTTCTTTTCGTTCTTTAGAATATTTGGATCTCCCAAAGAATGTTTCCAATTGTTTATACATGTCTGGATGAATCAATGCATAGTCATCAATAATATGTATCCATCCAAACATATGTAAATTGTCTCCAACCTCTACACAAGGTTTACCACATTTTGGACAAATTTCCCCTTGATGCATTTTGGATTTGTAATATCCACATGAACAAGAATATCGATCCATGAATGGATTTACATCTCCCAAACGTTGACCAAACTTTGTTGAGAAGATACCATCATCATTCTTGATATCTTTCTTTAAAGATCCTCTTGGTGATTTAATAATAAAGCCATTTCCAGTTTGTAGATCTCTGGTCATCTCTTTATCAAAATCGATTCGAGGCATTTTAGAGATATAATCAAATTCTGGATTGTTTGGATAAGAAAAATTAATCTTAATACCCAAATCCTCCTCATTGCCTTCACCAAAGTACGTAACATCCGGTATCATTCCTGATGTATACGTACTTGGCTTTTTTGCAGCATCATTAATCTGATATTGCATTAAATCCTATACCTCCTTAGATATATTTGTGAAGAGATCCTTACAATCTATTCACTATTATAGTATATAATTTAAGAAAAGTTTATTCACAATCACATTTCTGAATGACTGCGAATACTTCTTTCTTACGCTTTGAGACAAACTGATTGATCAGTTTGCGTAACTGTCCTGCAGACTCTGTATCGAGCTTACTATATTCAATATACACTTCTCCAGTTGTATTTTGAATACAGAGATTCTGCAAATACTCATAAGAGTTTTTATAGGTTTCTTTACCTTCCATCATATACCTCCTATTACTCATATAGTATATAATTCTATTTTAATTTAATAGTATTATACTGTTCTAAAGAAGTTAAAAATATATCAAATACCACTAGTGTATTAGTAGTTATAAATCCCTGCTAGTATATACTAGCAGGGAGTCTTTATTGAATTTGTAATAATTTATGATCTTCCGTAATCTTATAGATTTCTTCTGTAGCGGTTGGTTTACAAGCAATACTAATAATATCATCTCTTAATTTAGATAAGATATGTGTATCAATCGTATTCATTTGATCAATAATAACATTATCCTTACCAAACAATATTACACCAGGACGATCGATTAAAGTTGCAACATGTAAATCTGAAATATTCTCTCTTCCGATATAAATTTGATCATAAGGTTTTATAATAATCATAATATTCTCCTTTAGGTAGCAGCTCCAAATCTACGATAAAGTTTATACATAAAGTTTGCTGCGCCATTGTCCAAAGTATCCCAGAAATAATTACCACCGCTATTTCCTGAAGTTATCATAAAGTTCCACATAGCTGCTGCTCTATTAATATCTGAATCAGCAATGTTTAAACCACCAAGATTAGACAAATAATCCATCATTGCTGTATTTTGTACAATTGCTGTTGCGGATTGAAGTAAATTCATATTCAATGGTGGTAAAGATAAAGTGCTATACAAATCTTCTATTTCTAGAGATACATTAATTTGAGTTGGTAAACCACTATCATTCCACTGTGCCTCACCACCTCTAGTGACACTCAATCCAGATACAATGCCCATATCAATATTAAAGAATCCTTTGTCATACGCCTTTACTAAGAAAGGAGATTTATATCCATTTGCATTCTTATCCAATCCAATTGGTAAAGTAAGTGCTAATAGATGAAGCAAAGGCACAAAGAGATTCATAAAAATAGATACATTATCATGATCAGGAGATCTTAATTTAATATCAAAGCTATAAGATCTACTAAATCCAGAATTACTCCACAATTTCGGAAAAATAATCTTACCACCTTCTAGTATTGTATTAACACCAGTGTTTGCTAGAGATGATAGGACACCACCAGTAAGCCCGCTTGCTATTGATCCTATTGCTGAAGAAGCACCACTAGCAAGATCAGAAACCCCATTTAAAGCTTGTGTCAATCCAGAATTATCTCCAAGTAAAAAACGAATTTCGTTAATTTGATCACTGTATCCATTTAAACTGGATGCTAACGATGATTCCGTTGTGTCATTAGAAAATGATTCTGATTGCTCTGCTCCACCATCGAGATAAAATAATACCGCACGATCTGCAAATGCTGCACCTTGGAATGCACTATTTTTATGAAATTGAGAGCAACTTATTGATCCAGCAGGGCCATAATTATTACCATAGTAGACATTCTCATTTGCAATACCCATAATCTTGGCTAAAGCATGAACTAAGTTATTTACTTGGTTATAATATTCATTATAAGCAATCTCTGTTGTATAATATTTACCACTCTTA
>Ga0256405_10011401_pt1 | contig 11368 bp, 8 predicted proteins | sample RumenRJG_02DNA_FD_189096 | JGI IMG/M metagenome (GOLD analysis project Ga0256405, IMG submission 189096) | Bovine rumen microbial communities from Lethbridge, Alberta, Canada - RJG_02 | ecosystem: Host-associated > Mammals > Digestive system > Stomach > Rumen | place: Canada: Alberta | collected...
ACTTTGCCATAATCGCTTCAACCGTGCCGCCAAAGTCGGAGTTTTCTTTGTCGACGGCGTTGACGAAGATGAGCGCCGCGGTCTTCTTCTCTGCACAGAGTTCGAGAGCCTTCTCCGTGCCGACCGTAAGAGATCCGCTTGCGGAAGTGACGACGACCGCGCTGTCTGCCGCGTGAAGTGCCGCAACCATTTCGCCTTCGAAATCGAAGAATCCCGGAACGTCCAAAATGTTGATTTTGCAGTCACGATAAAGCGCATAGCCGAGTGACATAGAAATCGAGATTTTGCGGTTGATTTCTTCAGGATCGTAGTCCATCGTGGACGTGCCGTCGTCAACTTTGCCGAAACGATCGACGCACTTTGTTTCAAACATCATTGCTTCGGCAAGAGTCGTTTTGCCTTCACCGGAGTGACCGATGAGTGCTACGTTGCGAATAAAATCGGTTTTGAAATTTTTCATAACTACCTCATTGGGATTTTTTACTAACTTACAATATTGTATAATAAATTAAAGTAAATTTCAATAAAAATTTATCAAAAAATCGACTGTTTTTTCGCGCGAATTTTAATGACGAAAAAATATGCCGTTAGAATGCGCAAAAGTCCTTGACTGCACTTCAAAAAATATTTTTCGGCATTCTAAAATTAACCAGTTTAGAATGCTTGTTTTGTCTGAATTATAAATCTTTTTGAAAAAGTTTTTCAGTCATTTTAAGGCTTTTTGCACGAAATCGCTTCTTCTCACATATTCTGTCTTATGACGACCATAGGAGTATACGACAGCGGAGTCGGAGGACTCACAACGCTCCGCCAACTTGAAAAAACTTTTCCGTTTTGCGACTTCTACTACCTTGCAGACAACAAGAATATGCCTTTCGGCTCGAAGACGACTGACGACTTAAAAGAAATCGTCGCCTCAGGACTTAAAAAACTCAAGGCGCACAGCGATATACCCGTCTTTGCTTGCAATACGGCGTCAACGCTGCCGTTCGACGTTTTCAAACTCTCCCCGCCTCCCGTAAACGACGGCAAAACTCTCGTCATGGCAACTCCTCGCACGATTGAAACTTTGAGGCGCGACCCAAACTTTCAAGACGAGCGGTATTCCTTTTTTGCAGGCGAAGAACTCGCGTCGCTCGTCGAGACGCTCGCCGCTGTCTCCGTGCGTAAGGCGTGCCTGAATATGAAAGAAGCAACTCCCTATCTCGCAAAGCGCGTCTTTGAGTTTAAAGGAGTCGAAAACGTAGTGCTTGGCTGTTCGCACTACCTCTTATTAAAACAAGAGATTGCGCATATTCTTGGCGGAGTCAAGTTTTTCGACGGCAATGAAAATCTGATAAAATCCTTAACTTTTGCGCTTGCGGACGAGTATAAACCTCAAAAACACAAGCCGAAAATCACTTTTGATTTCACGGCGGACGACGAAACGCGCAAATATTCAACCCTCTACGACCTTATCAAGTCTTCCGAAAACTTTTAAGCGAAAGCAAGGTTCAGCGCGTTAGAAATCAAAACCGCCGCGCTCTCGACGAGTATATCCACGTTTTTCGGCGCGACGATCATATCCGAGATCTTTCTTTCGGCGAGAAGATTTCTAAACGCATACTCGTCAATCGTCATATTCTGCGATTCAAGATATTCCTTCGTCACCCCGTAAATCGTCGTCGGCAACGTGAGGATCGTCGGCACACCGATTGACAGCACGGGAACACCGAGGAGAGATTTATCGATTTTCTCACCGCTTTCACCGACGCCTTTGCCTGGAGAAAGCCCTGCGGTTGAAAGTTGAAAAGACCTTCCGACTCTTGTCATAGAGCCTGTGGCGAGGCTGTCGACAAGCACCACGAACGATGGTTTAAGTTCTCTTACAAGAGCAAGCACGACTCTTGACGTTTCAACGCCTGTTTTTGCAAAAACGCCTGTTGACAGTGCAAAAACGCACCTTTGTAGTGCTGATTTTGCAATTTGCGCGCTTCTCGGTTCAATCTTGTCAAACACCTTAAAGCCAAGCGAATCGCAGGCGATTTGACCGTTGCCAAGCCCTATCACGAGCGCGCTCCCACGTCCTCTCAAGTCGAGCATACTTTTTATCGTCTCGACGAGCAAACTCTCCATCCGTTTTGCCGCGCGCATAGACGAATACACTTCCCCTCCACAGTCAAAAGTGACGTATCTGCCGATTCGCCTGTTCACTCGTTTTGAATCCTCTTGCGTACGCACGTCAAGCCCGCGTCTTACGATGTTGAATCCTACGTTTTCTTCTGTCGCAAAGCGTCTTATACTCTCCGCGTTCCCGCTTTCAAGCGCCGCATATTCTGAAAATCCGTCAAAGTTCACAATATTATTATGCTATATTTAAAAAAATCAATGTAAAATGGTTGCAACTTTTCTTTCTTTATGTTAATATGTCAAAGATATTTAGTCAGTACGATAGTACAAGGAGAAAAATATGCCAAATATTAAGTCAGCAAAAAAGAGAGTTATCACTTCAGAAAAGAGAAATGAAATCAACACAGCCAAAAGAAGCCGTGTCAAAACCGCTATAAAGAAATACAATGCGGCGATCGAGGCAGGCGACATCGCTCTTGCAGAAAAACTTCTTCCTGAAACAGTTTCCATCATCGACAGAGCATACTCTGACGGCATCTACAAGAAGAATACGGTCGCAAGAAAGAAAGCAACTCTCTGCAAAGCACTCGACAGAGCAAAAGCAGCAAAGTAATCTCATATCAGTCAATCAAAAAGACTGTTCGTTTGAACAGTCTTTTTTTCGTAGGGGTTTTCAACCCTTTGGGTGTTCCACCCCTTTTGTTTTTTTAACGTCCCCTACACAAGTTTAAACGTTCCACCCTTTGGGTTTTTAATAGTCGTGTAGCAGATTAAACGGTTTCACCGAGTTCAATGCGTTTTACTTTTCGGGTTTGGGGTTTCTTCTGTTGCGGATTTTGAATACGACGAAGCATATTGCCGCGATGACGACGATCCCGCCAAACACGCCGATAGACGTGAAGAGATAAGTTCTTTCAATCTGCGCTCTAGACTCCACCACTTTAAACTCCGCGACTTTTTCGAGAGTCTCGCCGTTCACCTTTGCGGACACGACGTATTCGCCGCACTCGCTCGGAGCCCATTCAAAATTGAGACCGCTCCCGAGCAATTTGCCGTTTGCATACCATTCGACAGTGATTTCGGGATCGAAGTTCTCTTGTCCCGCAAGCGACAGCACGTACCTTTCGCCCTGCACGATTTGGGCGTCCTCTATATTTTCAATCTCGATGCTCGTTGTCTCAACGTCGGGCACGGCGTATTCAACGCTCAAAACCGTCCGCCCTCTCACCGTTTTGCCGTCAATCGTAAGTTCGGCGACAAGCGACTGTTCGCCCACCTCGTTTTTTGGCAAATACTCAAGCGTTTTGCCTTCGCCGACGAGCGTTTTTTCATCTCCGTCAAGCCACCACTTCACGCCATTCAAGATTTCATCGTCCGAAAACTCGCTTGGCAGTACGGACGCGGTGATTCTTATGCTCTTTACGTCTCCGAGCGTTTGCGTTCTCTCCCACTCGTTCAGGGTGAGTTTGAGTCCATACGCCCCGACGTCTCCGACGACCTTGTTCAAGTCAAAGACTTTTATCGTCTTTTTCTTGTATGTCAGCGTGTTGACGTACCCGCCTCTGACGACGCTTGCGATCTGCTCGGCGGTCTTGTTCTCCGCACCCGTCGCCGAAGATATCGCCCTATATTTCAACGTGGAAAGAGCCGCGCCGAAACTGACGAAAGGCGCCGCCATACTCGTGCCGTTCAATTTTTTATAGCCGTTTACGTCCTTTGAGTCGGCGGACCAAATTTCAAACCCCGGCGCAAGCAAATCGTATGCGTCGCCGTAGTTGGAACTCGAATATACGCTCCATGAGTTTAAAGCGTGCGAGCCGTTCATCACGCCGATGACGTTTGCGGAAGCCGCAGGATATCCGCGCGACGAAAAGAGGGTCCCCTCGCTCACCTTTCCCTCGTTGCCCGCTGCCGCCACGAAGACCGCTTGCCCTGCGTACTCGTTCGTCACCGCCTTGCCGTACGCCGAATTGTCGGACGTAAACGACATATTGACTACGTCCGCGCCATGCTCGCATGCAAAGGCAATCGCGTCCTTGATCGAAGCGAGCGCAAACGACGAGCCTTTTGAAGCAGGATAACCCGCCTTTATCGGCAGAATTTTGATGTATTTTTCAAGGTTTAGCGCATGAATCAGCGTTGCAATGACCCCCGCCACGTGCGTGCCGTGTCCGTCGCTCGAGTCGTCCAAAATACCGTCCGACTTAAACTTCGGTTCGACGACGGTATTTTTGCCGATGATTTCGTCGTTTTCATCACGCAACAGCACGTCGTACTCGCGGTTTTGACTCTCTTTTCCTTCCTCGTCGTAATTGCCGACAAAAATTTGATGCTCAAAGTTTATGCCCGTATCAATCACTGCGACAACGACGGGATCTTTTTCAAGGCTTTCAAAGTCATAGCCGTCCGCGTCTTCAAACCAACCGTTCACCACGGCTTTTACCATTGCAATATTCAAAAAACTCTCTTGAAAATACCAATCAAACCTCGCGTTTTCTACGCTCTCGACGTACTCGTTCGGAAGAGTTGCGTGCGCTATGCCATGCGAAAATTGTAGACATGAAAACGCGCAAACAAAAAAGACGACCGTCATCGCCAAACAAAGAATTGTCGCTGATTTAATCGTCCTTTTCATAAGTCTAAAGTTTTTAAATTATATCCAAGTGAGAGAGCCGGATGGCGTAATAGTCGCCCACTTGCCGTCCTTTTTGACCTTTGCCTCGCCGTTTTCAAAAGGAGTTGCGGCGTCGAACTCAGGCGCTATCACCATCTCGTTTTGCTTGTTGATATACCCGCACTTTTCGCCCACGCACACCATTGCGAGCCCTTCTGAAAAACTCATCGCGGTGTCGTACATAAGCGGTATGACGAGGTTTCCCTCGCCGTCGATATACCCGCACTTTTCGTCGATTTCAACGGAAGCAAGTCCCTCTTTAAACGCAAAAATCTCGTCGTACATGGTCGGGATGACGATTGAAAAACCGTTTGAATATCCCCACTTTCCGCCTTTGAGCACCTTGCGCCACTCTTCCATTTTGAGAGGCTCTTTGAGTTTTTCAGGCTTTTCGGGTCTTTCGGATTTTTCTTGTTTGACGCTGTTTTTGCCTTGTTTATCAGAGTTTTTGGCTTGCTTTTTTGAAGGTTGTTTTTGAGACTCATCGTCTCTGTCCGCAAGCCCGAATCTTGACTTTTTGCCGCTCTTTTGTTCGGGTTTTACCCCTTTGCCGTCTTGAGATGGCTCGGATTGAGACTGCTTCTCTTGCACCAAGTCTTCGACTCTGAGCGCCATACCTTGACGACGAAGCGCGTTTTTGACCTCAATCAAAATCTTCTTGTTGAGACCTTGGATTTTGTACATATCCTTTTCCGTGCGTTTGACGATGTCTCCCGCGACTCTCACGTGATTTTTAAAGAGCAACGCCCTCGTGGTGTCGCAAAGTTCGAGTTCTTCGAGCGGAAGAGTGAGTTGCTGTTCCGTATATCTTGCAGTCTGCTTCTTTTCCGCCTCTTGAGTTTCAATCGAGGCTGCAGGCTTGCGCTTTTTATAATAAAACTTCTTATTTGCCATACACAAATATTAACACAATAATAAAAATATTTCAAGTATTATAATAAAGTATTATGTTGACTAAATCTTTTTTGGAGTTTATACTTATTTTATGAGTTTTATGGAATTGTCAAAAAGAAAATATTTATATTTCATTATTCTCGCGCTCGCGCTGACCGTAGCGTGCGTTTTCGTATGCCAAAGCGCGACAAACGACGTGGCGTACGCAGGCGACGCATTTCAAGTCGTATTCCCGTCGGCGGGCTATTTTCAGTCATCTCATCCTACGCTCATTGCCGCAAATGAACGATATATGCTCGTCTACGACGCAAGCGAGTCGAGGCTTTACGCCCGCTCGAACGAAACGCCCGGCACGGTCTTCTATGACGTTCAAACGGACGAGGAAGTTTTGAGTCTCTACGCCGTCGGCGACAAGGCGTTTTTCGTGACTGAAAGCAAATTTTTTGCTCTTGACCTCGCGTCGAGCGTGCCGACCATTTTTGAAATCGTTTTGCCTACCCCCGACGACGTCACTTATATCACCACGGACGGCACCTACCTCTATGCAAAATCCGCTTTCGGCTATATAACGATATACGACGACGACTTTAACGTCGCCCTCTCGCAAGACAACGTCCGCAACGTCGCGCTTACAGGCAATTCGGTCGTGCTTGGCAATGCCGACACCCTTTATATTTTCACGACGACCTACGGCTTTCCGCACTACACAATTTTGAATCTTTCAACGGGTGAAACAGAAGAAATCAGCACGACTTCAAGCGTGCAAGCCGCTTCCGTCGGCGACGATACGACGATTTTTGCACTCGTCGGCGGCGTGATCACCTGCATTGACAAGACGAACGGCGAGTCCGTTCTCACGACGGAAATCGCCCCTGACGCTTTTTCCTCTTTTGGCAACACTCTCTTTACGATCGAGGGAGATTCCGTCAAAGTTTACACCCTCTCTCAAGACAAAACTTCACTTGATCTCACCGCGTCTCTCAATATGGTTGGCAAGGACCTTTCGCACTTGAACGCCCCTCTCGACGTCGTAAAAGTCGGCGCGAAGTATGCGATTGCCGACTCATACAACAATCGTATCGCATATTATGAGAACGGCACCGAACTCTCTTCGACCTACGATATGAGCGCGTCCCCATACGCTCTCGCCGCGGACGGCAACGTCCTCTATATTGCAGTCGAAGGACAAATCTTGAAACTGAGCGGCGTTTACGTCGAGCAAAGATACGAGATCGAAGGAGTCAAAGACATCCTCTATCTTGACAAACTCTATGCTCTCAAAGACGACGGAGTGTATTGCCTTGTATCCGGCGAATTCGTTCAACTTTTTGACGTCGCCGCACCTATTGCGCTTGCCTCTGCTGAAGAAGGCACCAACGTATTCATCCTCACCGAAGACGAAGTCGTGGTGATTGACAAAGACGGCAATCGACTTCCTTTCAATTTGACGGGCAACTTTATAGGAGCGCAATCTCTCGCCGTTGACTATGCGGGCAACGTTGTCATCGCCTACGCCGAAAAGGTCGAGGTGTTTGAAAACAACGTCACTTCACTCAACTTCAAGTCAACGACCGAACTTAAGGGTGACGTCCGCGCGACTCTCAACTCTTGTTTGCTCACGGGCGATACTCTCTACTTTACGGCAAGCGAGTCATACGTCGGCAAACTCACTCTCGACGTCGCGACGATAGACGACTATAATCAAGTGATTGTGCCGACCAAGATAAACGCCGAAGCCTACGAGTTCAGACGCGCAAGCAATCAAGCGACGGCATACACGCTCCCTCTCACCAAGAGAAACGAGGCGTTGAGTCTTGCTCCGTCCTCCGTCCTTATGACGTCCGAAAACTCTTTGGCGCCGCAGGATTTCTTGCTTGCGTATGACGGCAAAAACCTCTTCTACATTCCAAAAGACGAGTTTGAAACAGTCGATTTGGACGAATTAAGTGGCGAATACGTCGCGACCAAAGAGACTACCCTCTTTGAACTTCCCAACGTTGAGAGCGACGGCAACGTCACGATTGACGAAGGCACGCACGTAGTTTTTGAACACTCAACGGCAGGATTTATGACGGGCAATTGGGTGATTGTAAAGTACGACTCAAAGACGTATTTTGCAACACAAGCGGACTTCGCCGAATACGTCCCTCCTGCGCCCGAACGCAAAACGACTTATGGCAGAGCCAAGGGCACGAGAGTAGGCGGAATCGTCAACGTATATCAATCCGCGGACACCGAAAGCGTCGTCATTCTTGAAATCGCCGACGGCACGAAACTTGAAATTCTTGACGAAACCGGCGACTTCTATCAAGTCAAAATCGGCGAAACGATCGGCTATATGTCAAAGAGCGACGTCGAACTCGGCGCACTCACTTCCGTGCAAATCGTCTCAATCGTCCTCGCAATCGCAGTGCTCCTTGCAGGCTCCACGATATTCGTCGCAATCTATATGACGAAGAAAAAACAAGCCAACGAATGACAGTCTTTGACTGTTAATAAAAAAGGACTTCAAAACAAAGTCCCTTTTAATACTTATACTAATGAGCGCAATATTTGGATGAAGAGCGCGAAAGAGCCCGCTTGCGAGAGATGAGCGTACAAAACGTACGTGACCACAAGGAGTAAATAACTTGCTTGCAAGGATTACGAACGACGATGTGGACGACGCGTGAAACGCAAGACCCTCGAGCAAACGGGCTCTGACAAAGCTATTCGCCAAATAGTGCGCTCATTTTATTTTGTGCATAGCAACGTCATACGCCGCGGACGTCGCGTCCGCAATGCGTCCAACCTTCTGCGCGTCGCCGATGACGAAGAGACGCTCAAACTGCCCTTCAAAGTCCTTGACGAGATTGTTGACGGGACGCGCGCCGAGTGAGAGTACGACAGCGTCAAAGTCGTAGTGTTCGGGAGCACCCGTTGACACAGGCTTTCTATTCTTGTCGAGTTTTACAGGCTCAAGCACGACGCCCTTCTCGTCTATTGCGTTCAGTTTGTGCGAAAGAATATATTCCGTGCCCTTTGCGTTGAGTTTTGGAAGCACGTCGTCGAGGTGTTGGAACCAGGTTCCCGGCGCAACTCTGTCCGCCATTTCGACGATTGTTACCTTGTTGCCGTACTCGACGAGGAGTTCAGCCGTTTCAAGTCCTGTCATACCCGAGCCGATGAGCGCGACCTTTTTACCTTCAAGATACTTTTCACCGCTCAAAATCTGCGTCGTAGTATAGACGTTTTCACGGTTTACACCCTCGATAGAGCGAGGTCTCACAGCGCTTGCGCCCGTTGCGATGATGACGGCATAAGGGTTAAGCGCCTTGACTGTATCGAGGTCTGCCTTTACGCCGAGACGGATTTCTGCGCCCTGCTTTTCGGCGTTCGTCTTCATATCCACGAAGCACCAACCGAGTTTTTCCTTCTTCGGAGGTTTGTTGGCGAGTTGAATCTGACCGCCGACCTCTTTGGCTTGTTCAAGCACGATAGGTTTAAATCCGCGTCTTGCGAGCATTTCCGCAGCGGTAAGTCCCGCGACGCCCGCGCCGACGATGACGACAGTCCTGCCCTCTCCGTCTCGTTTGAGATTTTCAAACTCACGCTCTCTGCCGACGGTTGGGTTGACGGAGCAGTAGCCGTGATCTCCGTGATAGGCGTTGTCTTGCATAGATTGAATGCAATAGAGACAGCAGATACAACGCTTGATTTCGTCCTCTCTTCCGCTCTCTGCCTTTTCCGCCCAATGCGGATCTGCGATGTGTGGACGACCGAGAGAAACGAAGTCTTGCACGCCTTCTTCGAGTTGTTTTTCGGCTTGTTCAGGCGTTCTGATGAGGTTTGCCGCGATGACAGGAATATTTATTTCCTTCTTGACAGCCGCGGCGAGATACTTACGCCAACCGCATTCAAAACTCGTAGGCTCGAGCCAATAGTTGAAAGCGTCGTAGCTTGCGGAAGAAACGTCGATTGCGTCAACCCCCATATCCGCGATGGCTTTTGCGTATTTTATGCCCTCTTCCATCGTATAGCCTTTGCCTTTTTTGCCGATTTTCTCGTAGAACTCGTCGATTGTAAGGCGGACGACGATCGGATAGTCTCCGCACTCTTTTCTTATACCCTCTATGATTTCGCGCACGAAACGTAGGCGGTTTTCAAAACTTCCGCCGTATTCGTCCGTTCTTTGGTTGGTGTTTGGACTGAGGAATTGTTGAATGAGGTAGCCGTGCGTGCCGTGAAGTTCCACACCGTCAACGCCTGCCTTTTTGCAACGGACCGCGCCGTCGACGTATTGTTGAATAATCTTTTTGATTTCTCTATGCGAGAGCGCGCGCACTTTTGTGTTGGCATAGTATGCGGGCTCGCAAGCGGAAGCGGAAACAGCCTTTTTTGAAAGGTGGTGTTTTTCAAGGAAAGGCGCGACCTTCGGTGCGATTTTAAAGAGCATTTTCGGAAAAGACTTGCAGACGCGCGTCGCCGCGATACAAAGCGGTACCGTGCCGATTGCAAGTCCGACGTTTTGACGTCCCGGATGATGCAACTGCACGAAAAGTTTTGCGCCGTGCTTGTGAATGCGATTTGCAAATTCGGTAAGTCCCGGGATTTGATAGTCGTGGCTCACGCCGAGTTGTGCAAACGCCGCGGCGCCCGTCTTGTCGTTTATACGGGTGATTTCCGTCATAATAAGACCTGTGCCACCCTTCGCGCGCTCCTCATAGTAGTCCATAAGTTGCTCGGTCGTACAGCCGTCAAACTGACCGAAGCCCATGAGCATCGGAGACATAACTATGCGGTTTTTGATCTCGCAGTTGCCTATTTTCATAGGACTAAAAAGCATTTTATATTCCATAATTCTCCCCAGAATATTTAATATATGAATATTTTAGCACTTAAACTCGCACATTTCAATAGTAAAAATGTTATTTATAAAATAAAAAGGCACGAAAGTGCCTTTTAACCTGATTTAACAAAATTGTACTCGTTCGAAGACGTGTCTGGAGCCGCAATGGCGCGACGCGCTAAGCGGACAATCCAGTGAATTGTCCGTAGCCAAAGCGAACGAGGTGGATGCCCTCGGCAACGCCGAAGTCGGAGGCGGCTCGACCTCGCAATGGCGAGGTCAAATTGCGTCCGAACGGGGTCGATTCAGTACGAGATTTTGAGACATCCTGTTGGCTTTGCCGTCTCAAAATCGAAGTGGCATAATTAGGAACGAATCTTTTGAGTGAGGCGCACGGTGTCCCTTGAGCGACTACTTGCTTTTGTAGAGAATAGCAAGGTCAAAATGCGAAAGTTCTATTATTCCTTAAGAGCATTTTGACTTGTGTTCGGTCTATTCCGCGGTAGGGAAACCTGGCGGAGCAGGAAGGGTTGTTTTATTTTTTTAGTTAAACAACGCCATTCATTGACTGCCAAGAGGGCTCTGACAAAGCAGGTCGCCAAATTGTGCGGTTTTTATAAATTGTTTTGCTGTTTGTATGCGCGAACAGTATTCGCAAGGAGCATCGTGACGGTCATAGGTCCGACGCCACCCGGCACCGGGGTGATATAACTGCACTTTGGCGCGACGTTCTCGAAGTCCACGTCACCGCAGAGTTTGCCGTTTTCGTCTCTGTCCATACCGACGTCGACGACGACGGCGCCGTCCTTGACCATATCGGCTTTCAAGAACTTCGCTTTGCCGATTGCCACACAAAGCACGTC
>Ga0256405_10011402_pt1 | contig 11368 bp, 2 predicted proteins | sample RumenRJG_02DNA_FD_189096 | JGI IMG/M metagenome (GOLD analysis project Ga0256405, IMG submission 189096) | Bovine rumen microbial communities from Lethbridge, Alberta, Canada - RJG_02 | ecosystem: Host-associated > Mammals > Digestive system > Stomach > Rumen | place: Canada: Alberta | collected...
TCAAGTAGTATCTTGGCATATTTAAGACATAGCTCTTCCTCATCAGAAGGCAAGTTTACCATCACGTTGTAAACCATTTCACCATATGAATCCGATAAATTTTTTCTAATATTCTCTTCCAATTGCTCGACTAAGGAAATCCAAGTTCTTGCGAACTGCAAATATCTAAGCAGAGCTCTTTTATCTGAAGGGACATCATAGTTTGAGCGTTCAATTCTTTCTAAAAATATCTGCCATATTCTACCTTTTCTACCTCTGCTTTTACCCTTTTTCACAAGGATCTTATAAACGTGTTCATCCCTCAGCGCACTATCAAAGAATTCAGCCAATCGCTTTGGGTATTCATCATGTAACCCATCAACACGTATACGTCTATAAATACGTTCCCTTACTTTATCTAAGGCTTCCCTTGCCTCATCTGTCCATTTTGAGTTTGCTATGATTTCTTTAAGCAAAGGGTTCATTGCAAAACGGTATTTTCCTATTTCCTCAACCCACCCTTCTGCAATAAGTTCGTTCAAATCGTCAATCGCTATATCTCGATATATATCCTCCAAATCATCAAGCCAGATATACCCGTCAGCAAAAACAGCTATCATTTTCAAAAGGTTCTGTTTTTCCGTAGACATATCACCTATAGAAAACAGTCTTTCTATTACAGCAGCGATTGTTTCATGATATACCTCAGCATCTTTGATATAAGTTATTTTCTCTCTTTCAAATTGAGGTAATTTATTAATTTGCAATTCATATGATAAATCTTTAAACGATAAACGACTTGTACTTATCTGCTTTGAGATTAGTTCTATTATTAGAATGTTGTAGCAGGCTTTATATAATATGTCATCGACGTATTGTTGATTTTTTTCAGATATAATATTGCCTGAATGATATTCAACAATTTGATAAAGCGTTTTCTTGTCTGTAATTTCCGTTAAATAAATTACATCAAACCTAGGATCTTTTCTGTTTTCCCTAGTGATAACAACTATTTTCCATGGACCAGCAAGAAATTCTATACATGATTTCTCAATTTCTCCTCTAAAATCATCTATGATGAAGATGTTATTTTCTTCGTTTAATATGTCTGTAAGTGCATTTTTCTTTCTAACATAATATTCATCTGTGCTTTCTTCCGGATCTTTCTCAATGGTATTAATATGCAGTTGAGAGTCATCAGTAATAGTTCTCTTAAAAGAGTCTCTATATGAAAGCCAGAACACATTGTCGTATTCGTTTCGAATATCATATAGAAACTGCCTCACCAATGTACTCTTACCGTTTCCATCTATCCCGGAAATGATAATGCATTTTTCATCACTGTGATACCAAGCATTCAACTTTGTTAGTTCTAGTGATCGCCCCACAAAAAGTACAGGTTTCGTCAAATGTGACGGGGTCACAATTATCTTTCTTTCATCGGCATATTCCTCTGCCTTATTCAGCTCTTGAATGAATTCTGAAACACTTTGATAACGATTCCTATAAAACGGGGCAAGCGCATTATGAAACAGCTCTTCTAAATATAAGAATAGTTTCTTATTATAACGGCTTATATCACATATATTTTCAAAAGCATAGTGAGTATTTTTTTCACATTCCCTGGCAGATGGAGTCCTTTTGAAAATCAAATAAAATAGCAATGCACCAATAGAATAAATATCCGACCAGGGGCCAATTCTATTCATCTGTCCAAGCTGCTGTTCTACAGGCGCGAATCCTCTCGTATATGACAGTCTGTATGTATTTATATTCCCCACGTGGTCAATTGGCAAAACAGAATCAAAGTCAAAGAGATGCACCGAGTTCGCTTGATTTTTTAAAATCCAAACATTGCCCGGCTTAATATCAAGGTACAAGCTTCCAGAAGAGTGCAACTTCTCAATGTTAGAGGCCAGATTTTTGATAATCGTCATTGCATCCTTAATTGAAGAAACAGTATATTCTGTCAGGGTCTGTCCCTCTGAATAAGCCGTAACAATATATAGCGTATTATTTGCGACGTAAATGTCGCTCGGAGCTGATACGGCATTGGTTAATCCATTTGTCCCAAATAGCTTAGAATGCAATTCAAAAGAGTTAGCAACTTCCTCTTTTCGTTCTTCAAATAAATGGGCGTCTGAATCTTGAACAGCTAAGAATCCGTCGTCCCTTCTTTCTATTTTGAGCGTGAAAGGGTAGCATTCTTTAATCCGCACACGAATAGGAATTCCCTGATTGCTATTGTATGATCCATCATATGCTATACACGTGCCGCCTCGGCCGATTTCTTTTTCAATATAGTACTCTTTACTGTTGCCGCGCCCATCATACAGTTTTAGCAGGCCACTGTGCAATGCTATACGTGAATCCATGAAGCACCTCCAAACATTAAAATAGAATCGCTGTTGTAACCATTTTAATATTTGTTTTTATAGAGTTGGATTTGCGAGTGCATTAAGTATAACTCTTTAATAAATCCATATATTCGCGGAATGATGATAACGGCCCGTCGCGAAAGCAACAGAATAAAAAAATCCAATCGAACGGGTTTCCGTAATACAATTCCTGATATCCGCACTCCAGTAAATAACTATTTATTGTGGAAATACAACTGGCTGCGTCGGAATCTTCTTTGTCATAACTATTTCGCTCTAAAGCAAGACTTACCCAAAAACGATAAAACAGGAGAAAAATTAGTATCTTTCTCATACGTTCCGGAGATACTTCTTTCCCTCTCATAACACGTTCTAATCCTTGCTTATCCGGAAAATTCTGCTCAGCGACCTTATGCATTACTGCGTTGTCTTTTAAAAATGTCTTAATCGACCTGTTTTTTTCTATAGCCGGTATTTTCCCATTATCGTATCCAATTATTTGCTTATAAATATCCCAGAATGATCGCGATTTTAGTTTTTTTCTTCCCTTCTCTTCTGTTACTATAGGATCCAAGACTCCTTCTTCTATTTCTCGGTTTGCCAACCCATTTTCTGCAGAAATTTCCTCCCATATTTCACGAACATCCTTTGTGGCTGTTACCATGTTTATATCAAAAGCATGGTAATTATCATTCAAATATTTTATTAGCTCCTGAATGGATGTCATTCTGTCTATTTCCGTCAATATTGATTCGGTATAAGGAATATCCACATAATCATTTTCGACCTCAATACCTTTTATTTTTGAAATGATTGCTTGTGCCGTTTGATACTTTAACCCGTTTTTTAAGCAATAATAATAGACTGCCTCATCTATTCTATGGCAGTCAATGCCTCTTAACAGGCATACCTTACAAAAGAAATTATTAGCTTCCTCGACATTGAGATGGAAGGCAAAACAGAACAGATAACCTGTTTCCTTCTCTATTCTGCTACCTTCACTGAACCATTTTTTTATATTTCTTTTTTCAAAAACTATTTCTTCAATTTCGAATTTCTCAGAGATATAAGCAATCTTACATTCCGTATCACCCAAATCTCCTGTATACCCATGTCCTTGGATGAAAAGAGAAATTGCGTCTGAAAATGGTCTAAATGTGGAGGCGACGTCAATCAGTTTCTGAACGTACTCTTCTTCTTCCCAGTCCAATGGCTCTAATTTACTTGCAATTGTTCTTAATTTTTCTGTATATTCTGCCATGTCAGTCACCTTTCAAATCATGGTTTCAATACTGTATTTCATCTCAAAATTATAACACACTAATGAAAAAGGGTGCTGTGAAGAATAATCTTCATTGCCCCCTTTTCTTGCTATACGATGACTCTTGACAGTAATAATAAATCTGATCTGAATTAACGTAATCAGGTTTTCGTTTAGTGTTTAAGAATTCTCTTACGCCCTCAAAGGAGCGCCTACATTATCAACAAACGACCCGTTCAGAATTTTGATGATGTCTGTGATCCATCCAAACATAAATAAACCCATTGTGAACATAAATACAAATCCTCTCCCATAGCGCCCCACATAGAAATAATGTGCTCCAAATAATCCCAGAAAAATGCAAAGAAGAAGCGCCGTTGTCTTGCTTTTATCAGATGTACTTGTCACATAATTTGCCATAATCATATTCTCCGTTTTGAAATATCAAAATTTACGATGTCGATGGATATTGTACTTCAAACAAGATGTCTTCGTTCCCACCAAAACGGTGGGAATTGATACTTATTTTGTCTGTCTTTTGTCAGCTTCCATTCTGCTTTATGGTATCTGCAGCTTTTTAAAAGTACAGCTAATTCCTACCTGGAAAAAGGAACCGGCCTTTTGTCCCCGAATGGGTTTCAAAAGACCGGTTACCGAATCACTTTTCATTAGTTGCAGTGTAAAATGGAATACTGTGCTTTCTGTTTTCCAGATTGATACGCCTTTTCTTTCAGATGCTTAGTTCTTCCTTTTGTGGCTCTGCTCCTTATCCATCCCTCTTTTTACATACCAGAAGGATCCCGCAAAGACTCCTCCAACAATGAACAATATGATCCACAAAACGACATTCGTGGTGTCGCCTGTCTGGGGATTGCTGTAGGACCTCCGTGTAGACGTAGACGGTGTCGAGCTGCCTCCCTTCGGTGTGGAAGATCCGCCGCCCCCGCTGGGAGTGTTGGTCTTCTTTGTCCCCTTCGGTGCATCGACCATGGCGACTTTCTGAATCTCACCGGTCTCCTTCACAATAAATCTCACGTCTTCCGCTACTTCATATCCGTTGGGTGCTGTCACTTCACGGAGGGTGTAGGTACCGGGCTTGAGTTTCTCGATCATGTGGGGTTCCTTGCCGGAGGTCCAGCTTTCGACTTTCTTTCCGTCCTTGTCAAAGATGGTCAGTTTTGCGCCGGGCAGCTCCTTCTTTGTCACCATATCGGTCTTCGTGATCTGCACTTTCGTGTAATCATCGACCATGGCAACCTTCTGGATCTCGCCTGTCTCCTTAACAGTGAACTTCACATCTTCAGCACGGACGTATCCGTCAGGGGCAAGTTCTTCGCGGAGGGTATAGGTGCCGGGCTTGAGCCTCTCGATCATGTGGGGTTCTTTTCCGGAAGTCCATGTCTCTACGGTCTCTCCGCTTTTGTCAAAGATGGTCAGCTTTGCGCCAGGGATCTCTTCCTTCGTCACCATATCGGTCTTGGTGATCTGGACCTTTGTATAAGCGTCTTTCATGTAGACCTTCTGGATGTCTCCGGTCTCCTTGACGGTGAACTTTACATCTTCGGCACGGAGATAGCCGTCGGGGGCGAGCTCCTCACGGAGCATATACTCGCCGGGCTTAAGCATTGTAATGTAGTGGGGCTTGTCGCCGGAGACCCACTTCTCGATGACTTTGCCGTCCTTGTTAAACAGTGTCAGGTGGGCGCCGGGGATCTCCTTGCAGGTAGTCATATCCTGTTTGGAGACGTGTACCTTGGTATAGTCGTCCTTCATGTAGACCTTCTGGATCTCGCCGGTCTCCTTAACAATGAACTTAACATCTTCAGCACGGACGTATCCGTCAGGGGCAAGCTCCTCGCGGAGCATGTATTCGCCTGCGGGAAGGCGCTCGATCAGATGGGGTTCTTTTGTGGAGACCCATTTCTCGATCACTTTTCCGTCCTTGTCAAAGAGTGTCAGGTGGGCACCCGGGATTTCCTTGCAGGTGGTCATATTCTGCTTGGAGATTTCCACTTTCGTGTACTTGTCCTTCATTTCCACCTTCTGCTCGATGCCGGTGTCCTTGACTTCAAACTTGACGTCCTCCGCCCGGACATATCCGTCGGGGGCAAGCTCCTCACGCAGCACGTACTTTCCGATCGGGAGCTTTTCGATGTAATAAGGCTCTTTCCCGGAAGTCCATGTCTTTACAACTTTTCCTTTCTCGTCAAAAATAGTCAGTTTCGCTCCAGGTATCTCCTCGCAGGTGGTGATGTCAGTTTTGGAGATCTTTACTTTTGTTACGTCATCCTTCATCTCCACCTTCTGGACCTCCATGGTGTCCTTCACGGTAAATACGATGGATTCCGCAGTCGTATAGCCGTCCGCAGGTTTCCGCTCAACGAGTTCGTATTCCCTGTTGGCGTGGAGGTATTTGATCAGGTGAGGTTTCTCTTCGGAGACCCACTCGTCCACTACATTTCCTGCATAGTCAAGGACCTGGAGGTGTGCTCCCGGAATCTCACTGCCGCCGGTGATGTCGGTCTTAGTGACCTCCACCTTAGTGGGTTCGTTGACAAAAGCAAACTCAAAGGATACTGTCTCCTTTTCATCGCCTTCGTATTCAAAAGTAAATTCCTTCTTCTCCTCACTGGTCACATAGCCGCGGGGTGCGGAAACTTCCCGGATATAATACTTTCCGTCCACGGGCAGATCAGCAGTGAAACTGATCTCGCCGTTTTCATTGGTCGCCCTCATCTCGATCATCTCATCTTTTTTGATCAGGACTTCACCGGACGCGGACAGGATGTCTTCAGCCGCATAAAGGGCGAAGGATGCGCCCTTCAGGGCTGTTTCTGTTTCAGAATCTTTCTTTGTCAGGTGCAGGGATACCTTCTGGCGGACATTCTGCCACTTCTCGTCATAGACGACGATCTCCGTGTACTGGTCACGGTAGGTGAGGTCCACATAGCGGGGCTCACTGTCGAGGACATAACCGTGTGCGGTCTCTTTCTCCACGACATAGTACCTGCCCAGGGGAAGGTCTCCCAGTTTCGCGATACCAGTGCTGTCCGTGGTGATGGTCCCTACCAGCTCGTCCTTCTTAAAATAGTCTTCGGCAACACCGTCTGCTGCTTTGATATCCTCCGCAGCATAGACTTCGAAGGTGACGGATGTCAGGGTCCCGGAGAGATATTCAAAGAAGTTCTCCACCGTTCCCTTTGCGGCATCCACGGGAGTTACCTTGTCCAGAAATTCTCCCTTCTTGTCGATGATGAGGAGCGCAGTCGGAACCTTGTCCTGCATCTCGACCTTCTGGATCTCGCCGGTATCCTCCACAGTGAAAACAACATCTTCCGCACGGAGGTATCCGTAAGGTGCAGTCTCTTCGCGCAGGACATAGGACTCGCCTGCGGTCAGGCAGCGCACCATGTGAGGCTCGCCTTTGACTGTGGTCCATCGCTCGATCACTTCCCCACTGCGGGTAAGGATCGTCAGGACCGCTCCGTCGATCTCTTCGGCACTGGTGATGTCAGATTTTGTAAATTCGACCTTTGTGGGTTCATTTTTCTTTACTGCACTCAGCTTCACAACAGGAATATCCTGTCCCTGGTAGGAAGCATCGAAAGTGAGCACTTCGTCGGAGGAAATATATCCTGCCGGAGCCTTGTGCTCTTTTACGTAGTACTGCCCGAGCGGCAGGTCCAGGTCAAAAACAGCAATGCCGTCTTTGCCGGATACTGATTCCGCAAGGAGGGTATCAGTCTCCACGAGCGACATATCCGCATCTGCCAGCATAGTGCCCTCGGCTGTGTTGATGTTCTCTGCAGCATAGAGTCCGAAAACAGCCCCTTCGACCTTTGCCCCGGTCTCAGAATCCTGTTTTTCCACAGAGATCTCCACACGCTGGCGTTCATTGGAAAATCCCGCAGCCTGCTCGATCACCGGAGTCTCCTGGTCCTGATAAGAGAAGGTCACTTCCTGCGGCTCGGTGTTCAGGACAAAGCCCTCCGGAGCTTTTGTCTCTTCCACACGGTAAGTACCAAGGGGGAGGCCGCTCACTTCCGCACTCCCGGATTCATCCGTTGTTACAGTTGTGACAATGGAATCCTTCTCATAGATCCGGATCCTGCTGCCGTCTTTGTCCTTCTGGAAATCCGGTGTGAAGATATCCTCCGCCGCATAGACAGTGAACTCTGCACCGGCAAGACCGCGCTCCTCAAAGTGGAAATCTGTGTCAAAGGAAGTCAGGACCTGGCCGGATTTCCTGATGGTAAGTTCACCCTTGACGGGATGGTTTGCGACCTCGACTTCAATGATGGCATCCCCGGATGTTTTATCCACCTGGTAGGCCGTATTGGTGTCCACATCCACTTCAAATGTGTCAGGGTTCCTTACATATCCTGCCGGAGCCATGACCTCCTCGATCCGGTAGTGCCCGGGTTTAAGGTTATTGGGCAGGATCAGCCAGCCGTTCTCATCCGTGAAATAGGACTTGTGGGTCGTCACGGACGGATAGGTGGTCACCTGCTCAACGTATTCGTTTGCGTTTACGTCAAAAACCTTGAATTCCGTCCCCGGAAGGAGGATGTTCTTCTTCGTCTCATCATCCTTTTTGATGATCTTGAGCTTGGCCTCAAACTCATCATCGAGGAGTACACGCCACTGCTGCGGTGTCGTCGGATGGTTCTCAGTGATGGTCACTTTGAAGTCATCGACGGGTGTAAAGTTGTGGGGTGTCGTGGTCTCGCGGACAATATATTTTCCGTAAGGGATTGGGATGGAAACTGCATATCCCTTCTTGTCCGTGAACATTTCTGTCTTTCCGTCAGAGGTCAGCACAATGGGTTTTGCGCCGGTGAAATCATAGCTGCCGTCGGGCTTTGTCTTCAGCGAACTGATCAGGTAGGCGGAGAATCCCACACCCTGCAGCAGGTCCGCATCGGTCTTGCCGTTGTCAGCGGCTTTGATCACCTGGAAAGGCTGCTTGATCACCTGTTCTTTGGAAGTGCAGGTCTTTTTGACTGTCTTTACAAGGTCTCCCTCATAGGCACAGTCGATGTCATATTCTGTTTCATCCAGAAGATAGCCCTCGGAAGGAATCAGCTCCTTGATGAAATATTTTCCGAGATACAGGTCTTCCACAAACGCTTTCCCGCCGGCGTCAGTCGTCAGCGTAGCCACCTGTGCACCTGCCTTATACAGGACACCTGTCTTCCCATCGGGATGGGAGATGTTTTCACGGGCAAAGAGGCCATAGGTCGCTTTGAGGAACTTGGCATCGCCCTGGGGGATGCCGGTCTCTTTGTCAACTTTGGTCAGATCGATCCGTGCATTCACCCTCTCGTTTACAAATGTATGAGAGAAAGCGACTTCCGCCTGTTTCTCATTGGTGTAATTGAATGTAAATTTGAAAGTGTCGGTCTGGTTCCGGAAGTAATTCTTCGGAGCCTGGATCTCTTTTACATAGTAGCTGTTGTTGATGGGAAGATCCGACTTGAAGGCAGCGCTTCCGTCTGCGCCTGTCGTTACCTTCTCAATGAACGTATCCTTTTTGACGACGACCTTACCGTCTGCGGACTTGATGTCAGCCCCGGCATAGATCCCGAAGATTCCTCCGGAGAGGGGATTCTTTGTGGTGTCGTCCTGTTTCACAACGGTTACTTTTGCCTTCTGACGGTCATTTTTGATAGTCACGTCCCCGAGTACCACTTCACCGGACAGGGAGGCAAGGGACAGGGTGATATCCTTACCCGCATTGTTCAGGACGAAATCCTTCGGTGCGCCGGTCTCCTTTACGGTATAGGTCCCGAGATAAAGGTTGTCGAGGACAACGCTGCCGTCATTGCCGGTTGTAAGGCTGTCTTTTACGAGGTCGCCCTTTTTAAAGATCGTCCTGCCGCCTGCAGACTTGATCTCCTCCCCGGCATAGACCGCGAAAGTGGCTCCCTTCTGTTTACGGGTCTCATATTTGAAGGTGGTACCTCCATCCGTTACTTCCGCACCGGAGAGCACCTGGCCTTCTTTGTAGATGGTGAGCTTCCCGCGGATCTCCTCGTTGGTAAACGTATGAGAGAAGGTAATGGATGCCTCTTTGTCGTTGGTGTAGGCAGCCGTAAAGTGGTAGACATCACTGCCGTTCAGCTTATAACCGGTCGGGGCAGAGAGCTCCTTTACAAAGAACTTGTTCCCGATCGGAAGATCCGCAGAGAACTTTCCCTTGCCGTCTGAACCGGTCGTTACTTTCCCGATCAGGGCATCTTTCTTGACAATGACCGTTCCTGCGGCGTTTTTAATGTCTGCGTCAGCGTAGAGTCCGTAGACGGCGCCCTGGATGACGGTCTCAGTGAGCTTGTCCTGTTTTACAGCCGTGACTTCCACCTTCTGACGGTCATTGCTGAATGTCGCTGTACCGGTCACATCAGCACTGGTGCTGCCTGCCGTAAGGGTAACAGTCTTGCTCTCACCTTTGTTTACATAGTTTGCGGGAGCACCGGTCTCAGTGACCACATATGTTCCCATGTGCAGGTTGGAGAGGGTTCCCTCACCATTGCTCCCGGTCTTGATCGTGCCGACCGAAGCTCCCTTCTTGTGGACGACGGTCCCGTCCGCGGAAGTGATGTCCGCACCTGCTGTCACGCTGTAGGTTGCTCCGGGGAGTTTGTCTGTTTCGTATTTAAATGTGGTTCCGCTGCTGTCCGATGTGGCTCCGGTCAGGACCTGGCCCTGCTTGGTGACCTTGATGGATCCCATGATCTCATCGTCCTTGAAGCTCTTTGTCACGGTCGTTCCAGCCGCCAGATTGACTGCAGTCACTTCTGTGGAAAGCTTAAAACCTTTGGGCGGAGTCAGCTCTTTCAGATACACGGTTCCGGAAGCATTGAGCTCCACAGTGGAAGTGCCGTTTGCATCTGTGGGGGGCATCTTTACCAGCAGGCTTGTGCATGCCTTGTCGGAATAGACTCCATAGACCGCGCCGGAAAGCTTTTTCGAACCTGCGGCATTGGCTTTGGTAATGGTGAGCTTTGCGCTCTCGACCCAGGTCACAGTCAGTTCCACATATTTGGCTTCTGCGTCTACGGCTTCTCCGAAAACAAGTGCGAGATCCTGTTCCTCATCGGAACCGCCCGCGATCATGTAGGCGGAGTAATCCTTGGTGACACTGCCGTTGAGTTTTGAGTACCAGGTCTTGCCTGTACTCTGTGCCTGCGTCAGCGGAGCAGAGAAATAAAACTTTGTTCCTCCGGGGATCTCCACAGTTGCTCCTGCCGCGCTGGTCTTGCCTGTTGTGACATTGTGGAGCTTAACACCTGCAGGAAGTTTAAAGGTGATCGTCTGCAGAGTATCTGCTTTGAAAGTGATCTCCTTTGTCCGCTGGGTGGTACCGTCCACGTAAGCTGTCACTGTTTCGGGCGTGAGCTCCATGTCTACATCCGGGATATCGGGCATGTTCTGACAGTAGTTGTACATTTCCAGTGCCAGCTTTTTGCCCTTGTCGCTTGTTCCACGAAAAGCTGCCTCGCCCTCGTTTGCGTACCCTGCCGCGAGATGAGTGATGATGAAACGCTCCGGGGCGGACAGTTCGGGATATTTCTCCGCAAAAAAGCCTTCGTCGCCTGAAAACTTGGTTCCGTAATAGCAGACCTTTGCCAGTGTCTTGCTGTCCTTCATCTTTGTGATGGTGTAAGTACCTGACTCAGGGGCACTCTTCGAAGGTTCGATGCAATATGCTGTAGCAGAGATGTTCCCGTATTTTACGTAATAGGGATGG
>Ga0256405_10011404_pt1 | contig 11365 bp, 7 predicted proteins | sample RumenRJG_02DNA_FD_189096 | JGI IMG/M metagenome (GOLD analysis project Ga0256405, IMG submission 189096) | Bovine rumen microbial communities from Lethbridge, Alberta, Canada - RJG_02 | ecosystem: Host-associated > Mammals > Digestive system > Stomach > Rumen | place: Canada: Alberta | collected...
GGGGAGATGTCGCGCAGCGACAAAGGGGACGGGCTTGTTAAGCTTGCCCCACACCCCACCAAAGGCGCTGCCTCTGGACTCTGCCAAAGGAACACAGTCCCTTTGGAATCCCATTCATTGGTATAAGGACTTTTTTGACAGACAGATAGAGGCGAACCATTCGGTTCGCCTCTTGTTACTCTTCTTCGTTTTCTTCCTCTGTTTCAACAGGGAGCTTTTCAACGCGACAGACCTCGATTCGGTGATGTCTGACTTCAAGCACATCGATGTGAAGCCCGTCCTTGTCAAGACTGAGCTGCGTTCCGTCCTTCGGTATCTCGCCAAGCATAGCTATGACATAGCCGCCGAAAGTCTCGTATTTATCCGCAGGAAGTACTATCTCCAACTCCTCACATACGCTGCTGAGTGAGCTTATACCTGGAACTGTCCAGATATTTTCATCTGTCTGTTCGAGGCGTACTGACGGCTCGTCTTCGGGGTCGTCGGCAAAGTCACCGACAAGTTCCTCAACAAGGTCTGTAATGGTGATTATACCGCTCATGCCGCCGTATTCGTCAACAACTACCGCAAAATGATCCGCGCCGCGCTGTTTCATCTGGTCAAACAGCCTGTCGGCTTTCATATTCTCGTGGACGAAACTCGGTTCACGGACTGCCTTAGCCATTATATTTTCGCGGCTTTTGTTCTCAAGGCGGAAATAATCCTTTGCATTGAGCACACCTATTACGTTATCCACGCTTTCTCCGCATATCGGGAATGACGAGTGTCTCGTGCGGTGGATAGTCTCCTCCCAGATGCTGATGTCATCATTGCTCCAGAGCACATCAACGTCGGTACGATGAGTACAGACCTGCTCGGCAGTCATATCGTCAAAGGCGAAAACATTTTTGATTATGCGGTTCTCGTCCTCGTCGATAGTGCCTTTTTCGGCACCTGCATCGGACATCATGAGTATTTCTTCCTCGGTAACGGTATCGTCCTCACTTTCGGGGTCGATGCCGAGTATCTTCAATATGCTGTTTGCTGAGATGTTAAGCAGCCACACCAGCGGTGCAAAAAGCTTTGAAACAAACGAAATGAAGCCGCTCATTGCAAGAGCTATCTTTTCGGGATCTTTCATTGCTACGCGCTTTGGTACGAGCTCGCCGAAAACGAGCGTAAAGAATGAGAGTATCAGCGTTATAAGTACTACCGATATCTTTTTCACTACAGCTGAAGGTATATTTATATCGGTTTTGGTTATCAGCGAGGTAAAGCTCTCGGAAAAGCTGTCCGCTGCAAAAGCAGCTCCGATAAATCCTGCGAGGGTTATTGCGACCTGGATCGTCGCAAGGAATTTTGTCGGACTGTCTGTAAGTTTTTTCAGTCGTGTTGCTTTTTTATTGCCGCTTGCCGCAAGTTTTTCAAGGTGTACATCATTTGTTGAGATGACCGCAACTTCCGTGCAGGCGAAGAGCGCATTGAGCGCGATAAGTATAATTTGCAGAACTAATTGCCCTATCATTTCATATCCTCCGTTAAGATCAGTATATTTTTACGTTACATTCAGACAAAACTGCACAGAGCCTGTGCTGAAAATGCGCTGTCAGGCGTATTTCGTACGGTTTGTCTTTACAACCTCATAAAGGCACAGCCTAACACAAACGATAGTGAAGACCATGCCTCTTGTATATGTATGTAACGGAGTAATTTCCGCAATTATCATTATCACTGCCGTCAGGGGCAACGTCCATTAAGTTTTCATCTCCTGTTCTGTTAAAGATGATAATATTATATCGTATCCTTGCTATTTTGTCAAGTATATGATATATTATGAGTAAAGATAGTGCTTTTTGAAAAAATTTTCTGTTTCTGTGCACAATTTCATTCTCTTCATGTGTGTGTTAAGTGAAAGGGGGTCACAGCAATGTATCCAAATGACAATACAGCCTTATACGCATTCAGAAAATTCGGAAACAACGTCCTTCGTGCCGCTTACGCTTTCTGCGGAAGCTACGCCGAAGCCGAAGATATAGTTCAGGACGTTTTTCTGTCACTGCATACCGAACCTAAGACCTTTAACGATGACGAACACCTCAAAGCGTGGCTTCTCAGAGTGACTATAAACAAGTGCAAAAACCTGCGAAGGAGCTTTCGTTTCAGCCGCACCTGCTCAATAGACGAGCTTGAACATTCGGAAGCTGTTTCGGAGATAGGTACTGACGGACGAGAGCTGCGAAACAGGATAGCGGCTCTGCCGCAGAAATATTCGGAAGTACTGTTCCTTTACTATTATGAGGGTTACAATATCAAAGAGATAGCAGAGATGCTCGGAAAAAATGAGAATACAGTGGGTTCGCTTCTCAGGAGAGGAAGAGAGAAGCTTAAAGCTGAGCTTGAAAGGGAGGATGATCTATGCGAGGAAACGATTTTAAAGACGCTTTGAACGAATTGCAGCTTACTAAAAGTTTCTGCGAGAAAATGGAGAAAAAGCTTTCGGAAACAGCTCCCGATAACGACGGATACTACGATGAAGTAGTCCATGTAGATGTTGTTCCGAAAAGGACTAAAAAAAGTTTTGCAGCCGCAGCTGCTCTGGTACTGACTCTGGGCGTTGGCGGAACTGGAACGGCGTTGATGTTCAGGGACAAGATAACAACTGAGCTGTCTGTCGAGGAGGACGATAATGACGAAAACAGCATAGACGGAAACGCTCTCATCGACAAGAATGATGAAGATAAATGTGAATTCAGTTTTCCGTTTGGCAGGATAGACCTGAACAGTTTATCTTTCACATATGGGTACGATCACGTATTTTATAACACTTTCGCAGACCATGCACAGACTAAGAAACTGATCAGACTGTTTGAAAGCATTGACTGGCAGGTCGATAGATCTTACACGGATTCAAATCCTTCATTTTTTGTCGGTGACGGTAAGATCGAAGATTCTGATCTATATGCCGCCGACGGTTTTGCATATGTTTACGCTCAAGGCGAAACAGCAGGTGAAGGTACAGAGCGCATATCTTTTTATCCCAAAGACAAACGATATAATATATATTTTTTAGGTGACGGCATGGTATTCGTTAATAAGCGGAATGACTCTTTGGATACAGATGAAGATAACGAAAACAACTGGTATACATATACTTATAAGGTACCTGTTGAAAAATTCCAAGAACTGAAAAACATCATGTTTGAAGATAAGTATTTGGGTTATATACACAGCTTCAGCATAAATGCTGACCTTAACGGTGCAACTTACAGAATAGGTGCAGAAAGTGGCAAGCTTTCGTCAGCTCAGGCTTTTGACATTTCAAATATGATAAACATTACATCAAGCTGGTCACTGATCGGAGAAAGTACATATATCCCTGATGATGCGGAATCTATATCCGTGGAATTCATCAATGATAACAAGCTCTGCGATCTCGAATTCATCGACTATAATAATTACCTGAGAATAGTTGAAAGCTCTTTAGACGGCGAGATAATAAGAACAAGAATATATCAGGCAGATTATAATAGGTATGCATACATAAAAGCAATATTCTGCAAAGGTATGGAGTTGGAATTCTCTCCTGAATTGGGCAATTCTGACCACGGCTTTATCACTGTTGTCAAGGACGGTAAGGTAACAGGCTGTCGGGTAAGCAGGGAAAGTATTGATGCGCTGCTGAGCAATAAGTCGGATATGAAATGGTATATGCTCAGCAATAACCCGTTGCCTTCAGACTATGATGCCGCAGTATTTTTCGATGTAGGTCATAATATGATATCATTCTATAATATAAACGGGAGCGCATATTGCTTTGACAACGAGGGCATATGTTACCGCTTTGAAGGCTTCGATCACCTCCTTGAACGGGCGACGGAAATGCCCGGATATGCACAGAGCGATACCGAATATGTTCATCAGTGGATAAATGACGCTTTTAGCAATGATCTTCAGATAATAAACACCGACTCTAAAAATGTTACATATCATACGATAGAAGATGCAGAAAGATTAAAGCAGATATTCTTTGATCTTGACTGGGAGTGTATCAACTCTGTAAAGCACCTTACAGATACATTATCACCTTTTTTGAATGGAGTGGAATATAACAACAAATATACCCAAAAAGATAGAAATGATGTAAAAATAAAGTGCTATATAAATAATGGTACGGACATTATGATCGTGCAAAGCAACGGTGTTATTTCAAGCTCGTGTACGGGCTGTGTATACAAGTGCAGCACCCCCGATAAACTGATAAGCGCAATTGATGAACTCATAAAAGACAGCCCTAAAGATCCATATTAAGACGTAAACCTCCGTGTGATCGCGGAGGTTTGCTACTGTCTGTGGAAATTGCTTAATCAGCAGTAAGATATAAAAAGTTTATATATTAAGTTATTCACAAAGAATATAATGTTAACTAAGGTTAACTTTAATTCAATTAACTTAAATTTATGTTATAATAAATTACAGAATTTGGCCAATATTCTTACTACTAAATTATATATTACATTAACGAAGGGAATCATAACTAATGAAAAAATTCTTTGCAACAATTTCAGCAGCAGCTATGCTTGCAGTTCCTATGGTAAATGCAGTTTCAGCTAATGCAGCAAGTTTCAACAACTACTACAGAACAGTATGGACAGATGGTGCAGGAACAAGTTCTTCTGCTTATAAGACATATCTTGTTGGTGACGCAAACGGCAGCGGTACTGTAACTTTAGCAGATGCAACTGTTATATTACAGCACATTGCTAATCCTGATAAATACAGATTAACAGGCGACAGACTCAAGAACGCTGATGCTAACGGTGACGGTTCTGTCACAGCAATGGACGCTCTTATTGTTCAGAAGGTAATCTACGGTAACTCAACATTTGTTGCTGAGCAGATCTATTTCAAGGATCTCGGAGATAAGTACAATTCAAATCCATCATCATACAGAATATTTGAATACAATAACGGCTTCCAGGCTGTTCTTCCAGGTGATGTAAACAACAGCGGTACTGTAACATACGCTGATCTCGTTGCTTTCAGACAGGCTGAGGCAACAGGTCAGGGCTTCCACATTTTCGGGGATGATTACAGAAGAGCAGGCAGAGCTGCAGATGTAAATAACAATCGTGTAGTTAACGATGATGATTATCACATGATCTTAGATTTAATAGACTGATTTCCATATTTTAAACTTAAAGAGGAGCGCTCGTGCTCCTCTTTTTTAATGAAAAGACCTCCACAGTAAGTGGAGGTCTGAGACTGTCAAAAAACTATCGCGGAACGCCGAGGGCGGCGTTCCCTACAAATTATTATTACGTAGAATAGCCAAATTGTAGGGGCTGATGCCCACATCAGCCCGCAAATGTATATTAAAAAAGACTTTTTCGACAGACTGAGACCTCCACAATAAGCGGAGGTCTGCTGTTTTATCTTATCTTTGAACCAACAGGAATACTGTCGTCAACAAATATTACCTTTATACCGTCAGGTGTGTCGGCTGCACATATCATGCCGTTGCTGTCAACACCTCTCAGCTTTACAGGCTTTAAGTTTGCAATGAGCTGGAGCTTCTTGCCGATAAGGTCTTCAGGTGAATAGTACTGAGCTATACCCGATACTACCTGTCTGCCGCCCATACCGTCATCAAGCTGCAAGCAAAGGAGCTTGTCCGACTTCTTTACCTTTTCGCAGGCAGTTACCTTTGCAACACGTATCTCTACTTTTGCAAAGTCGTCAATGGTTATCTCTGGTTTGAGCTCTATCTTTTCAGGCTCAGCAGCTTCTTCGCCTTTTTCTGCTGCGGAAAGCTTTGCCTTTGCTGCTTCCATATTCTTTGCGAGGATAGCATTGAGCTCTTCTATCTCCTTGGCAACATCTATTCTCGGGAAGAGTATCTCACCCTTATGAACTGTTACGTTTTCAGGAAGTATACCAACTTTGTCGAGCTTATCGTACTCTACATCTGCTGCGGCTGCGCCGATCTGCTCCCATACCTTAGGCATTGTTGTAGGCATGAAAGGTGCAAGAAGTGCAGATGTGATACGTATAGCTTCGAGAAGATTATAGAGGACTGCTGCAAGTCTCGGCTTCATAGCATCGTCCTTGCCCAGCTTCCACGGCTCAGTTTCGTCGATGTACTTGTTTGCGCGGTCTACGACCTTGAATATCTCTTCAAGAGCCTGCTTTATCTTTGTTTCGTCGATATATCCGTCAACAGCTGAGCGCAGTCCTGTTACTACAGACTTGAACTCGTCATCGAGATCTGCGCTTTCACGCTCTGTAGGAAGAGTTCCGCCGAAGTACTTGTCAACCATTGCAACTGTACGTGAAACGAGGTTTCCGAAGCCGTTTGCAAGGTCGGAATTTATACGGTTTATCATTATCTCGTTTGAGAATGCGCTGTCAGCACCAAGAGCCATTTCACGAAGGATATGATATCTTATAGCATCAACGCTGTATCTCTCGCCAAGCATGAACGGATCTACAACATTTCCCAGTGACTTCGACATTTTCTCGCTCTCGCCGTTCTTGCTCTGCATTGTTATCCAGCCGTGAACAGCAAGGTGTTTCGGGAGAGGAAGATCAAGTGCCATGAGCATTGCAGGCCATATGATAGCGTGGAAACGCATGATGTCCTTTGCTACCATGTGTACGTCAGCAGGCCAGAACTTTTCAAAATCGCTGTGAGCGGAGTTCTCATAGCCAAGAGCAGTGATATAGTTGGAGAGGGCATCTATCCATACGTATACAACGTGTCCCTCATCAAAAGTAACAGGAATACCCCACTTGAACGTAGTTCTTGAAACACAGAGGTCCTCAAGACCTGGTTTTATGAAGTTGTTTACAAGCTCGACAGCTCTTGTCTTTGGTCTGAGATAATCTGTTTCAAGAAGAAGCTTTTCGATGCGCTCTGCAAAAGGAGACATCTTGAAGAAATAAGCCTCTTCCTTAGCGAATGTAACAGGTCTGTGACATTCAGGACAGCAGCCGTGTTCGTCAAGCTGTGAGTCAGTCCAGAAGCTCTCGCAAGGAGTACAGTATTTTCCCGAATATTCGCCCTTGTAGATATAGCCCTTGTCGTAAAGTGCCTTGAATATCTTCTGAACGGCTTCAACGTGGTAATCGTCGGTTGTGCGGATATATCTGTCATAGGATATATTCATATATTTCCAGAGCTTTTTGAAGATAGCAACTATGCCGTCAACGTACTCCTTTGGAGTAATTCCCTGATCGGCAGCTTTCTGCTCTATTTTAAGACCGTGTTCATCAGTACCTGTGAGAAACATTACGTCATAGCCCTGCATTCGCTTGTAACGGGCAATAGAATCGCAGGCAACTGTTGTATAGCAGTGTCCGATATGCGGATCGCCCGAAGGATAATAAATCGGCGTAGTAATGTAAAAGGGTTTCTTTGACATAAAAATCGCTCCAATCTGAGTGTAAAAATTCCCGTTTCCGAATGAAAGAAAAGGGTGTAAATATTATTATAACACTTTTTTTCGGATTTGTCGAGGGGTAAAAAATTTTTATGCGCGGTACAACTCTTAAAAGCATCAATACTTCCGTCAGAAAGTCGGGATGTTCCGTCACAGTAATTGCCGAAATAAAGTTTTTTGATGTTGAAAAATGTGAAAACTTGACAACGAGGAACAGCTGTGATATAATGCCACAAAAGGAGGTCACTAAAATGGACATTAAAAAATTTTTAGCAGCATCTTTGGCAATAACAGCTGTTTTTGGCGGATCTTTCTGCAATTACAGCACCACACCTTTGACGAACGCAGCATCAGGCTTTTTATCGTGGGAAGACGTTAACAAAGAAATGGCAATAGGCGACTTCTCATTTATCATCAACACAAAAAGCCAAACTGCGACCCTGGCTAAATATAACGGTACTGACAAGGAAGTAGTTATTCCGTGTGAGGCAGACGGTACTCCTGTAAAAATAATACAGGCAGGTGCCTTTGCAAATAACGACACTATGGAATCAGTTGTGATACCTTCAAGCGTATGGGATATCGCAGGATTTTTCAATTGCTCCGCTCTGAGATCGGTAACAATTGAAAATAATCCGAATTATCAGACAGGTATTATCCGTCAGAGTGCTTTCGAGGGCTGCAATGCTCTTGAGGAGATAACTATTCCTGATTGCTTTGAGTCTGTTATGGAAAACGCTTTTGCTGACTGTACTTCCCTTGCAGAGATCAATTTCCCCGATCATAAGATGCACGTAAATAAGTACACTTTCTATGATACTCCATGGTACAAGAGCCTTAAAGCTGACAAGGACGGTTTTATAAGGTTCAAAGACAGTATTATCGATGTAGTCGGTGTGGCAGGTGAACTTGTCATTCCTGATGATGTAACCGAAATCCCTGCTTTCCTTTGCTACAAGAATAATGATATCACATCTGTTGTTATACCGAAAAATGTAATTAGTATCGGTTCGGGAGCTTTTTACGGCTGCGAAAATCTCGAAACAGCGACCATAAAAAATCCTGATTGCAGATTCATGGATAATTCTGTTTTTATAAACAAGCTTTTTGAATCGAATGAAAATCCTTTCAATTACGAAGCTATGGTCGAATTCCTGAAGGACCATGCCGATGAAAACGAAATATTTGACAGTATCAGAAAAACTGTGGAAAGATATGAGAACGATCCCTTTTACAAAGAATATATCGATAATTATAAAATGACCGAGCGAAAGGACTTTACCGAGTCTGCCGGCAATGGCAATACAAGAGAATTGTTTATGCCTATGGGAACATTCGATGGTAAGCTCATAGGCTATAAGAGCTCTTCCGCAGAGACTTATGCTGAAAAAAATAATTCTGAGTTCGGATATGCTGCAATGAAAGGCGATGTAAATAACGATGGTGTTATTGATTCTATCGACGCTTCAAATATTATGAAGCTCTACACAAAGCTCTCTACAAGCAGCGAAAATCCTACCGAAGATGAGCTGTATATTTACGATATGAACAATGACGGCATTATCGATTCTGTTGACGCTTCATCAGTTCTTGCGTATTACGCAGACGAAGCAACAGATTGATGCTGCTGCCGAATATTTTTGTTACTTATACATTTGCAAATAGACTAAAAAGCCCTCGTCTGAGGGCTTTTTAGTTTGTCAATAAACTCTGTTCTCATAGAAATAAATGTGGTCGGCGTTCCGCCGCCCCTACACAGAATAACGGTATATCATCAAATTGTAGGTAACGGTGTCCTCGACGTCTTTCTGTCAGCTTTGCTGACATCTCCCTACACTGTAGGGAATCACCCAACAGGAGTCGAAACTACAGGTGCATTTATGCCATATATTACAAAACTCCTTGACATTTTCCAGACGATTTGGTATAATATCATTATTAAGCATCAGCACTATTAGCACTTTAAAGGAGATAATAACATGAAAAAATCGAAAATTTTTGCAGGTCTGTTAGCAGGTGTATGCCTGTTATCAAGCAGTACAATAAATTTACCTGCCGCAGCAGATAAAGCAGCAGGTCAGGAGTACGATACAAAAGGACTTGACCCCGAAAGCTCGGCTGTAAAGCCGACTATCTCCCTGAGCAGGATAGATATTCCGTTTAATGAGGCTAAAGAAAATCCCGTGCAGAAAATCCAGCTTCGCGTAGACGGCGCAGCTGATAAATATGCTCCGACGGGCTTTCATATCCAATGGGACAACAGACTCACTTTAGTTCCGCTGGACGGAAAATTAGCAAAGATCAACGCAGAAGAAGCAGGCAAGTACTTAGAAGGCGAAACTCAGCCTTGTGAAAACGGAATTTTCGTAGCAACAGCAGCTTCGGGAAATATCGGTCAGGACGGCGTTCTCTGGGATTTCCTTTTACAGCTTCCCGAGGATATAAGCGTCGGAGATAAGTTCGATATCGAGATCGCATACAAGTCCAAGACTAACGTAAGTGACCTCTTTAATAACAGGTACAAAAACGAAGAGGGTATGCTCATGCAATCATGGGTGTTCACTCACGGTATCGAGCATGGCTATATCGTAATATCAGACAAAGAGCCTTCCGATATCGAAACAACAACATCTGCCACCACAACAACTACTACTGAGACTACAAGCAGTCAGATCACTACAACTACAGCCGTGACAACTGAAAAAACAGGTCGGCAGACAACCAATGCGTTAGGTCAGAAATACGACCTGAAAGGACTTGATCCCGAGCAGTCTCCCGTAAAGCCTACTATCTCACTGAGCAGAATTAAGCTCCCTGTCAGCGATGCTAAAGAAAATCCCGTACAAAAAGTAAAGCTCTCTGTAGAGGGGGCTGAGTACAGATATGCTCCGACAGGATTTCATGTACAATGGGACGAAAGACTCACATTAGTACCGCAAGACGGTGAATATGCAAAATTAAATACGAAAGAAGCAGGCGAATATTTAAAACCTGAGATACTTCCGTATACAAACGGTGTGTTCTTATCGACATCAGCTTCCGCAAACCTCGGACAGAACGGTGTTCTCTGGGAGCTCCTTTTACAGCTGCCCGAAAATGTTAAGGCAGGCGATAAATATCCTGTAGAGATCGTGTATTCGGCTCAGGGATCGGTAGAAGACCTGTTTTCCGATGTGTTTAAAAATGATGAGGGAATGCTTATGCAGGCATGGGTGTTTACCCACGGCATTGAGCATGGATATATTGAGATAACAGATGATACTGCCGAAACCACCACTTCATCAACAACTTCTGCAACGACAACTACTACAACCACTACAACTTCGACTACAACAACGACCAAGAAGCCAACCACGACCACTACAACATCAACTACTACAACGACCAAGAAGCCGACCACGACCACTACAACTTCGACTACAACAACGACTAAGAAGCCGACCACGACCACTACAACTTCAACTACTACAACGACTAAGAAGCCAACCACGACCACTACAACTTCAACTACTACAACGACTAAGAAGCCGACCACGACCACTACAACTTCGACTACAACAACGACTAAGAAGCCGACCACGACCACTACAACTTCAACTACTACAACGACTAAGAAGTCCACAACAACTACTACAACTTCATCTACCACCACGACTAAGAAGCCGACTACTACCACTACAACTTCAACTACTACAACAACTAAGAAGCCAACCACAACAACTACTACAACTTCAACTACCACAACGACTAAGAAGCCGACCACGACCACTACAACTTCGACTACAACAACGACTAAGAAGCCAACCACGACCACTACAACTTCAACTACTACAACGACCAAGAAGCCGACCACGACCACTACAACTTCAACTACTACAACGACCAAGAAGCCGACCACGACCACTACAACTTCAACTACAACAACAACTAAGAAGCCAACCACGACC
>Ga0256405_10011405_pt1 | contig 11364 bp, 10 predicted proteins | sample RumenRJG_02DNA_FD_189096 | JGI IMG/M metagenome (GOLD analysis project Ga0256405, IMG submission 189096) | Bovine rumen microbial communities from Lethbridge, Alberta, Canada - RJG_02 | ecosystem: Host-associated > Mammals > Digestive system > Stomach > Rumen | place: Canada: Alberta...
TGTCATCAGCAGGATCCTGCTCCTTGAATTGGTTACAGGGGAAACCGATAATCACCAGTCCTTTGTCCTTATACTTCTGGTTCAGCTCCTCCAGTCCGGCGAACTGAGGCGTGAATCCACACTTGCTGGCTGTGTTAACCACCAGCAATACCTTACCTTGAAACTGTGAGAAATCAATCTCCTTACCCTTGCTCGTCTGAGCTTTGAAATCATAAATCTTTGCCATAGTCATATCTTATTTAAATCGTTTGCGATATTTTCGACGACAAAGGTAAGGAGAATATTTTATATCGCAAGCGATTAATCAAAAACTTTAAGAGAGTTTAACAATATATCGCCTGCGATATAATAAATCTATTGAATAACATATATTAGTTATACAACTTCCATTCCGAATGGTGACAGGGCCAGCTTTGCCAGCCGGAAGTGCATCTTTCCCCAGGGGAAGCCGATGATGGTTATCATCAGAACCAGTACTGCGATGAGATACTCAATGGCAGTATGTAGTCCGCCAAAGATCAACCAAATTGTGTTGCCTAAAAACTTCATTCCCTGTTTAAATGACTACTGCCGTTCCGCTGGTGGCTACCATGAGCATCGAGCCGTTGGCTCCTACAGTCTCATAATCGATGTCGATGCCTACAATGGCATTCTTGCGTCCCGTTGGTAGCAAGCGAGCAGAGCTCGAGCGGGCTCCAAGAGCCTGAACATGCTGCATCATCTCCTGCATGGAGGTGTCCTTGGCTTCGGAAAGCACCTTCTCGTAAGCGCCTGCACGACCGCCTACGATGTCGCGGATGCAAGCAAAGAGGTCTTTGAACATGTTGGCGCCAATAATGGTTTCACCTGTCACAATACCCTTGTATTCGCGGATGGTGTGACCTTCAATCTGTGGAGTTGTTGATAGTATCATAATCGTTATCTTTAAAATTTTCTATCTGTTAGACGTATATTGATAGGAAAAAGTTGCACTCAGATTTCAATAGTTTCTCCTTCCCTGTTGATTTCCCAAAAAGTGATGTCCTTTTCGTCAGTAAATTCCTTCATGCGCCATGAAGATTCGAAGCCTGTAGTGAAGTGCATAGGAACGAACAGTCCGACCTTGAACCGCTCGATGAATTGTCGGCCACCAAGGGTATAGCCATTTCCGACACGCCCATCTATGGGAAACATCACCACATCGAAACTGTCGGCAACCTTGCGGATGTCCTTCAACTCGCCAAGGAATTGCTTCTCGTGAGCTATCGGGTTAAACACCGGGCTGCCGGAAGGATATGCCGAACTGGTGAAGTTTTATCTGTCACCTGCTGCCCGTGGTTTCGGCTACGGCTCAAAGCTATTCCTGCAAGCAATCGAAGGGGCTCGCAAGGCTGGCTATAGTCATCTGTATATCGAGTCGTTTCCGCAGTTCTCCGATGCAGTGTCCATGTATGAGCGCCACGGTTTCCGGCATATTCCTCAACGTCTTGGCGACTCAGGGCATACCGCAACCACCATATTTATGGTCAAGGATTTACACCCCATAAAGATAGTGCAATATCAGCCCAAATACAAACAGGATTTCATCCGTCTGAAACGTGAGTGGATCGAGCGTTTTGCTCGCATCGAACCATCCGATGAGAAGACGTTTGCTCATGTTGACGATATTGTTGCTAACGGAGGACAGATATTCCTGGCCATCGATGAAGAGAATGAGGTCGTGGGATGCTGTGCGCTCGTCAGCCATCCTGAGAAGCAATGCCATGAATTGGCCAAGATGGCCGTCACTCCCAAAGCACAGGGCAGGGGCATCGGCAGGATGCTGGGTGAATCGCTTGTAGATTATGCCCGTAAGCATGGTGTCCGTCGCATCTATCTTGAAGGGAACACCCGACTGGAGGCATCCATTGCCCTCTATCGCAAGCTTGGATTCCATGAAATTCCCCTTCAAAGTAATGCCTATGAACGCTGCGACATACTTATGCTGTTCGATTTGGATTTATAGTTTATTGGGAATAATAGCGTGGCATAATAGTGGAGCATACCACGTATATGTCTGCAATTTCCCATAAATGTGGTATTGCAGCGAAGGGAAAAAGTGCGTAACTTTGCACCGTGAAACTTTTGCCATTGTATTTGTTTAGAGAGTAATGAATTTGAAAGAACGCGAGAGAGAATCGGAAAAGCGGGTTTACGCTTACGACCAGCAAGGCAGTAATGCCGAAAAAGGCGCTCAGGTGCTCGGTGGAGAGTTCTGGTATATATAAAGCGCAGTTCCACAACCAGAGGAAGGCAGTCTGCAAGCAGCAGAGCTGCCTTCAATTATTTCAGTTATTTTCTGCACTCTAATGGACTTTTCACTGATAATCAAGTCTATTTCCGTTCTTTATTAGTACCTTTGCACGCAAATTCAGATAGATGATGAGGCCCTGGTGGCAAACACCATGTTGCCCTTAAGGAAATACTTAAGTGCTCCAAGAAGCGAGAGTTCTGATTCTGTCTTCTTTAGCATCATTGTGCTTGAATGGCTGAAATGGTAACAAATGCCGTCATGCCGGGCAGCAGGTGAGGATGAGGTTTCAGTGTTGCCTCAACGTGTATCATGCCGTCTTTGTCGATGACCGGACTGACGCCCGAGATGGTGGCCGGATGATGCTCGTTGGGATAGGCGACGGTGGTGGCTGAGACTTTAGCTCCCATCTCATATTTCGCTATCTCGTTTTCGAGCACATCGAAGCTTACCTTCAGGTGGTCTATGTCCACGATATAGAAAAGGGGCTCACCAGGTCGGGCTGCACCGTAGAGCGAGTTCTGGATTTTTAAGACATAGCCGGATACGGGAGCCGTAATGGTACAATACGACAGTTCCAGCTCCAGTTCTTTCAGTTCTGCCTGGGCTAAGTTGTACCCACTGTTTATGCGCGCCACCCGCTTGAGGTTGTCTGGTGCGGCATCGAGTTGTCCGTGCTTGTAGCCCTGCCCCATCAGGATGGCCTCGTATTGGAACTCTGCCTTCTCCAGCTTGGCCCGGCAAAGGAGTATTTTCTCGCGCAGCGCAGCGTCGTTAAGCCGTGCTACGACCTGTCCTTTCTTCACATGCTGGCCTATTTGCTCTATGCCGAACATGACAATCTGCTCCTCGAGACGGCTAAAGACCGGAATCTCGCGGATGGCTTCTATCCTGCCTTTGTTGGCTGACAAATAAGGCTGGGCCTGCTGGCGTAATGATACTTTAGCTGGTTTTGTGGTCAGCGAGTCCGTTGGCTGTGTGGCGGGTTGCACTTCACCTGTCTTCGACTGACAGGCCGTGAGAAGCGAAACAAAAAGGGCGATAAGCGGTAGCTGTATATACCTGTTCTTCATATATTTAATACTTTAATTCTTCAAATCATCAATGTTCAATGAGCGTTTTCAGATGGTAGTGGGCAGTCCAGAATTCCTCCAGGGCATCCAGGTAGTTGGTGTAGGCTGTTACCCAACGGTTCTGTCCCAGGCTGAAGGTGTTGATGTCGCAGAGGCCGTTGGTATAGCTCTCTACCGTCTCGTAGAAGTGTGACTCTGCCAGTTTTATGGTTTCACCGGTGCGCTCAAGCATCTTTCTGCTGTCATTCAGTTTCTGCAGGGTAACGATGGCGTCTTCAACCAGCTGGCGCTCTGTCTCCTGTTGTGCCGACTCCTGCCGCTCTCCCCATGCCATCGCTGCGGCATGCCGCTTCTTGGCTGCTCCATGGTCCATCAGCGGTATGGTGACCTGTACGGAACCTAAGGCGTATAACCGCTGATTATTGTAGGCTCTGCCGAGGGTCGAGTTGACCTGTTGCATGCCCAGGTTGATGTCCAGTCCGACGCTGATTCCCATCTCCTTGCGCGCCTTTTTCTCCTGATGACGGGCCTCTGTCAGTTCTGCCAGCTGGTGTTGGTAAGCCGGACTGTTGTTCTTGGCCAGCGTCGCTACCTCGTCGGCCGTATAGGGAGTGAGGGGGGGCATGTCAGGTATTTCCATCAGGGCTGTGTCGTTAGGTATTTGCCTCATGCGCAGCAGGGAGGCCAGTTCCGTCCTTGCCTTCTGCTCTTCCTTCCGGGCAGCGGCCAGCAGATTGATGGAATTCTGCAGTTGCAGTTCCATGGCATGCAGTTCTTGCTGTGTGACGATAGCGATGGTAGCCTTCTCACGTGCGATGGCCAGCACCGTATCGTTCAGACTCAGTTCTTCCTGGCGCACCACGACCAGTCGCTGTCTGCACAGCAGGCGGAAGTAGCGCACAGCGGCTTCCTCGGCAATGCGTCGCAGGTCGTACTCATGCTGCTGGCGGGCAGCCTGCAGCCGCTGGTCCTCCACCTGCTTCTCCCATCGGAAGGGGTTATAGCCCAGCAGGCTATGGCTATAGCCCACCAGCAGCGGAGTGGACACGAACTGCCGCGGATAGCCAGTGGCCTGCTCACGGAAGAACTCACTCCAGATGGCCTGTGTGCCCACGTATGCCTCGCCGCCAAATGGCAGCACCTTCTGGCTGAGCTTCAGCTGGGCAGAGGTCGAGAAGATGTCGAAGTTGCGCAGATAGACGTAGTAGCGGGTGGGGTCGCTGACGATGTGCGTGTAGTTGGGCACAAGCCTCAGCGAGAGCTGGGGTTTGCGCAAGGCTTCGAATGCCTCGTAGGATGCCTGCCGGCTTTGGTACTCCTGCCGGCTCTGGAAGGCAGTGATAGCACTATCCTGTGCCAGGTGTATCACCTTGTCGAGGGTCAGCGATGCCTGCCCCCATGCCACATGGCTGAGAAATGGCAGAAGCGTCAGCAGGCATAGGCGTAGATCAATACATTTTTTCATGTTCTTAGTCGTTTTCGTTAGGGAAATAACCGCGAGCCTTCAGCTCCTCGTAGGTGCCTTCGGTAGCCACGCGCCCATCCTTTAGTACGATGATGCGGTTGCAGTGCTGTATGGTGCTTAGACGGTGGGCTATGACGATGCGTGTACACTTCAGTCGGGCCAGGTTCTCCACGACGGTGTGCTGACTGATGTTGTCGAGCGCCGAGGTGGCCTCGTCGAGGAAGAGCACCTTGGGCTTACGGACGAGTGCCCGGGCGATGAGGATGCGCTGGCGCTGTCCGCCGGAAACGCCCTTGCCGTCGGTGGTGATGGGGGTGTCCATGCCTAAGGGCATCTGGCGTATATCGCCGTCGAGGGCTGTCATACGGGCGGCCTCCCAGACATCGTCTTCGGTGAGCTGCGGATTGCTGAAGATGATGTTGTCGCGGATGGTGCCCTCCACGAGTTGTCCGTCCTGCATGCAGATGCCGATGCAGTAGTGCCGCAGACTGCGAAGGTTGATGTCATTGATGTCGTATTGGTCGTAGAAGACAGAGCCCGACAGCGGTTTCTCCAGTCCCATCATCAGTCGCATCAGCGTGCTTTTGCCACAGCCCGACGCTCCGACCAGTGCCACGTAGTCGCCACTGTTGATGGTCAGGTTGAGGCCGTCGAAGAGCAAAGGCATATTGTCGTCGTAGCGGAACTTCAGGCCGCGTATGTCTATCCGGCCCGAGATGCTCTTCACTACATCGGCATTCTCCTTGGACTCTGTCTTACCTGTGAGGATGGGGCGGCAGAGTCGTATCTCTGGCAGCATGCGCGATGTCAGGGACGTGATGCCTTGCAAGTTGGACACGGCCTGGCAGACTATTCCCAGTACGGCGCAATAGGCGATATAGTCGGAGAGCGGCAACTGGTAGTACCAGGCCGCCCACATCGTCACAATCATGGGCAATAATCTGAGACAATAGCCGATGCCGGTTACGAAGAAACTGACCACTGGCTGTCGGCTGCTAAAGGCCTCTGTGGGGGCGTATGCCTTTGCCCACTGATGGAAGGCACGGAACTCCGTTCCCGTGGTCTTGATCTTCTGGATGCCTGAAAACAAGGCAAACAGCATACCTATGAGCCGTGATCCGCTGGCGTTCACACTGCGCTGCACTTTTTGTGTATAGTGGCTCTCCAGTATGAGGGCTACGATCCGTATCAGGACGACGATGATGCCAGTGTAGAGTAGCGGTCCGCCATAGATGAAGAACTGTGCGGCCATGACGAACGAGAACAGGAAGGTCAGGAGCGTTGACAGGAAATTGGCTGTCAGGTTGGAACTCACGCGCGACAGAGATAGCAGGCGGTTGCTGAGGTCGCCAGGCGTAAACCTCTTGGTAAAGGTGGTGGGCATTTGCAGCAGTCGCGACATGAGGGCCGTCTGCAGCGCATACTCTACCTTGTCCTTGATACGCGCCACCACCAGGTTACGGGCTATATATACCATCGTCAGTCCGACGGCGGCACTGAAGAGCAGCACCGCAATGGGAATAATCTGATTGGCATCGCCCGAGGGGATGACCTCCGAGAAGATTAACTTCGAAACGTAAGGGGTGAACATCGTCAGCAGTGCCACGCCTATGCCTGCCATCAGGATGTATAGCAGGTCGTACTTGCTGAGACTATATGCAGCATAGCGCAAGATCGACTTGGCAGTCAGGTCGTCTTCTGTCAGTGGCAGACAGGTCATCAGTGCCTCCTGCTTCAGCAGGTCAGCATGCCGGCTGGCCGCCATCGCCTGGTTGGTCTTCGGGTGTATGAATTTATAGTCCACGAAGCCGGGCTTGAGTATGACGGGGGTATTGTCATCGGCCATGAACCCCATCATATAGCCTGTGCAGTGGGTCCACCAGCGGTCGCTGAGCGTGATGGGGCGGAAGAAGATGTTATGGCGCTCCAGCAGCGTCTCTATCTGTTCTATGTCTTTCGGCAGTTCCTCGGCCGACTCCATCTGCTTCCACAGTTTCCTGTCTATCATGGAGCGCAAGATGGTTTCTGCCTGGCTGATGGCCTTGCGGTCGCCATCCATGCGCTGGGCTAACTGCTGTAGGAATATATCCGTTCTCATGGTGTCAGGCATATTTTAAAAGGTTGCTGTACAGGCCGTCTGTCTGGCTCAGTTCTTTGTGGGTGCCGTGCTGGGTGATGCGGCCGTGCTCAATGACGTAGATCTGGTCGCACTGGGCGATGGTCTCCAGCCGGTGGGCTATCATGATGAGTGTGATGCCCATGTCGTAGAGGTGCTCCATCACCTTGGTCTCCGTCTTGGGGTCGAGTGCCGAGGTGCCCTCGTCCATCAGCACGATGGTGGGCTCCTTTGCCAGGGCGGTAGCTATCTCGATGCGCTGCCGCTGCCCGCCGCTGAAGTTCTTGCCTCGCTCGGCGACGGTGCCCTGATAGGCTCCCGGGCGCTCCATGATTTCCTCGTGTATCTGTGCGTCCTTGCAGGCCAGCACCATGGCGAAGTCCTCTATCGACTCGTCCCACATCTTGACGTTGTCGGCAATCGTACCCTCGAAGAGCGTCACGTCCTGGTTGATTACCGAGACGGAGTTGACGAAGGTCATGCGGTCGATGGCCTTGCAGGGTTTGCCGTCGAAGAGCACCTCGCCCTCCCAGGGCTCATAGAGTCCCGACACGAGACTCAGCACGGTGCTCTTGCCACAGCCAGAGGGGCCTACGAGGGCGATGCGCTCGCCCGCCTTGATCTTCAGCGAGAAGTGGCTGATGATAGGGGGCAGGCTGTGGTCGTAGCCGAAGGTGACGTCGCGCAGTTCTATCTCTCCTGCCAGTTTTGCCACGTCGGGCAGGTCGTCGCCCGCAGGCAGACGCAGGTCTGGACTCTCCTGTCCGCAGTCGGCCACCTCCTTGATGCGCTGGATCGACGAACTGAGCCGGAAAAAGGTCTGTATGCTGGATATGGTTCTATTGATGGGATAGATGGTCTCGTTAATAAATCCCTGCGAGGCCAGCAGCATGCCGGGTGTCAGTTCGCCCTGCAGGATCAGCCACGTGCCCAGACATATTATAACACCGTTGGTCAGTTGCAAGACAATCTCTGGCACGGCACTGATATATATAGAGGTACTGACGGTGGTCACGCGGGCATTCAAGGCCTGTGCGAAGGCCTTTTCCCACTGTGCGAAGAAATAGCGCTCGTCGCCAAGCGACTTGATGGTCTCCAGATTGCTCATGCCTGTCATCGTGACGTTCTGCAGTCGTGCGTCGGTCACTTCCTGTTTCATGGCAATTTTTTTCTGGATAGTAGTTGTGGTACGCATCACGAATACGAGCAACAGGATGGAGAATATCTCCAGCAGCCCAAGTTTCCAGTTGAAGAGCATGACAAAGTAGCAACTGATGATTGGCAAAATGGCTATACTCAAGATCGGCAGAGAGTAGTCCATCAGTTTGCTGGTTTTTGAGATGGTGGTATAGCGGGCCACCAGTTCGCCTGGCGTAAACTGGGTGAGGCGGGTCATCGGCAACGTGAATACCGTCCACAGGTAATTGGCCGAAGTGGTGATGTTGATCTTGGCCTGGCACTTGCGGCGTAATACAGAGAACGATATCCACATCAGAAGTTCAAAGACGAAGAGCAGGATGTAAAGTGTCAGCAATGGCGTAAACCACTCAGGATTCTTCTGCGTGATGATATTGTCGGTATATACCTGCTGGAACAGTGGCGGGAACAGGCAGATGACGGAGTCGATGGCCGTGAGCACCGTGCCGTTGAGGGCAAACAACATGTTGCCCTTCAGGAAGTATTTGAAAGCCGACATCATCGTCAGCCCTGCTTTTTTGTCTTTTGGCTTTCCCATCGTCATTCAAACTTCATCTGGAGGTTGCGCAACCGCGTCCTGGATGTCTCGAACAGATACTGGAACATGCTTCGGCGGCGCGTCTCGGTAAGGACAGAGCAGTAGGTGCCGACATGCATGTCAACATCGTCAGGCTGGCCGAACGACCAGTCGTAGAGCGTCGGGTCGGCAGGGTCACGCTGCAGGTCGATGAGCACCTCATAGACCACCTTCTGCCCGTCGCCCATGAGGCGCTTGGCCAAGACGTCGGACTTCAGCGCCTGGCGCACGTCGGCAGCGTCGGCAGGGTAGCGTACCACCTGAGTGATGCGCCCGCGCACATAGCCTATCTCGTCGCGCTTTTCGTCGGCAGGCCATACTTGGGCCTCCATGCCTATCTGCAGATGGCGCTGGGCCTCGTTGTCGGCATAGGCTATTAGGCGTGTATGCTGCGTCTGCTGGCTGACGGCATTATCGTCAACCACGCTGACGATTGGGTCGAATGCCTCAAAAAGCTCATTGTCGTCCTTCGTGCTGATGACCAGGCCGCTGACCGTGCTGGTCAGGTAACTGTGGCTCTCGCCAACGCTTACCATGGCTACAACCTGGCCCACGCATACGCTGTCGCCATTATGTACCAGCATGGTGCGCACAATGCCCTTGTTGGGCAGTGTCAGGTCGGTGGTGCCTTGCTCGGGGAACACCACGCCAGAATAGTAAGCCTTGTCACTCACGGTGCCTAACACACCCCATACGGTGAATGCTGCCATGAGCAGTCCTATAGCCGTGGTCAACAGATAGGTGGGGACATAAGTCACCTGCAGATGGTCGGCTATCTGCTCGGGCGACTGTGGTACTTTCTCGGAATCTTCTTTCATAAAATATGCTGAGCCTTAATGATTTGTATAAAGTGTGGATACATTCTTTTTCATCTTAGTCACGATTTCGACGACAAAGATACGAAAAAAAACATAAAGACGATGGGTTCTGCCGAAAAATGTGTATCTTTGTGGCCAATAAGATTGCAATGATTAACAGACTATTGGATTTCCTAAATGCATCGCCAGTGAATTTCTTGGCAACATTTATATAATCTTCACTGTCAGCACGATAAGCATGGTATGCGTTGGTGATTACGAATCACTTGCCCACGCAGAATCTACTTTCCGACGCAGAATCTAATATCTGCAAATATAATGCGGTGATAATCAATAACATAACATTATTTTTGAGGGACAAAAGTTATGTCGAGGGACGTTTGAGGGACAGAAAATTGGCAAGAATCTGCAAATGAAGTTGCCGCCAAAAAAAGAAAAAGCAAACATCTGAAAATATGGCGATGCGTTTCTTTGCCAATTCACATTTGTTAACACGAATTTTTGCACATTCTTGCATTCGCTGTGAAGCGAGTGCATTTGTGCTTCAATCGCTGTCCCTCCAAATAGCCTTTTCATGCTCATTTCTTTTCAGTTCTTTGCAGATGTTTATATTTTAACTGAAAATCGAGCCTTTTTATTGCCTTGAAGCACAGTTAAACGTCTGTCCCTCGGGGGACACTGTTCTGGTGTAATCTGTCCCTTTTTGTCCCTCGATCCTATAACGATATAATTTGCCGGAATAAAAGGTTTAGTTTAGGTTATAAATATTTAATATAGGGATAAACTAAACCGAGCCTTATTCAATTAAACCGAGTTTAGCATCTTTCTTTTTTGGACGGCAAAAGATAATTATATCCTCAGATACCTTCGTGCGCGTATGCGTGTGTAAATTAAGGTCTGCCGTTTCTGCTTTCGGGAGTTGATGAAATTAGGTTGCAAAGGTAACTGTTGTTCCTTCATCTACCCAAGGTGATCCATTGGTATGGCTCAAAATCTCCACACCATACGGGTTGTATTTGGAGCCATAACCTTGTGCTGATGGTTACAACATCTTGTAAAGCAACATAATTTCTAATCACTCCCGAAAGTAGAGAAATCTACAGTAGGGAAATAAAAACTTCAAGATTATGGCAAATCAAGCAACAACCACCTACAAGGTGACAGGTACACGCAAGGCTGTAAACGACCTGTGGAGCACACTCCAAAAGATGGAGGTGAACAGTAAGAACATCTGGCTTTACCAGTTGGCAGAGCACTACGGCATCGACTACGAAACAAAGCAAATCAGTGTTCGTGGTCACATCTATTGGGCAGAGTATGAGGAAGACCCAGCCAATGACTACTATCTACTATCCTTTGAGACAGAAACAGCATGGGATGCTTGCAACGAGTTATTCGAGGAGATTAACCATCTGCTATGGGATGAACTCTCTATCTCATACAGAGTCTGTGAATGTGGCTGTGAGGTCTATTATGTGCATGATGAAGGCGACTTCTTCCCTGAAGAGGTAGCAGTCAGTTCCAGCGGTGAACCATTCGAGGATGCTTGTGATGACATCTACACCACCCTCAAAGATGCTATCAATGATTGGTGTGAGAAGATGAACATCGAGCAAGGTGAACGAACTGACGAGGAAATGATGAACTTCATCAATGAGTATGAGTATGACGATGATGACACCTACTTCTACATCCGTCAATTTACCTTTGAATAACTAACCAGCGGTGGTATGCTGTCGCATCCGATGGCATACCATCGCATAATACATACAACTATGTACACAGATGAAGATAACAGCACCGATTTGATTGGAGCCTTTTGTGAACTCCTATTCCCATGGAAAGGTCA
>Ga0256405_10011410_pt1 | contig 11362 bp, 12 predicted proteins | sample RumenRJG_02DNA_FD_189096 | JGI IMG/M metagenome (GOLD analysis project Ga0256405, IMG submission 189096) | Bovine rumen microbial communities from Lethbridge, Alberta, Canada - RJG_02 | ecosystem: Host-associated > Mammals > Digestive system > Stomach > Rumen | place: Canada: Alberta...
TAAGCCTTTGACTTTTTCAACTTCTTCATCTGTGAATTCTGAATTAGCGAGTAGGACTTTTGCCTTTTTGATGAGTTCTTCCTTTTTAGCGGCTCTTTCTTCAAAGAGTTTAAGCATTTCACCGTGACGTTCTTTTTTCTTTTCGTTAAATTCATCCATCACTTTAGCGAAATCTTTCCATAAAGATTCATCACCCTTACCGGAATAGCCGACTTCTTTCCATTCTTTTCTTAATTCATCCATTTGAGCATTTGCGTCTCTAATATTATCAATTTCAATGACTTTCTTTGCTCTTTCGATAATATCTTCTTTCTTCGCTCTTTTTTCGGAATTGGATTTATCCAATTCTTCAAAGAAGGCTCTCTTTTTCGCGTAGAATACATCTTTAACTTGTCTAAATTCGTTCCAAAGTTCATCGTCTTGTTCTTTAGTGCCGCTTCGACCAGCTTTTCTAAAGTCATCGCTTAATTTATCTAATTCTTTATTTGCGACTAGAATTTCTTTTTTATCTAAGAGTTTTCTAGCAGCCTCAATTATTTTCTTTTTCTCGTCATATGGAGAGGCTAAGAGTTTTGGATCTCTTTTTGCTAATTCATTGAACAAATTTACAAATTTATCAGTTTGTTCTTGTTCAGCGTAGCTGTCTTCATCTCTTCCTAAAAGATATTTATATTCTCTTTTAAGAAGTTGCAAATCACTTTCTCTATTATCTAAATTTTCTTCTTCGAGAAGTTCTTTTGCGAGTTGAATTAATTCTTGTTTATTCATAAAATTTCCACCAATCAATTAATATTGTAAATGAGTATGCATAAAAACATTATCTTTTTATTAATATTTTTTCTTTTTTCAATAAAACGCTACGCCATAAAATGATTAATAGAAATTCTATAATCATTAAAAATTCATTTTGTTATATAATTATCACATGGACAATAAAAGCGTTTTTAATGTTACGGTCTGTTTATTAGGAACAGTAATGTTTTTAATTCACATTGTGAATATCTCGTTTAAGCGCGATAAAAGAAAAGATGAAGTGTGTTTACTTATCTTCTTTGCCTTTACTGCGCTCCATTTTTTGGTGTATTCGATTTTTACATTTATCAAAGTACATTACACAAGCGATGAATTCATCATGGCGTTTTATACAACTTTCTATATTATGAATAATATAGAAGTATTGCTGTTCTTCATGTATCTAGCTGCTTATTCTAAATTCAATACAAAATACAAAAAGCTTATTCATATTGTTGACTTTGCGGCCTTTATTATGTTCGTCATCTCAGATATCGTGAATATCTTTACTCGTATGTATTTCACCTCCGTTAATGGAGTGTACACTAGATCAGCTTACATGATTGTCGCTCAAGGATATCAATTCCTTATGCTGGCAATCTCATTCGTGGTTGCGATATTAAATAGAAGACTTAGTACAAGAGAAAAAATCGCTTTCTCTACCTACTGTGTTTTCCCTTTATTATCAATCATTATTCAAAACCGTTTTGCGGGATACGCGATAGCTTACGCTTCTTTATTAATGGCGATTGAAATCCTGTTCTTATTCTTGAATGTTGAAAGAAATATCAAGCTTCGAGAAGAAGAAAAACAACTTGAAGAAGCAAATGTCAAAATTATGGTTTCTCAAATCCAACCTCATTTTGTCTATAACACCCTTTCTTCTATTTCAACTTTAATTGAAATTGATCCAAATAAAGCTCAAAAAGCGTTAGATGAATTTACTGATTATTTAAGAATGAATTTCTCAACTTTAACAGAAACAAAACCTGTTTCTTTTGAAGACGAATTAAAACATATCAAAACATATATTGATCTCGAAAAGATGAGATTTAATGATAGACTTAATGTCGTTTACGACATTGGCGTCTCTAAATTTGATGTCCCACCTTTAAGCATTCAACCGTTAGTGGAAAATGCGATTAAGCATGGCATTCTCAAAAAGATTGAAGGTGGCACAGTTACTTTAAGAACTTTTGAAGATGAAGACTCATATAATGTTGCAGTTATTGATAACGGAGTAGGCTTTAATATGGAAGATCTCGACTTTGAAAGCAACAAACATATTGGACTTAAAAATGTTAGACATAGAATTAACACGATGAGCAATGGTGAGATTCGAATTGAAAGCACACCTAACGTTGGAACGACAATCGTGGTAAGGTTTTATAAGTAGGTAGAAATATGAAAATTTTACTTGTTGATGATGAAGAATTACAGCTTTTAAGACTAGAAAACGAAGCAAAAAAAGTGCTTCCAAATGACACTGAGATTTTTAAATTCTCCAATCCTTTAGAAGCGCATAAATTTGCTAAAGACAAAAAGATTGATATTGCCTTTTTGGATATTGAAATGCCTGGATTAAATGGTATCCAACTCGCTCGAGAATTAAAGAAAATCAATCCTCAAGTTAATATCATCTTCGTAACTGCATATGACCGTTATGCTTTAGATGCATATAAAATTCACGCATCTGGTTATTTAACTAAACCAGTAAAAGCAGACAAAATAAGAGAAGAATTAGATGGCTTAAGATATCCAGTAAAAATGCCTGGAGAAAAGAAGATTCAAATCAAGTGTTTTGGCAACTTTGAAGTCTTCCATGATGGTGAGCCATTAAAATTTTCTTATCAAAAAGCAAAAGAATTATTTGCCTATCTCGTTGATCGAGAAGGCTCCGCAATTAACATTAATGAACTCAACGCTGTCTTATGGGAAGAAGACCATTCATCCTATTTAAGAAACCTTATCGCCGATATTCAACAAACATTAAGAAGTGTTGACGCAGGCGAAGTATTTATCAAAAGGCATAACGAATGTTATATCGATGTTAACACTGTTGACTGTGATGCTTACGAATACAAAAAAGGTAATCCTAACGCGATTAGAATGTATCGCGGAGAATACATGATTCAATATTCGTGGCCAATATTTGAAGACGATTAATTATTCTGCTGTGGCACTTTCGTGGCGCATATAGTAGTAGCATGTTTATGCTATTGCTTTTTATATTAGAAAGAAAACGAGAAAAATGAAGAAGTTACGCAAGATAGTGTCATTAGGATTATTGCTGATATTACCACTCCTAGGGGGAGTATGCGCTATTAGCTCAAATTATGTTGAAGTATCCGCTAATAGTGAAACCTCCACTAATGTCGTTTATAGCAGCGTCCCAGATATGAAATCTTGGGTAATTATCATAATAATATTAATTAATTTAGTCGGGTTAGCAGTCTTATCGTACTTGCTGTTATTTTTTGCTTTTAATAAGTGGACTAAAAAAGGTGACAAATTGATTAGAGCAGTGGAATTAAAAAGAAAGAATAAAAAAGTTAAATTAATGACGACCTCTTTTAATATCATTTATAGAGAAGAGACCGAAGTTTTTGATAGTAAAGAAGAAACTACAAAGATAAAATAATATTTGTAGAAATAATATGATGAGTGAACAAGAAAAAATGCTTAATGGCATGATTTATGATGCTTCTGATAAGACGCTTGTCGAGCTTAGAAAGAAAGCGCATAGATTATCTTTTGAATATAATGGGCTTCTTGAAGATGATCCACGTAGAAAAGACATCATTAACGAGTTAATTCCAATTAACAACAATGTCTATCTTCAAGGACCAATACAATTCGATTATGGTTGCTTTACTTCTTTTGGAAAAAGATGCTATGCAAATTTCAATTTATTAGTGTTAGATTGTGCGCCTATCACCATAGGTGATGATGTCTTTTTCGGCGCTAATGTATCTTTATTAACTCCAATTCATCCTCTAATAGAAAAAGAAAGACAAATGACTATTAAAGAAGATGGAAGTTTGACTGATTTAGAATACGCTAAACCGATTAAGATTGGTAATGGATGCTGGATTGCTAGTGATGTCAAAATATGTGGTGGAGTTACTATTGGAAATGGAGTAGTAATAGGAGCAGGAAGCGTTGTCACCCGTGATATCCCTGATAATGTCTTTGCGGCAGGCAACCCATGTCGAGTTATTAGAAAAATAGAAGAAAAAGATTCAATATATTTAAAAAAAGAATTATGGGAGAAATAACAGTTCATATTGGACTGTTTTTCTTTTATAGCTAAACGAATATAATTAAAACAGCAAAAGATAACAATAAATCAAAATATTTTAATTTTTTTGAGCAGTTTTTGTTATTTCAATTGTCTTATATAGTGAGAGGAGTCAAATGAGCGTCTCTAATCGAGTAGTCAAAGAATTCGTTAACGGTCAACAAAACGCGATTGAAAAAGTATATCTCGAATATAAAAATCTGATGTACTTCGTCATTGCTAACTATGTTAGTAATCAAGATGATTGCGATGATGTTTTAAGTGACGCTTTCTTAAAGGCTATCGAACATAAAAGTGAAATTACTAGTCCGGACAAACTTAAATCATTTCTATGTTCTATTGCTAAAAATGAAGCAATTAATTTTTCTAAAAAGAATAATGCATCATTTGTTGGCGATACTATTGATGAACTCTATGGAGAAGAAGATTGCTCAAATTCTCTACTTAATATGATTGAACCTCTCTTAACAAACAAAGAAACAATCGTAGTTTATTATCGTGTTGGTTTTGCTTATTCGTGGAAAGAGATCGAGGAAGAAACTCATATCCCTGAATCATCCGCGAGAAGAATATATCAAAATGCGAAAAGTAAACTAAGAAAGGAACTATTATGACCTTTGAAACAAAAATGAAAAAAAGAATCGACAATAAGCTTAATGCGATGGTGAAAAATCCATATCAAAAAGAAGTGGTGAATCATCCATTCCCACTTTGGGCAAAAATTGTTCTTCCATTATCTTGCTTAGCAACTGCCTCAGTTGTTGCCTTAGTCGCCTTTGCTCCTAAAGTTAAAAATGATGGCCCTACTCAATTAGGAAATCTTACTGCGCTTGTTACCCCTACAAAAAAATCAGCAACTAACGTTAATGAAAAACAAATGTCAGTAACAACTTTTAACTCATATAAAGCATTTAGTAAGAAATTTGTATCACTAATGATGCAAGTCAATAATAGCGAAGATGAAAAGAGCATGTCAGTCTCTATTCCAGATGCATATTTATGCTTAGCTATTACTGGCATTATCTCTTCTACAGAAGCGATGAATGATGTTATCTCTTATTTAGAATTAAATAATGTAGATGAGTTAAAAACCGCCGCTAGAGAAATCATCAAAACTCTTTGCACATTATACAAAGATAAAGAAGGCTTAGTTAGTGGTGGATATAACCTTAACTCAGTCTGGATAAATCCTGACATGGTTAAAGAACTCGAAAATAAAGACGCCGAACTATATCAAGATCTTAAAGATGTATTTGACGCAGCAGTATTTCTTAACGACTTAAACAATGTGACTGCAAAAGAATATATGGATGCATGTGCTCCAGAAGGATTTAAAAATCCTGAACCAAATTTACCTGATGCACCAAAACCTTTCAGTGTCATGTCTGGCTATTACTGTTTAGATTCATTTACTGATGACGCTAAAGAATACTTAAAGAATCAATGCGAATCAGGCACCCATAAAATTGACTATACATTTAATGGTACCAATAAAGCGGTTAACTATTATAAAGTAGACATTGATTCAACAGTTTTTGAAGGATCAAATTTCTACGGCTCTATAATGCCTATAAATCACTTAAACATAGCTTATTTCCTTCCAAATAACGTTAATGATATGCCTAGCGCAATTCTTAATGATGTATTAAATGAAAACTATTCTGTTAAACAAGGTACATATCGTGGAGAGCCAGCCGGTTTACATCATGTCACTTTCTCTGCTCCATATTTCTCAATCGACAATCAATTGACCTTGGAACATCCACAATTAGTTAATATCTTACCTGTTATTTCTACTAGAGGCGCTGGAGCAAGGATTTGTGAGGCATTAACTGGAGAGGATATGTTACTCAAATTCATCAAACAATTCTCAACTATGACGTTTGATTATAACGGATTCTATTCCGCCTCCTATACTGTTGCAGGAGGAGCATACGCTACACCTGATGAATATTCTCCATTTGAATTAAAACTCAATCACCCACATGTGTTTGAAGTAACAAAGTTTATTGAAACTATTGGGAATGGTTATCACTATATTCCACTAGTTGTTGGAGAAGTTGTTGATCCTAACTTTGATAAATAATCGCTTTATTCGTTTGGCCTACCTTTCCTACCAAGGTAGGCTTTTTGTTTAGGCTATTTCATATGAATTTAGTCGATTTTGCTTTATTTCTATATTAGGTATATTTATAATATATCTGGAAAGGATAAGAAAAGTAAGAAAAGTAAGAATATGAAAAAACTTGATAATGATAGATTTATCGTCAGTGTTAAAGTCGGACCAAAAGGCCAAATTACTATTCCTAAAGAAGCCCGAGATATGTTTGATATCAAAGAAGGAGATACCCTTATGGTTATGGGTGATAAGAATAGGAATGGAATCGCCTTATTAAAAACCGACGCTTTCTATTCAATAATGGAGGATAACAACAAATGAGTGATTTTTTAAATCTCGAAAAAGTTAATAAACATTACCCATCTTTCTCCTTAAAAGATGTATCTTTTTCCATTAATCCAGGAGAAATTATGGGATTTATCGGCCGTAATGGCGCAGGTAAAACAACAACTTTAAAAAGCATTATGAATCTAATTCATTTTGAAAGTGGAAAAATCTCTGCCTTTGGTAAAGACATGACCGAATATGAATTAGAAAACAAACAAAGAATTGGCTTCGCTTTAAGCGAAATCAATTACTACCCAAACAAAACTATTCGTCAACTAATGAATGTCACAAAGAGATTCTATAAGAATTTTGATGAGAATAAATTCAATCAAATGTGTAACTTATTCAATCTTAATATCGATAAGAAAATTGAAGAACTCTCTAGTGGTATGAAAGTTAAATATTCAGTCGCGATTGCCTTATCCCATGACGCTGAATTATTAATTTTAGATGAACCTACTAGCGGACTTGATCCTGTTTCTAGAGATGAAATTTTAGATATCTTTAGAGAAATCGTCAAAAATGGAGATCGTGCGATTTTATTCTCTACCCACATCACCAGCGACTTAGATAAATGCGCGACTAATATCACCTATATTCATGATGGAACAATTGTCTATACTGGTACAAAGAAAGACTTTGTCAAAAAGTATTTGTTTGTCAAAGACAAAACCATGAATAAAGAAGTCTTAGATAAATATATTGCGTATAAAGAATTAGATGACCGCATTGAAGGGTTAATCAACGCTAATGAAAAAGATTATTTCGTTAGTAAAGGACTAAATCCAGAAGAACCAGATCTTGAACAAATCATGGTCTATTTAGAAAGGAGTAACAACAATGAAAGCTTTACTTTATAAAGAATTCAAACTCGCTTTACATCCAATTTGTATAGTATTCGTTCTTTTATTCCCACTTTTAACTATGGTGCCATCCTATCCTTTGGCAATTGGCTTCATCTATGTATTAAGCTGCTATCCTATTTTGTTCTTAGGCGCTAATAAGGGACAACAAAGCAACGATTTATTATTCTCAACTTTGCTCCCTATTCGTAAAAAAGACATAGTCTTAGCAAGAATTTTTACTGTCTTAATTCTTCAATTTACCTTTATGGCAATTATGGCAGCCTTATATCCACTTTCTTCTATCATTGAATCAAATTATATTGCTGAACGAATTGCTGACAAGATTGCTGCTGGAAAGACCATGGAAGAAATTGGAGTCTTAACATCTGGATTTGGTTTTGAATCATTCGCGTCAGTCCTTGGGTTTGGCATTATCGGATTCTCAGTTGCCGATATCGTCTTCTTCCCAATTTATTACAAACATGGCAGATCCATTGTTGCTTCCACTTTATTAACAATCCTCGGATTCGTCGCTTATCTTATAGTGTTCACAATTGTTTTACCATTGGTCTCACCTGCTTATTTGAGTTTCTTCAAAGACAATATTTGGATTCAACTTGGATTCTTGGCGGTTTCTTTGTTAGTCTCCGCAGGTATGCATTTCCTTGTTTATAAGATTGCATCGAAAAACTTAGAAAAAGTTGACTTCTAATTTATTCAAAAATCTTAAAGACCCATTTGGGTCTTTTTTATTATCCATAAACAAATAATATGCAAAAAAATAAATGAGTATATAATAATACTCATGACATTTGAGATTCTCATTCAAATTATTTTATTAGGTATTGGAGTCTCCGCGGACGCTTTTTCGGTCGCATTAACGGATGGACTTGTCTGCTCTGATATCAATAAGAAAAAGTCACTATTCATTGCTTTAACATTTGGAGTTATGCAAGCCATTATGCCTTTGATTGGTTTCTGGCTAATTGAGTTAGTTGAAGTAGTGGCTGGAGAAACTATTGGTTCTCAAGCTGGTAATATCGTTTCTAAAATTGTCGTCTGGTTAGCGTTTGCCTCTTTATTATTTATCGGAGGAAAGATGTTAATCGAATCAATCGTTGAATTAAAAAAGCCAAAAGATGAACAAAATAAGAGACTCTTCTCTATTAAAGAAGTTCTTCTTATGGGAGTTGCTACTTCTATTGACGCTTTAGCGGTTGGTATTGCTCTACACGCTGACTTGTCTACTACAGTAACAATTTGGTTACACGTCTCAATCATCTTAGTGTTAACATTCTCCTTCTCTTTAATAGGATTATTATTAGGAAAACAAATCTTAAAACTATTAAGAGGAAAGACAGAAATAAGTGGAGTAATTGGAGGAATAATCTTAATCTTACTCGGAGTGTGGATTGTTTTATCTCATTATCTCGGATTATAAATAATAGACCATAATGGTCTTTTTATTTGAAGTAATGTGTTCTTTTTTAATTTATCACTAGAAAATAGCAAAAAATTGTTAAAAGATATTTAGTAAATATGGTATTGTATACCCTTAGTTTCTTAGGAAAGAGGAAATTAAGTCACCATCAAGGTGATTTTGGTAAATAAAGAATACCAAATAAAAATAAATGGAATGGAAAAATTTATATAGAAGAAGAGAGTAGAAATGGGAATTAAAGTTGTTGCAGATGCCGCGAGTAATCTATTTAGTTCTATTTTGAAAGAAAAACACGCTGATATTAAAGTCATGTCTCTTCACTTAACCATCGAAGATAAAGATTATTTATGCTACGACGATGAGATTGATATTAGTGAATTTTCAAAGACCTATTACGAAGAACTTGCACAAGGCAAAAAAGTCAAAACTTCTCTAGTGGCTCCTGGCCAATTTGAAGAAGTATTCAAAGAAGAAATTCAAAAAGGAAATAAAGTCATTTGTTTCACGATGGCAAAAGGTATCTCTGGTACCTATAATTCTGCCTGTTTAGCTAGAGATAGCATTAACGAAAAATATAACGAAGAAAAAGTAGTGGTTATCGATTCGATGACCGCTGGCTTTGGAGAAGGTTTACAAGCTTTGAAAGCTTATGAATTAGTTAAAGAAGGCAAATCATTTGAAGAAATCGTTAAAAGCGCAGAAGAGTTTAAACACTTTGTCAGAAGTGATTTTACAGTTGATAACATTAAATTTTTAATCAATACTGGTAGAGTAAGTAAAGCTTTAGCGAGATTCATTCACCTTCTAAACATCAAAATTCTCTTAAAGAGAAATAGCGAATCAAAAATTGCTTTTGGTGGATCAGCAATTGGAATGAATAACGCGATTAAGCAATTATCAAGATTAGTGATTGATAATATTGATACGAGTGTTGATCAAATCGTTTATATCACTCATTGCAATGTTATTGATAACGCGAATAAATTAAAAAGTATCTTAACTGATGCAGGAATTAAGAATATTGAGATATATGATTATGACCTCATTAGTGGAGCACATATTGGACCTGGTTCATTAGCGGTCTTCTATGTCGCTAAAGAAAGTTATTAAAATAAGAATATGAGAGAAAGACATAACAACATCAGTGTATATCGAATTATTGCCTCGATAATCATCCTGCAGTTTCATGTCTTTTTCATCCTTTATCCAGACAATATTTTCGGTTCAGTATATTTATCTAAATTCGTTCAAGGTTTAACCGCCTTGTCTGGTCTTTTATTATCCCAAAGTGCGATTAATAGCATTGGTAAATTTTATTGGTCGAGATTTAAAAGAATAATCATCCCGATTTTGGTGGTGGTTATTTTAACATTACTTTGTAATGTCATCTTCATGATTGCGACCTCTAATTATAGTGTAGATGCTTTTATTGGATATCGAGCGTATAACCATTCTCTCCTTATCCAATTTGGAAATTTATATTATATCGGTTATATCTTAATCTGTTATTTAATTACTCCAGTTTTAAAAAAGAGTAATGTTGCCGGAATATTATTATTCTTAATCTTCGGATTTATTGAAACTTCAGTCTCATATTGGATTGATCCTTTATATATCATTTCCGTTTATATCATTGGATTTTATATCGGGAAGTTTTTCTATAACAACTTTGTTGGTAAATATCATTTAAATGATATTGTCACTGCGACAATATTCGCAGTTATTACTTTTTTATCAATCGCAGTTTCTATTTATTTACAAAAAGAAGGATACCCAATCTTAGGAAAATATAACCACATCATTCTTAATGTTTTATATGGAGTGTTTGGTATCTCTTCAATGTTATTGCTCCTTATTATCTTTAAGTTTTTTAATTACTTTAAAGGATTCCCAAGAATTGAACTTGCTTACTATATTTTCATCCTTAATCAAGTCTTTATGGTTGGGGCCACAAACATCAGTGTTTTAGTGAGTGAATTCTATCAAAAGAATTTACTCATCTATGGAGTGGTCATTTTTGCTGCGGTATTTTTATCGATTGCAACAAAAATAATAAGTGGTTTAAAAAAGAAATCTTTTTGATAAAACAAAATTAAATTATAATTTAATCAACCGTTGCATTTTATAGATATTTAGATAAGGTGGTAGCTTATGAAAACAAAAAGATTTTTTGCGTTAGGCCTTCTTTCTATTTTCCTATTGAGTTGTAACACAAACTCCATCGCTGGAGTGTATGGTTTCCAACTCGGAAAAGAATCAGGCACCCATTTCGGATTATATCTCGAATTAAAAGATTCATTATTTGAAACAACCGATCCAGCCCTAGTAGATAAAAACTACAAGAATTTTGATCTTGGCTTATCAGCGAGTTTCTTTAATTCTACGACTACCTCTAGTAGTGGCGAAGAAGAGGAAGAAGATACATATAGTAAAATCATCGAATTCTTCACTAAAAACGGTCAATTCATTTTAAGTGGATATTATGGTCTTACTAGTGAAGTCACCAAAGACAAAGAAACAATTATCAAGTTTGGATT
>Ga0256405_10011411_pt1 | contig 11361 bp, 11 predicted proteins | sample RumenRJG_02DNA_FD_189096 | JGI IMG/M metagenome (GOLD analysis project Ga0256405, IMG submission 189096) | Bovine rumen microbial communities from Lethbridge, Alberta, Canada - RJG_02 | ecosystem: Host-associated > Mammals > Digestive system > Stomach > Rumen | place: Canada: Alberta...
GAATTCAGGCGTATATCTTTTATTTGGTTTCCCTTTAGGCATAAAAATGCCCCCTTTCGTTAGATTTAAAATTGGTACACTTCTATTATACCACATTGTCTAACAAAAGGGGAGCATTTCACACTCTCGGTACGTTTTGTTTAATCTGCAACTAATTTCTTGATCTTATCAACTGCGGACTTCACAAGGTTTTCCTTGTTTTTGTAGAAGTGCTGGTAATCCTTAGAATTAGTCCAGTCACCACCCCAGTGCCAGCCTTTGCTTGCAAATACCTTAAAAGCAAGATCATGGTGGGTTATCTTGTGAGGAAAATCCGCACCCCTGTCAGCGAACTCTGCCGAATTTGCAGGACTTATCTTATCGCCCACTATATAAGGATTGTACAGCGGATTTATGTCAATCGCCCTTCCAAGTGCGTGAAGGGAAAGTTCCTGCGTACCCGCAACGTTCCTGAAATTGAAAGCAGAGGAATTATTATCCGCCATAGAACGCTCATCATCGCCGTCATATTCATCACAAAGACGTATCTTTTCAATCTCATACTCAGCTTCAAACAGCATCTCGAAAATCTCCAGAACCTCTTTCGCCAGAGATTTATGCACTATCATCTCACCATCAGCGATATTGTGGGAAAAATCCAGATACCTGATATTAAGGTACGAAAGATCATCCATATGTATCTCACTGTTTTCTTTGTAAGTCACGCCCTTGATTCGCTCCTTAACTTCATCGGGAACAGGGCAGGCAGAAAAGCCTTCACGAAGCATGATAACTTCATTTTTCATCTTACTTCCTCCAAACCAAAAGACATGATATCAACACCATGTCGATATCAGCATAGGATATTTTATCAGATATATCCCCTTTTGTCAATACTTTTTTCTTTAAGATTTTAATTTACAAAGACAAAATGGTACTTCTGCATTGATGGTGCAGAAGTACCGGAAGTATTTTCGTATAATTCTTCAAGCTGACCTATCAGACATTGACAGCCTGTTTAACATTTGATGAAGAAAGAACAGGTTTTACAGGTGCCGAAGTCGGATGGAAAGTCGTTACGACTTCACATACCTTTTCGTAAACTCTGTACTCATCTTCGGTGTAGGCAATGTCCATAAGTTCTTTAATATCTTTTATGAACTTTTCATACTCAAATGGTATAGGTTGTCCGATATGGATCTTCTGGTTCTTGGTGCGTTTAAGACCTTCCTCAGACATAAGCTTTTCTTCATAAAGCTTCTCGCCGGGGCGAAGACCTGTATAAATGATCTTGATATCGACATCTGGCTTATGACCCGAAAGCTTGATAAGGTTGCGGGCCAGGGTATCTATCTTGATAGGCTCACCCATATCGAGCACATATATCTCAGAGCCATTACCAAGGATACTTGCCTGAAGCACTAATGATACTGCCTCGGGGATACTCATGAAAAAGCGGTTGATATTCTTATCAACGACTGTAACGGGGCCACCCTCAGCAATCTGCTTTTTGAACAGCGGAATTACGGAACCGTTGCTTCCAAGCACATTGCCAAAACGTACAGCGCAGAACTGAGTATGTGGGGTAAAATTCTCCAGTACTTCATCTGCTTCCCAGTCCTCCCCTGTCATATGAGCGTGTATTCTGGGCAGCTCGCCGCATCTGCCGTTTTTGACCATATAATCGAAGGTCTGGATTATCATTTCACACAGACGCTTGCTGGCACCCATAATATTTGTAGGGTTAACAGCCTTATCGGTAGATATGAGAACAAATCTCTGACAGCCGCTGCGCATTGCAGCATAAGCAGTCTTATAAGTGCCGATAGCATTGTTCTTTATAGCTTCACAGGGGCTGTCCTCCATAAGGGGAACGTGCTTGTGCGCAGCAGCGTGGTATACTATATCAACGTGATACTTCTCAAAAACTTCGTTAATGCGCTTATTATCGCGCACAGAACCAATAAGCACAACAAGGTTAAGGTCAGGCATATTGCGTCTGAGTTCCATCTGTATCTCATATGCGTTATTCTCATAAACATCGAAGATTATGAGCTGTTTAGGATTATGCTTTGCGACCTGACGGCAAAGTTCACTGCCAATGGAGCCGCCGCCGCCTGTAACAAGGACGACCTTGCCCTGAATACTGTCATAGACTTCAGACATATCCATCTCGATAGGTTCTCTGCCAAGCAGATCTTCGATAGCGACGTCTTTCATCTTAGCAACAGAAACATCGCCTGTTACAAGCTGGTATATACCTGGAAGGTTTTTCAATTCACAGCCTGTTTCCTTGCATATATTCAGCACATCACGTCTGTCTTCGGACGAAGCACTTGGAATAGCAACATAGATAGCATTGACGTTATACTTCTGCACCGACAGAAGTATGTCATCACGTCCGCCGACGATCTGAACACCGTCTATGTATCTGTCCCACTTATTAGGGTTGTCATCGATGATACAAACGACCTTTTCACGAAGTGTGGTGGACTGTTCAATATCTCTCATGATCATTTGGCCTGCATTGCCCGCACCGATCAGCATAACACGCTTATATCTTCTGTCACACTCTTTACCTCGCTCTGAAATTCGTTCACGTTCGAGCAGGATAAATCGGTAACAGAATCTGATACCGATAACTAAACAAAACTGCAGCATAGCACCCACTATATAGTAAGATACAGGCATACATCTGAATATAACTGTTATCAGCACCGTATGAATGACAGCAAGCTCAGCCGTTGCAAATGATACACGCTTCAACTCGGAATAGCTTGCAAATCTCCATATACTTCTGTAAAGCTTGTTATAGCCATGAACAAGAAATACTGCCGCGATATATATAGGCATAAAATACGCATATGCTTTAAGATATTCCCTTGGTATCTTTGTAAAACTCAGATCATATCTCAGCCAAAGTGCGGCAAAATAACTGCCTGCACTTACAATGATATCGTACATGAACAAATAGATAGAAATAATCTTCCAATGTTCAAACCGTTTTTTTGATCTGAGCTTTACTTTGTTCACACTTTTGAAATCTTCTTCCATTATAAAGCTCCCCCCTATTTTCACTAGTTTAACATATTATAACATATTAAATCAATATATGTCAAGTATTTGTATATAAATTAGTCAATAAAATAAAGTTCATATGGCATCCAATAATTGGTCACAACAACACAAAAAGACACCGACCAAAAGTCGGTGTCTGTAATGCCGATTTATCTTATTTAGCTATCTCAGCCTTAATAGCAGAGAGCAGTTCATCATAAGTCTCAAAAGCAGGAAGCTGGGGATAATCAGCCTTTATCTGATCTGTACTTCTGAATAGATAACCTGCACGGCTGTTCAGTATCATGCCGAGATCGTTGTAGCTGTCACCGCTTGCAATAGTCTCGAAACCGCAGGACTGAAGAGCCTTAACAGTAGTGAGCTTTGACTTCTCACAACGCATCTTGTAGCCTGTGATCTCGCCGTTGTCAGCAACTACCAGTTCATTGCAGAATATGGTAGGCATACCAAGCTTCTTCATAAGGGGCTTTGCGAACTGTGTGAAAGTATCACTCAGGATAAGTACCTGGCAGCAGTCTCTGAGTTCATCAAGAAACTCCTTAGCACCGGGCATAGGATCGATTTTTGCAATGGTATCCTGTATCTCTTTCAGACCCAGACCATGCTCTTTGAGTATAGCAAGACGATACTGCATGAGCTTATCATAATCAGGTTCATCTCTTGTGGTCTTTTTAAGCTCGGGGATACCACTGGCTTCTGCAAAAGCTATCCATATTTCAGGAACCAGAACGCCCTCAAGGTCAAGACAAGTAACTATCATTTTAAATTCCTCCATAATGTCTCAAATTTCCGAATATTATTATACAACATAATTATGAAAATGTAAAGGGTATTTTTGAATTTTTTGATTACTAATCCTGCAAATATATACTCTATTTCTAAAATTATATAGTAGCGGCGCTTATATGAATAATTTTGTTATCACTAACTGCAAAAATTGTTTTTGCAAAAAAGTATAATTTTGGTCAAATAATGAAAAACTGTTAAATTTCTGAAAAAACCCTTGTAAAAGCAAAGATTATAAGTTATAATGTTAATTGGAATAAGGCGGAAAAAATTCGCTATGTATAATATGGAGGTATGTAAGATAATGGGCAGTGCTGACAAGATCTTATTTGACAACGATTCCAGAGTGGCTCCTCTGGGACTTATCCCTATGGAGGGTGCTAAGGAACTGGGAGAAAAGGTCAACGCTTATCTGGTTAAGTGGGCTAATGAGGACAATTTCTTTAAGGATACATTCCTGGTTGATGCTGAGTGTCCCAGATTTTCATCCGGTGACGGCAAGGGTCTTATCAAACAGACCGTAAGAGGTAATGATCTTTTCATTCTCTGTGATATGGGCAATTACAGTGTAAAGTACAATTACTTCGGTCACGAAAATTATATGTCGCCTGACGACCACTATCAGGATCTCAAGCGTATCATTCAGGCAGCAAGCGGTAAGTGTCACCGTATAAATGTTATCATGCCTTCACTTTACGGCGGCAGACAGCATCGCAGAAATTACCGTGAATCTCTTGACTGTGCTGTTGCATTACAGGAACTCCAGGCTATGGGCGTATCAAATGTTCTGACATTCGACGCACACGACCCCAGAGTTCAGAACGCAGTTCCTCTGATGGGCTTTGACAACATTATCCCCTCCTATCAGGTTCTGAAATCAATGTTCAGAAGTCTGGACGATTTCAAGCCCGACAAGGCGCATTTCATGATCGTATCTCCTGACGAGGGAGCTATCAACAGAAATATGTACTACGCTTCCGTACTGGGCGTTGATATGGGTATGTTCTACAAGAGACGTGATTACTCAACAGTTGTAAACGGCAGAAACCCCATCGTAGCACACGAGTATATGGGCAACGACGTTAAGGGCAAGGACGTTTTCATAGCTGACGATATCATTTCTTCGGGTGAATCCATGCTGGAAGTTGCAGTTGAACTGAAAAAGCGCAATGCAAACAAGATCTACTGCTATGCTACCTATGCTATATTCACAAACGGTCTTGCAAGCTTTGATAAGGCTTATGCTGATGGCATTATCGACGGTGTATTCGGTACAAACCTGACCTACAGAACTCCCGAACTTCTGGAGAGAAAATGGTTCCACGAAGTTGATGTAGCTAAGTATATCGCTTACTATATCGCAGCACTTAACCATGATGCTTCCATATCTGAGGTCATCGATCCTCACAAGAAGATATCTGCTCTGCTTGACAAATACGATATCAAAAAAGGTAATTAATTTAGTATAACTTAACGGGCGTTCTGCGCCCGTTTGTTATATATGTAAGGTAACTATGGATATTCTTTTCGGGACAAAACGACTCTCTGTCAGAAGATTCAGATCCGCTGACGGCGATGATCTTGCAAAGATACTTACGGATAAGTAAGTAACTTATTTTGAGCCATATGATACTTTCACGCACGAAGCTGCGGTTGCTGAAGCAGCAATGTTTGCAGAAAGCAGTGAATTCTTTGCTGTTGTGCTTGATAGTAAAGTTATCGGTAAAATATACTTTTCCAAAAGAGATTATGGCACTTACGAGATAGGTTATACTTTCAACAGGAATTATCAAGGCAATGGGTACGCCTGCGAAAGCGTCGGAGCTTTTATCCGATATGCATTCGATAAAATTGGTGCAAGACGGATAATGGCTGAAATAGATGTCCGCAATGAAAGATCTTTCAAACTTTGCGAAAGACTAGGTATGCGGCGAGAAGCAGAATTCAAACAGGTATATCCTTCAAAAGAGGGAGGGTATAACGATTTTTACATATACGCTATACTTAAAGAAGAATACAGCAAATGAATATCACAGGTAAAAATATTCTGCTCAGTTGATAACGGATCGTATGTATCCGATAAATTTTTTATAATGGAGTAAACTTATGCCAAAGATAAGATGGATAGGGATAATAGATCAGAAAGACATCGAAAAATTTCAGAGCGCTCCCCTGCCAGAAAATGCAGTAAAAACTGATCTGCCAAATTCTATCGGAGATATGATGATAAAAGCTGCACCTTTTGCAGCCTGCTCATTCATGATATGCATGATATCTATGGTTGTAAAATGTTATACAGCAAAAATCAATGTCATTAGTTTACCCTGGTCTATCATAGGACTTGCGATATCATCAGCTTCCCTTATACTTCACGAACTTTTGCACGCTGTAGTTTACCCAAGAAATACAACTGTAAGCGTGGGCATCGTCAGACAGTTTGCCTGCGTAGCTCTTGCTTCATGTCCACTTAGCAGAAAAAGATTTGCACTTATGTCGCTTTTACCATACATACTCGGGATAGTTCCGCTGATATTTTTTCAGCTATGTCCTGCCGATAACAGTGCGTTGAACAGTATATTGTTCATACTTTCCATGATGGGCATGATAAGTCCTTATCCTGATGCTTACAATGTTTATTATATGTTAAGAAAAATACCCGCAGGCAGCAAGATGCTTTTCTGCGGTGATGATACCTATTATATACCAAAGGAGGGGTAGTATGATCTTTGCAGGAATAGTCGCTGGCGGAAGCGGCACACGTATAAAAAATGCCGACAAGCCAAAGCAATTCATCGAAATAGGCGGTGTGCCTATACTTATCAGGACGATACGTGCATTTGAGGAGATAGGCGAGATAGAGAGGATATACGTTGGTATCAATCCCGACTGGTATGACTATGCTGACAAGCTTCTGGAAGAATTCAACATCAGCACAAAGCGTGTTCGGCTGGTAACGGGTGGTAAGGACAGGAACGGAACTGTAATGAATATCCTGCGTGAGGTCACAGCTCTGTTTGGTATAAATAAGGGTGATGTGCTTATCACACACGATGCAGTACGACCATTCGTCAGTGAGAAAATTATTCGCGAAAATATTGAAACGGCGATGAAGACAGCAGCCTGTGGAACTTATATACCTTCAGATGACACTGTTATCAGAACAACTGACGGTATGACCGTTACTGAGAATCTTCCACGCAAGCAGCTAATGAGAGCACAGACACCTCAGACATTTGAGATATCAACTTTATGCGAGTGCATACGAAAACTCGGAGACGAAAAGCTTAGTATGCTGACTGATACCTGCGGTATCCTGACGGAATGTGGCTATCCCATACACATAGTTCAAGGAGAACCCATGAATTTCAAGATCACCACCGATCACGACCTGATGATAGCAGGACTGATGGCGATGAGCGAAAGGCAATAGGATACATGGCGGAAAGACTTCATGCTTTCCGCCTTTTTTGTATAAAAATATCCCCGCCAAAAGACGGGGATATAATATATGTACATATCAGGAACCGGTAGGAATGTAAGGTCTGATAGCACCTGCAAGATTGCCAACAGGCATTGTCTGGAGCCATACGTGACCTGGACCGGTAACTCTTGTATTAAAGAAGCCTTCACCGCCGAACAGCTTGTTCTTTATGCCTGCAACCTGTTCGATATCAATGGAGCATGAAGCTTCCATAGCTGCAAGACAACCTGTGTCAACAAGCATCGACTGACCCTGTGCCAGCTGATACTCAACTATAGAACCATCAAGTTCAAGGAAAACTGTACCCTGACCTGAGAACTTCTGCATAATGAAGCCCTCACCGCCGAAGAAGCCTGCACCAAGTCTCTTCTGGAAGAATATCTCCATATTAACGCCCATCTCACTTGCCAGGAAAGCTGATTTCTGAGCAACGATCGGCATCTGAGAAACATCCATGGGCTTTATAGCACCGGGAAAGTTTGAAGCCATAGCGATCATACCGTCGCCATTGGTAGCAGTGTAAACATTCTGGAACATAGATTCACCCGAAAAAGCACGTGAAAGAGCCTTTCCTATTCCACCGCCTGCATTGGTGGACATATTCATGTTGGGACTCATCCAGCTCATAGCTCCCTGCTGACATTTGATCGCCTCACCGTTATTCAGATAGCAGATGACAACGGGCAGCGGCTCGCCTTGAATTTCGTAACGCATTTTTTGTACCTCCTTTATTTGTCAGGTTTATAAACCTGTACTTAACATTTTATCTTTAAATTCCATCAAGCTATCAAGCTTGACATAAGCTTTTTCAAGCATTTCCTCATCAGGTTCGATAAGATCGGGGATAAGTATAGGCATCATGCCAGCAGCACTTGCAGAGATTATTCCATTACGGGAATCCTCAACTGCAAAGGTATTCTTGGGGTCAAATCCAAGCTTCCTGCAAGCCGTAATGTATATATCAGGCTCGGGCTTGGATTTTTCAACCATATCACCGCCGATTATCGCATCAAAACAGTGCAGAAGGCCTACTTCTGTCATTTCTCTTACTATAACATCGTAACGAGTAGAAGAAGCAAGCCCGATTTTTACTCCGCTTTCGTGAAGCCATTCAAGAACTTCTCTTGCACCCGCTTTGAGAGGAACACCTTTCTTTAAAGTAGCCTGAACTTCATCATTTACTTCCGCACGAAGCTTTTTTATATCATGCTTATCGCCATAAGCTTCGGTGACGATTCGCTCGGTATCTTTTTCATTTCGCCCTGTGCAAAGTCTTACATAATATTCAACATTTTCAAGTCCGTATCGTTTGCCGACTTTGAGCCAGCACTCCATACAAACTGCTTCTGTATCAAATATAACACCGTCCATATCAAAAACAATACCGTCAATATTATTTAGTGTATACATTTTTCTCCTTACCCATATCTTTCCAGTTCAAAGGAACTCTCGTCGCTCAATTCACATGAACCTCTGTAGAAACGTAGTTTTATATCATCAAAACGTTCCATATAAGCATAAAAATTATCAGGCAAATCTCTAAGAATGTGTATACCGCCACCATCAAGATGATAAATAATCTCTTTAAGAAAGCGGTCATAACAATATGTTACTTGTTCAGCTAGTTCACGGCTGAAAACCTTGTTCTTTACCAGACATTCTATACTCTCATAGACCTGCCAGAATTGCTCTTTAAGAAAACGAGATTTCTCATACATGATATATGTAAAAGTATTATCCTTGTCAGGATCAAAATTATCAGAAAGAATCTGCTTAGCTTCTTCAATATCCATCATTTAAAATACATATACAGGTCGCATTTAATCATGCCGTTGTAGAGCTTACGTTTCTTGTCTGCCTTTTTTCCAAAGAATTTTTCAAAATCTTCATGGGGCGAGATTATGTAGCAAGGTCTTTCCCTTGAAGGCTGTAATCTCTCACCGAGACGTTTGTACAGTTCTTCAGCATCACGTATCTCCAACAATCTTTCGCCATAGGGAGGATTACAGAAAGTAATACACTGCTCTGGTTGAACAAATTTTCTGATATCCTGCTGCTTGACTGTAAGCTTAGAACCGACTCCTGCCTTTTTGGCATTATCTCTTGTAAGCTCAACTGCGATATCATCGATATCAAAACCGATAGCCTTGAAACTTCCCTGCTTATCGATCAAGTCCATAGCTTCCGAACGAGCATTCTGCCAAACCTTTTCGGGAATCTGCTCCCACTTCTGTGCCGCGAAATTTCTGCGAATACCGGGAGCGACTTTAAGTGCCTTGTACGCTGATTCGATAAGGAATGTACCCGAACCACACATAGGATCGCACACTATTGAATCCGACCTCACTCTGCCAAGATCAATTATTCCTGCGGCAAGAGTCTCCTTGATTGGTGCCGCATTGGAATTTCTGCGGTATCCGCGCTTGTGAAGACCTTCACCTGTGGTATCGAGGTACAGAGTAAACACATCTTTCATCAGCGAGAATTGCAGCTGATGTTTAGCGCCTGTTTCCTCGAAGTATGAGATACCGTAGACTTTTTCAAGCCGCTTTACACAGGCTTTTTTTATTATCTTCTGACAATCGGGCACAGAATGCAGCTGAGAATCCAGTGAATATCCCTTTACCGGGAAAGCTTCATACTTTCCAATGAAATCTTCAAGCGGGATATTCATAACTCCCTGAAAAAGCTCCTCAAAGCTGCGGGCATTAAATGAAGCGAGTTCGATAAGCACTCTCTCACCTGTGGAGACCCACAGATTTGCTTTTGCGACGGTATTATAATCGCCGCTGAATGTGACCTTGCCGTCAGTAACGGTAAGGTTCTCCCCTCCTATCCTTTCGATCTCGAATTTCAAAGTCTTTTCAAGTCCGAAGTGACAAGGGATACATAGTCTTAAATTATTCATATTTGACCTTTCAAAATAAGACCTCCGTACTTTATGGTACGGAGGTCAATACCATCAACATAACGGTAAAAATTTTTAGTGGTAACAATAATCGGGAACATTTGATGCCTTGAAATAGCCTACCTGCTGACTTCCGCAGCGATCGGTAGCTATAAGTCCCGTACTTGTACAGAAGTTCAGTTTAACTACAGTATCGGGCATCGGGAATGTGTCATCGAAACTCTTGTGTTCTTCCGAATCGGCGATATCACCGAAGATATTCTTCCAGATAGCACCGATGTTCTGATAATCAGTTGATGAAACAGAACGAGGCTCACCATCCTCATTATTCTCATTATATCCTACCCAAATACCTGAAACATAGTCTGGTGTACATCCTACAAAATTAAGGTCACGCCATTTCTCCGAAGTACCTGTCTTACCAACAAGATCTGTCTTCTTCAGCTTAGCGTATCTACCTGTACCTTCTTTGTCGTTGATAACATACTGCATCATTCGATTCATTATATAAGCTGTACTGTCAGAAACAGCCTGCTTGTAACCATCAGTTTTCTCGTAAATTACTTTTCCAGCTGCATCTTCAATCTTATAAATATAACTTTTTTCGTACTTTTTGCCCCCGTTTCCGAAGATCATATATGCACCAACAAGCTCATCAAGATGAAGTCCATAACCGAAAGCGCCAACAGTAAGTGGAGCATAGTCATTATCTGTATCTAACAGATTAGTTATATCAAGCTTACTTTTCAGGAAATTATATGAATATGAGGGTGTAAGCTGATCGATCAGCTGCGCAGGCATGGTATTAAGAGATTTAAGCAACATCTGATATGTGTAGAAATTCTTATATGACCAGTTACCCTGAGAGGCATCAAATTCAGAATAGTTTACAGGCCAGTCTTTACCGTTTAACTTGATAGGCTTATCGTTATATGACGATGTCATAGTGATAAGATCCTGATCCAGCGCAGGTGCATAAGAAGCAATTGGCTTTATACAAGAACCCGGAGATCTTGCACCGTTAACAGCCTGGTTCCAACCAAGTATCTCATCTTTCTCAGAACGAGAACCGCAGACAGCTTTAACATTACCTTTATAATCCATACAAACAAAGGCTGACCATAGGGTA
>Ga0256405_10011412_pt1 | contig 11361 bp, 5 predicted proteins | sample RumenRJG_02DNA_FD_189096 | JGI IMG/M metagenome (GOLD analysis project Ga0256405, IMG submission 189096) | Bovine rumen microbial communities from Lethbridge, Alberta, Canada - RJG_02 | ecosystem: Host-associated > Mammals > Digestive system > Stomach > Rumen | place: Canada: Alberta | collected...
CACCATTCTCAAATACCTGATTGCGCTGGAATTCTAGCTGCTCCTCTGTTACATCATTGAGCTTCATCCAGTTCTCATATCTGCTGTCATTACCACCCATTGTCATCTCGAAGAGCTTCTTAAGTCCATGGTTAATAAATGACTTAAGTCCATTGTTGTTATAATAGCGAAGAGCTCTGTGCCATCTGTTAGTTGGGTCGAAAGACAACGCCTTGTCAAGGTCTACTATCTCAATGCATTCCTTGCCATCTCGGATAATGTGTACCTTCACCTTTTTGCCTGTTCTGGTGAAAGTTGAAAGAAAGCCCAACTTGTCACTTCTATCAGATGCAGGGATATTGTCAAGCTCTGGGAACTGTGTCTCTACATCCTTACGAATCACATACTCTGTATTAGCATCAATTCTCTGTCCTGACTCGTCTACTAAGAATACCTCAAGACTCTCGGTATTAACTCCCCATCCACGAATGGCCACATCATTACTGTCACCATTGACATTGACAGAATCCACCTTTACCATCCCAGTTGATAAGGAATTCATAATCTTGTTCACGCTAATATCGAAGCATTTATTAATGACATTGCCATCCTCATCAGTAATGGCAACTGCAACCTTACCTCGTGAATCAATCAGAAGCTTAGGTACATTGATAAAGACCTCAGCCACAGGGTTGTGACCAGGCACATCGTACTTATCCCATATAAATCTGTCTTCGCGCACAAGTATATCAACACCCTCGTAGGTGTATTTCTCGTTATCAATAAACAAGACAACGCACTCCCGCGGAGTGCGTACATCTACTTGTACAGCTTCAATAGTGATGAATTTATCACTACAAGCATTTTCTCTTACCTTGTGAAATACAATATTAGCTTTAGACAATTACTTATTCTCCCCTTGCTCTATCTCTTCTACCAATGTGAATCTCTCATCTAATCTTCTCGGAGTACAATCTAGTCTGTCAAGCGTCAAATTAGGGCTATAATATGGGTCTCCTTCTTCTAATTCCTTCTTCCATTTGTCACGGAATCTCTTAATCTCACTCTTGAATCTGTTAATCTTCTCTGGAGCCTCGTCTGTTCCTCTTGATTTGGACTCATAGTGATACATAAGTATATTAGGGTCAAGTATAATCTTCTTGCCCTTATCTCTAATATTAAGACATAAGTCAACGTCATTAAGAGCTACTGCAAATTCTTCATCAAGACCGCCAATCTCATTAAAGACATTAGCATCAACCATCATACAGGCTGCTGTTACAGCAGATACCTCCTGCTGCACAATTAGTCTTCCAAAGTAACCTAGGTCCTGTCTTGTTAATCCGTTGAATACATGGCCTGCAAAGCCTGCAATACCAACTACAACTCCACAATGTTGAACTGTATCATCTGGATATAAGAGCTTAGCACCAACTGCTCCTATTGACTCATCCTGACAGTAGCCAACCATACGATTAAGCCAGTCAGGGCTAATTACTTCAATATCATTGTTAAGGAGCACATAATATCTTCCAGATGCATGCTTAGCACCGAAGTTATTAATCTTAGAGAAGTTGAATTCATGCTCCCATCTAACTACTTTGACGCAGGATAGTTCTTCACTAATCTTGTCATAGTATTGGAATGTCTCTTCTTCAGTTGAATTATTCTCAACAACAATAATCTCATAATTAGAATATGTTGTCTTATCAACAATACTTCTTATACATTTATCAAGAACATCTACATTATCCTTGCTTGGGATAATAATAGATACAAGTTCTTCTTTCTTAATCTTTCTTGTAGTCTTAAGAATAATGAATATGTCTGTGGCTTCTACATCAGCTTCAATACCTACCCGCTTATAATGCTCCTGTAAGGCACGAACACTTGCATCAACTGCATAGCGCTTAGAATCAGCATTTCCGGCAGTAGATTCCATGTGTGAACGCCAGTGATATAATACCTTAGGAATATGATATATACGGTCAGACTTCTCGCAGCAGCGAAGTATCATATCGAAATCCTGAGCGCCGTCATACTCCTCTCTAAATCCACCAACCTCATCCATAATAGATTTCCTTGCCACGAAGATATGGCATATATAATTCCTGTGACGAAGCATCTCAAGATTGAAGTCAGGCTTGAACTTGAAGTCGCTAAAGAAGGTTCCCTTCTCGTCAACAAGGTCTTCATCTGTATATAGAATATCTAGTGTTGGGTCTTCATTTAACACCTTAACAATCTCGTATAATGCATCTATCTCTAATAAGTCGTCATGGTCTGCAAGCATAACATAATCACCTGTAGCCATCTTAAGAGCCACATTAGTGTTGCCTGCAATTCCAAGGTTTTCCTCTAGCTTCACATATTTGATTCTGTCATCAGGATAATTCTTCTCAATATATTTGCCAAGATAATCATTGTCACTTCCATCCGCTAAGCACAGCTCGAAGTTAGAATATGTCTGTCCTAATACAGCGTCCATAATTGGCTTGAAGAAATCAATCCTTGTGTTATACAAAGGAATAGAGATACTAATAAGTGGCTGATATTCGAATACAGTATTCCTCTGCTTCTCATAGTCTGAGGCTGTTGGATTATTATCCTTGCGCCACTTAGCATACATTTCATCAAGGGTATTGCCAACGCTTCCCCCGTTATTCCTGTTCTTAATATGCCTAATTGTATTCTTAATTGGCGAGTTGCCAAGAAATCCTACGACTTTACCCAAGGAAGTAAGAGAGAAATCAAGCTTCTTAACATCAATTCCCAGATACATATCTTTGGCATTTTCCCCTGAAAAATGTACATATACAACGTCTCCTGGCACATTTTCCCTATCGAATCTAATTAAGAATTCTGCGTTAAAATCATCATTGACATTAAGGGCATTCCTAACATCAATTCTTGTCTTACGCCATACATTGCCATCAGATATACTCTTCTTGTCAGCGTTGACAAGCTCTACTTCAACAGGGACTTCACTTTCGGCAATGACCCATCCCTTAATTAGGACGTCCCTTCCTTCCCTGTCCACAGACTCGATATAATACTTATAATCAGAATTATCTTCTGTCGCTAATACGAACTTCATTCCTTCCATCTTACACACCCAATAATCCTAGACAAAAAAAATGTCTATTAATTTGCCGACTATAGTCGAATGCTCTTCTCAGACCAGGATACATCCTGGTAAGTCTTAGAAGCATTAGTAACCATAATACCTATCTTATAATCTACATCCTTCTCAAGGAAACTGCTTGAGAATGCTGATACAAATCCAACATCAGACACATTCAGTGAACAATTCTCCATAACGTCAGTTCTTACCTGTCTGTTAGCCTTGATTGCAATAGCACCCTTATCACTCTTAAGCACAACCGAGTAGGTACAGCCGCTATCCTTAAGGTCAGTCTTATTAACAATCCATCCTCTTACTCTTATAGTCTGTCCTATCTCAACAGAATCTATATTCATGAAGGAATCAACCTCGTGGACCTTAGATAAATCAAGAGGAGCATAATACAGCATCTGTGACTCTCGAAGATCAAAATCCACCTTCTCAGCTGTAAGATTCACATTATAGAATGGGTCATAATGAATGAACTGAGGATGAAGCTCTCCTAGAAGTGCTCTCTCTCTAAGAAGCCTCTGCTCTGTCTCTTCGTCCTTATAATCACTACCTCGACTTACTGATTCGTAGTGAATCATCTTGACATCATTACGAACTGTATTGTAGTAGCCATGCTCTACTAACTTATAGCATAGGTCAACATCGTTATAGCATATTGACAAATCCTCGTTATAGCCCCCTACCTCTTCGTATTTTTCCTTAGAGACACACATACATGCACCTGTTACAGCAAGGTAATTATATACATATCTGTTACGTCCAAAATAATAATAGATATTATCGTTAAATCCCCAGCAGGCATGTGTAGGGCCTACGTTGGTTATTACACCGCAGTGCTGAATAGTAGTCCTGTCGCCGAATAAAAGTTTGGCTCCAACTGCTCCACTATATGGCAGCATAGCCTGGCTTAATATCTTAAGGAGCCACATACTATCAATCACTTCAATATCATCATTTAAGAATAGATAATATTGACCCTTGGCGTGGCTTACACCAACATTACACATATGAGAGAAATTGAACTTCTTCTCTTCATATATGTACTGAATATTATTAGCATCTAACAGCTTCTCATAGAGAGCTTTATTCTCAGCCGAGCTTCCGTTATCAACAACTACGATCTCATAGTTCTCATAGGAGGTCAAATCAAGAATGCTGTTAATACACCTTTCTAATACAGGGTAATTATCCTTAGATGGGATTATGATACTAACAAGTGGTTTCTCATCCCATTTATAATCAATAATATAGCTATATCCCTTAGGCTCTAACGCCATTGTTGCGAAAATCTTCCTTCGAATCAGGGAATTCTCCTGACATATTCTGATATTCTCATTAGCATCGAAGAACTCTAAGTCATCCTTCTTTCTCTTCTGTGAGAAGAGAACCTGTGGGCAGTGATAGAAGTTCTTATCTTCTTCAAAGCATTTTAACAGGAAGTCGTAGTATGCCTCTTTACCTAAGGACTCATCGAATAATCCCACCTCATCAACAAGGGATGTGCGGAATAGGAAAACCCTTCCCATATATGGATAACTCATAAGTGTATCAGGAGAAAAGGAAGGCTTAAAAAATGGAAGTCTTCTACTTGAATCTTCCTCAACATATATATCCTCATCACTATAGATAATGTCGATATCCTTGTGCTCTGTTATTATGCTAAGATACACATCTAAAATAGACTGACTAACAATACAATCAGATGGAATCAATAATGTATATCTAAAAGCTGAACTCTTTAGAAAATCGTTCAATTCCTTCACAGACGAAAGTTCACTAAGATGAACATCAGACAATTGATTAGAGCTGTTGTTATATGACATTTCCTGTGGATTTTGGTCAAAATTCAAAATAGCAACAGCGAAGTCATTATACTTAACAGAGTTCCTCCAAATATCGTAGTCTGAGCGCATAGAATTGTTATTATTCTTCCTATAAAATAACGCGTTCTTAAGGGACATTGTTTTTTACCTTTCAGCCAATATAAAACTTTACATCTAGTGAATTTTATCATAAAATATGCTAAAAGTAAATTTTAACGTATAAAAAGGAATGGTAAGCAAAATAGATGCAAACTGATATCAAAATCTTTATCTCGACACATAGAAACGACGTGTATTTTCCAGATAACGAATACTTCTATCCTATTCAGGTTGGTACAACAAAGGATAAGTGTTATCCAGATATTCTCCACGATAACGAAGGGGACAATATAGCTGATAAGAATTCTTCTTATTGTGAATTAACCGCACAATACTATGCATTCAAGAATGTTGATGCTGAGTATTATGGGTTCTTTCATTATAGAAGATATTTTAATTTTAGCGATGCAAAATACCCAGACACAATTAAGCCATTTATCTGTGGTGATGTATTAGCCAAGGATAATCGCGAAAAATATCTTGAGAGATTCCAGGTAAATGAAGCTGCAATAGAAAAGTGTATTAGCGGATATGATTATATTGCTCCTGTTATGATTAATGCTTCAGATGGATTATCAATCTATGAGCAGTATGCTAATTCCATTGATCATTATATAAGTGACTTAGATACAGTTCTTGACATAATCAAGGCTGACTATCCTAAGATATATCCTTATGCTATGGATTACATCCATAATCACAAAAGCTATCTGTGTAATATGTTCATTATGAAAAAGGATTTATTCATAGAATATTCTTCCTTCTTATTCGATGTATTAAGAAAGCATGAAGAGCTGTGTGATATGTCGGATTACTCTCCTGTTGCAAGACGTGTAAGTGGCTATCTTGGAGAGAGATTATGTGGCATCTACTTAAGCTACCTAAAGGGAAGTGGCTACAAGGGTAAGGAATTACAGCGTGTCTTCTTCGAGGAATTCAGAACTGACGAGGCCATTGAGGAAGAGGCTCGCAGTCAGGCTGGTAAGTCACCAGATAAGACTGATGCAATATATGCTCCAGCCTACTCATCTTATTTTGATGAGAATTATGAGAACTGGTTCTTGAAGAACAGGACAAGCGCTGGTACATTAGACTCACAGAGAAATAAGACATTTGACATAAATCCAAAATATTCTATTATTGTGCCATTATATAACACGCCGAAGCAATTCTTCGATGATATGCTTGAAAGTGTTGTTAATCAGTCCTACTCTAACTTAGAGCTTCTTCTTGTTAATGCCTCTAAGGACAACAAGGACTTATTAGACCACGTGGAGGGCAAGATTAAGGGCAAGGATTATATCAAGCATATTATTATTGATAAGAATCTTGGAATAACTGAGAATACTAATTACGGAATAGAGGCTGCAACAGGCGATTTCCTGTGCTTTCTCGACCACGATGATGTATTGGAATTAGATGTATTATATGAATATACCAAGGCGTTAAATGATAATCCAGAGATAGATATGTTCTATTGCGATGAAGATAAGATGTTCGGCAGTCACCACTGCAATCCTTTCTTCAAGCCAGACTGGAATATCGACTATCTTAATGCTGTTAATTACGTATGCCATTTTCTAACTGTAAGAAAAAGCATATTAGATGAAATGGAGCTTCCAACTTCGGAATATGATGGTTCACAGGACTATCATATGACATATAGAATTGGTGAGAAGGCAAGGAAGGTATGCCATGTTCCTAAGATATTATATCATTGGAGAATACACAGCCAGTCAACTGCAAGCTCAGCTTCACAGAAGGATTACACACTTGACAGTAGTATTCTCGCAATTCAGACTCACCTTGAGAGGACTAATGTGAAGGGTGAGGTTTTAGAATCTGACATTTGTCCGAGACGATTTACTATTAAGTATGACACTTCTAATGTTAAGGCATCTATTATCATTGACTACAATGGAGTAATCGACAACCTTAACAGATGTCTGCTTTCTATAAGAAGGAATGCATCTAATTCAGACTACGAGATAATTGTAGTTGGCACTATAGAGGATTTCCAGAAGAGCAACTTCTATTTCGAGAGAATGGATAAGCTTGGAATTGATATTCTCAAGGTCGTTAAGACACCATCAGATGGCAAATGCTCTTATAATACGGGGGCTCAATCCGCCAAGGGAGATATCCTATTATTTGTTGATAGTGATACTGAGTTCATCAAGGGCTCATTTGACCAACTAATCGGAACCTGCACAAGGTCTGACGTGATTGCCGCCGGTCCTAGATTCCTTAAGAACTTCACTGACATTGACAACGTTGGGATTAGCTTGTCTGATCGAGGAATTGTTAAGAATGCACTTGGTCTTAACAGAATTGACGGCGCAAGCCTTGACAGATTCTTATGTTCAATGGATGTAGAAGCTATTAGTGGCAAATGTATTGCCATTAAGAAATCCACATTTGACAGATTCGGCGGATTCGATGATACACTTAATAATCTATATAAGGGAATTGATTTCTCCATTAAGTGTTCTAAGGAAGAAACAGATTGTAACATAGTTGTTGACCCAACGATTGAAGTAAGAATTATAGATGAAAAAAGCACTGCAGATGATAACAATGATGCAGCACTTATTCAGAAGTGGCCATTTATTCATGATATACGCCACGCTTCATATAATTGTAATCTTGACATGTATAAGCCTTATGATGTGCTTAATTACAGTTCCTCAGAGATATTCGTAATAAAGGTAAAGAGAAAGCTTAAGAGGATGCTTTTTTCTTAACTAAAGGAGTAATAATACGTATCATGCTGCATATTCCAAGTATTAATGCTACGGCAAATAATACATAGCAGCTTGATGCGTAGAAACAGAATACATTCACATTAGGATCTGGTGTCAGGGCTTTCGAGAACAGGCTTACGGCGAATATATTGACAAATGCAGTAAGCAGCACTCCAAGCTCTAATAACCAGGAATCAAATACGGCCCTGTCCCCCTTACCTCTTCTAACAATAATATAAACTGTAGCGAATACAAATCCCCCGGCTAATAATATAATATATACGATATAGAGTGCTCTATATACAAGTAGATTGCGCAGCGCAAGAGCATTGCCGTCACTGAACTTCTCATAGAGTTTCTCATTGTTGGCACTGTCTTCTACAATATCTGTGCCTTCCACGGTAGCATCAGTCATAAGCTGCTGTTCATCCCTTGGAAATGTCATTCTAAGAAGGGACTCCCAATTCTTCATCTTGTTATAATCATAATCACTTATCTTAGGCATATTAACATCACAGAAGTCGAAATGAAGCATATGATTAATAGTTACACCTGTAATGTTAAGCGCCTCTGCAAAATCATCTGCCACAAATGGTCCTGTCTGAGATGAGAGGAATACTCCTTCCTTAGACTTAAGACGGCCTTCATCGAATGCAGTCTTAAGTTCATCAGCTACGATGGCAAAATAAACTTCTGTCTCTAAGGCATCGCGATAATAGCCCTTCTCAACAGCCGCATCTCTAAGAGCCCACTCAGGCCAGTCAGCCCACAGCTCTTCCCCACCTGACAATCTATAATAGCAGTCAAGATAATTATCAAGGGATGCTAAGGCAGGACTCTCCTTTTGAGCCATTTTAATTGCATCTGAAGACACAATAATATCAGGTTCATTGGCCCCTCTTTCAGATTGCCAATTATGACCATCATCAATGCGATAGAGGTAACTCATAACACTTCCAATAGATGCCTCCACCCTGTCTTCTGTAACGAATATGTTATAGTTAAGCTTGTTCATGCCGCTTACAAATAGGCGAGTCATGCCAAGTAGGCAAAATGGAACTATGGCAAGGATCAGACATTTTATAATTAAGCCAAGCTTGTCTCGAAACGCCTTGCTTCTCTCCCCCTTCTTATATGTCTTGAAGAAGTATGATACCCAATAGATTAGGATGGCAAATGTGCCTACAAGCATAAATGGAAACATCCAGATAGAGTCTTCTCTTAGATACCAGAAGAACGAAACTGTAATTCCAAGACAAATGCTCCAAAAGACCATCTTCTTAGGCCCTTTATCCTTGCGAAGATAAAAGCCCACCATACTCGCAATAACAAACAAAACTGCCCATGGAATCAGGGAATTACGATAAATCCTGGTGGCAAATTCATAAGCGAAGCCCACAGGATTATATATTAGAAACAGGTAGAAAATACCACGAACAAATACGTTCTCACATATTGGCTTAATTGCAATTACAAATAGTAATGCAGAGCCACAGATTAATAATGAAATGCCAATATAATAAGGAATATGCAGTAAATTAAGGGCTGCCAAAAACAGAGGAAACATAGGATGTTTAGGTATAGTTTCTTCATTATACAAACCCATATAGTTGCCGTTTAAGATGCTATGGGCATTACGAACCTGCATATCATCATCAACTGGGGATACTAATAGCAAATAATATCCCATATAATGCTCCATATATATTCGAAGAATGCTCATCAATACAAGAACAGCAACGAAGATAATTACTATAATATTTTTCGCTGTAAAAAATTTTTTACTCACAATTTCCATCCTTAAATCAGCACTGCAACAATAGCATTTTAATAAGAAAAAATACTCAAAAACTTCTGATATATTAACATTTGTCATTTATATATGTCAATACCAGTAGGTCCTTCCCTTGGTCAGAATATGCCATATATTCGCTTTACTCTTACCATAGTCTATGCTATATTAGAAATTACCTAACAAGTGGGGGCACTTAATAATGAAGGAGGGGTAAGAAGTATGAAAAAAAGAAAAACAAGTATCATCGCTTTAGCGGCAATTCTTATCATGGTAATATCTGTGATACCTGCAAATGTTGCTAACGCTGATATGACTTTCAGTCCTTGGAGTACTAAGAACGTATACAGACTGTGGCTTCCTGCTAATGGAGACCATATGTATACAATGAGTACTACAGAACGTGACTGGCTTGTATTTACAAGCGGATGGGTAGATGAAGGTGTAAGCTGGGCTGCTCCAACAGATTACAATTCTTACACACCAGTGTACCGTGTATACAACGAATACAACGGAGATCACGTATATACTACAAGCAGTACTGAAAGAGATTATATCCTGGCAAATCTTAATTGGACTAACAGATGGGTTGACGAAGGTATATCCTGGTATAGTGCTGATTCACTTTCAGGAGATGCAAGTACTCTTGTTCCTGTATTCCGTATGTTCAATCCTATGCAGCCAGATTACTGGCCAGGTTCACATCACTATACAACAGATTATAATGAGGTGTTGACTCTCGCAAGCGGAGGTGTATGGCAATACGAAGGTGTTGCATGGTATGGTTCCCCTGACCAAAGAGCCCTTACTATAGAAGCTCTCAGAAACAGGGGCACTCTTACAATAGATCAAGATACAGCCTATGCTCAGGTTGAAGCTGTTGTTAGGCTTAACGATACAGGAGCAAGCGGTTCTTCTGCAAAGGTAGTTATGGCCTGCGGTGGCAAGGTTGCAAGCTTCGGTCTTGGCAATCAGTCTAACCTTAGAGAGCAATTCCCATGGTACACTTCTAATACAGAATTTGTACTAGAGAATATCTATGATCCTAGCCAGGCAGCGCAAGCTGGAATGGGTGGTAAGAATTACCTGCGTTTTGAACTTGATGACCAAGGAAATGATGCAAGACTTAATCAAGAATATAAGATTCGTCTTACATGGAACAAATATGACAAGAGACTTCGCGCCTATGTAAATGATAAGGAATTAACAGTAGGCTACGAACAATGGACACAGATTGACTTCCCACCACCATTTACAATTGCAATCGAAGGTGGTGTTAAGCATGGTGGAGACAGAATTGATGCTAACTTTAGAAATGTGAAATTCAAGGTTGGTGACGGAACAGAAAGATACCCTGTATATAAGGGAATGGAAAACGGTTGGAATGATGTAGATCTTGATTTCTTCGGTCTTAACGCAACTGTATTAGATCCTGGCACACAAGGTCCAGATGCGCGTTATACAATCTGGGATTGGAACAAGGATCCTATTGGTGGATACAATGCATCAATGAGGATTACAGGAACAGCTGATGCGGCTGCTTTACAGGGACATGATTGGGATACATGCTTCCAGGTAGTTGAGCCTAGAACTGGACAAACTGGAAAGCCATTGTCAGCACAGGTTAATATCTCGCAGTGGCAGAGTCCAAAAAATGACAATGTGCCGAATCCACAGTAGGTGCGATGCCGCAAGGTAGATTAATAGAATAACACCTAAAATAATGCCTACGTGCTCATAAAGAAAATCGCACTGTAGGCATTATTTATAGGTGTTATTTTTTTAGTT
>Ga0256405_10011413_pt1 | contig 11360 bp, 8 predicted proteins | sample RumenRJG_02DNA_FD_189096 | JGI IMG/M metagenome (GOLD analysis project Ga0256405, IMG submission 189096) | Bovine rumen microbial communities from Lethbridge, Alberta, Canada - RJG_02 | ecosystem: Host-associated > Mammals > Digestive system > Stomach > Rumen | place: Canada: Alberta | collected...
CCAATACCACAATCTCCCATCAGTTTCTGTAAAGCCCATGAAGCACCAGCAAGCTTCTTTTCAATAGGTCTTTCGATAATGGTGGAGAATTCCTCTTCATCAGCTAACTTAAAGCTGAATCCATCCTTTGTCCAAGAGACAATAAAGTTCTCAAGTTCAGGATGTTCATCTAAAAAGAACTGCTTGAACTTAATTACACCATATTTATCGCCACCAGTAACAGTACCAATAGTCTTTTGACTATCTCTGACAGAACGCTTTTTCTCTTTATCGTAATGGTGAGTATAAGTCTGTACATAGTAGTAAGTACCACTCTTAGCGTTAACAATACCGAGTTTAGCGCATGGGAGTGTAGGAACTGGAATTTGTGGCATAACATCACCTTTAACTATCTCATATAATTATGAGATAGTATATCACAGACAAAAAGAAAGGGAAAGTCCTAAAACGGCTTTCCCTTGCTTATTTGACCGATTTTATACTTTTTTACATTTTGTTATGGCATACTTTTCTACAAAATCAGAGGAGCAATGCTCCCCATTCTTTTCAGTTCTTAGAACTATTAGATAGTCTGAACTGACATGGTATTGGTGATTCCTGATGGAACTAAAGCACCGTTTACCATAACGATCTTGTCGCCAGCCTTAGCTAAGCCCATCTCAACAGCTAACTTCTTACCTAACTGGAAGAACTCATCAGTTGATGAAATGCGGTCAACAATCTTAGGCATTACACCACGAGTTACGCATAACTGACGAGCAGCCTTTACGTTAGGGGTTAAAGCTAAGATCTCAGCCTTAGGGTTGAACTTACGGATTGCACGAGCTGAATTACCGTGCTCAGTTGCAACAACGATAACTGGTACATTTAAAGCATCAGCAGCTTCTACAGCAGCTAAACATGCTGAATCGGTAACAGTCTTTGCTGAAACAACAGCTGGGAATACCTTGCCGTGGTTCTCTTCACAGTAAGCATCAGTACGCTCACAGATGGTGTTCATGGTGCGAACAGCCTCACGTGGGTACTTACCCTTAGCTGACTCACCTGATAACATAACTGCATCTGTACCGTCTAAGATAGCGTTAGTTACGTCACCTGCCTCAGCACGTGTAGGACGTGGATTCTTGATCATAGAATCTAACATCTGAGTTGCAGTGATAACTGGCTTACCAGCCTGGTTACAACGCTTGATGATGTGTTTCTGAGCGAAGATAACGTCCTGAGCAGGGATCTCAACACCCATATCACCACGAGCAACCATGATACCATCAGCAGTTGCTAAGATATCTTCGAAGTTGTCTAAGCCTTCCTGGTTCTCGATCTTGCAGATGATCTTGATATCGTTACCGCCATTTGCGTCTAAGAAGTTACGAATATCTAAAACGTCTTCCTTAGTACGTGTGAATGAAGCAGCGATGAAGTCAACACCACGCTTGATACCGAATAATAAATCGCCCTTATCTTTCTCTGATAAGAATGGCATAGAAATGTGAGTATTTGGCAGGTTAACACCCTTGTGCTCACCTAAGTCGCCGTTGTTCTGTACTTCACATACAACGTCGTCGCCCTTGATCTCGATAACCTTTAAGCCGATTAAACCGTCGTCTAATAGAACAGTTGCACCAACTTTTAAGTCTTTTGCTAAGTTAGGGTATGTAACACCAACTTTAGTCTTATTACCAACAAACTTGCTGTCTGAAGTTAAAGTGATCTTATCGCCAGTAACTAAAGAAACATCTTCGCCGTTCTCTAAATCACAAGTTCTGATTTCAGGACCTTTAGTATCTAATAAAACAGCAAAAACTTTACCAGTTTCCTGCATGATTGCGTTAATGTTTGTGATACGACCACCGTGCTCTTCGAAGTCACCGTGTGAGAAGTTCAGACGCATTACGTTCATGCCTGAGTTTAGTAAGGTTTCCATAATTTCGCGCTTCTCGGATTTAGGACCGATAGTGCAGACCATTTTAGTCTTTTTCATATTTAGGCTCTCCTAGCGGAGTAATAAGATTGAAGAATGTAGTTTGTAAAAATTCACGCAAATTATAGCAGAATTCAAAATAAATAATAGTTAAATTTTGTTAACAATATCAAAAAAAATCGAGCAGTTTATTGCTCGATTTTTTAACTTAAGTTTACTTAATTTTTTCTTTTAATTAAAAGAACTTAACGTACATTAAGAACTGTAAACCTAGGGAAATAAATGATATTGCAGCAGCTGCACCGTATGCAATGTACCATGTTAGTTTTGAGTGAATACCAAAATCATGGCTTGAGTGGTGCATTCTGTGTAAAGCATAGAAGCTTAATAAGAATACAACACCAAATACGCATAGGCTTAGGAACCAGTTACTGAAAATGCTGTAAACCTGGCCTAAGTTTAATACACAGTGCTGTAGATCTGAACTGGTTAAACCAGCTGCGATCAGAACTACCATAATTGCAGGTAATACAATAGCTGCTACCATGCCACCAGCACCGAACATTAACCAGTACATTGGCTCGTCTGAACGAGTTGGAAGGAATTGACGCATTTGTGAATTCTCCTTAAATGGTTAAGAAAGCAACAGCCAAGATAACAACAGTAGCGCCAACTAAAGCTAAGTATAAAGCGCTCTTGGTTACCCACTCTGGCAGAAGCTCTGTTGAGTTCTTGTTCATGAATACACGAACAGCCTTTGGCATTAAAGCGAACCAAGTTACAGCGTGGAATAGCTGTGAAACAAGGATTACAACGTTAATTGCGATGATAACAGGGTTACCAAGGAAGTTCTGTAAGTACCAAATGTATGGAGCAACACCAGTTAAGGTAGGTGCTGAGCCAACTTCACATAAAGCTAGCATGAAGATACCAAATACGATCTCTAATACAGCTAGTAATGCAAGCACAGCAGTGCCTTCACGAACCATATAGTAGATGTAGAATGGGTTATCTAACCACCAGGTTAATTTCTTAACAGGTGGGTTGTATGGCTTACGATATGATTTTACTTCGCTCATTTTATTAGTGCTCCGGTTTGATCATGTTGAATACGTAGTCTGTAGCAGACATCTTCTTACCTAACTGAATAGCTGAAGATGGATCTACGTGTTTTGGACAAACCTCTGAGCAGTAACCTACGAAGGTACAGCCCCAAACGCCTTCCTCTGAATTTAGGAATGGTGCACGAAGTTTAGCGCCAGCATCACGATTATCAACATTGTAGCGGTATAGCAGAGTTAAAGCTGCAGGACCGATAAACTTAGGGTTCAGCTTGTACTGAGGGCAAGCTGCGTAACAGCAACCGCAGTTGATACACTGAGCGAACTGTAAGTAAGCTTCCATCTGCATAGGAGTCTGCTTGAAGTTCTTGTTCAGTGGCATATTTGCGTTCTTAGCATCAGGAATGATGTAAGGCTTGATACGCTCAATCTTCTCGATAAGATCTGATAAGTCAACAACTAAATCACGCTCGATAGGGAAGTTAGCTAATGGCTCGATCTTCATGTCCTTGCCTTCATAGTCACGTAAGAAGGTCTTACATGCTAAGTGAGGAACACCGTTAACCATCATACCGCATGAACCGCAAACAGCCATACGACATGACCAACGGAATGACAGGCTAGGCTCGAAGTTGTCCTTGATGTAGAACAGAGCTTCTAGAACTGATGTATCCTTGTGATAAGGAACATCAAAGGTCTGCTCCCAAGGAGCCTTATCCTGCTCTGGGCGATAGCGAAGAACAGTGATCTTCATAGTTTTCTGCTGTGATTCCATTATTTAGCCTCCTTTGCCTTTCTTGCGGCTTCAGCAGCTTCTGCTTCAGCACCATATACACGCTTAGCAGGCTGGAAGGTTGTAATCTTAACGTCGCTTAGTTCGATTCTTGGCTCATCAGCACCATCCTGTTTGAATGCTAATGAGTGCTTTAAGAAGTTTACGTCATCACGCTGCTTGTATGCACCGTTAGGACCATCTAAACGCTGATGTGAACCACGTGACTCTTTACGGTTGATAGCTGAGTGAACCATACACTGTGCTACATCTAAGGTGTAACCTAACTCGATGCGGTTCATCCACTCGGTGTTGAATACACGACCGCGGTCGGTGATACCAACGTTTACTAAGCGCTTCTGTAACTGCTTTAAGGTATCAATGGTCTTCTGCATTGACTCTTCTTCACGATAGATACCAACGCCTTCTTCCATTGACTGACCCATCTCGTGACGGATCTTAGACTGTGACTCAGTGCCCTTAACGTCGAATAGGTCTAAAGCACGCTTCTGAGCAGCTTCTGCCTGACGAGCTAATTCAGGTGAATCGAAGTCCTTTAACTGATGAGCACGTTCTGCCATAGCGTCACCACCGATCTTACCGAATACGATGGTCTCAACTAATGAGTTAGAACCTAAGCGGTTTGCACCGTGAATACCAACAGATGCACACTCACCACCAGCATATAGGCCTGGCATACGAGTCTCGGTGTTACCGTTAGTCTCGATACCACCCATGGTGTAGTGAACAACAGGGCGAACTGGAACTGGAGCCTTAACAGGATCAACACCTGAGTAAGTCATAGCAAGTTCACAGATCAAAGGTAAACGCTCATGTAAGTATTTCTCACCTAAGTGAGTTAAGTCTAAGTGAACAGCCTCACCTAAAGGATACTTAATGGTACGGCCTTTCTTTGACTCGTTCCAGAAAGCCTGTGATAGACGATCACGAGGACCTAATTCCATGTACTTGTTCTTTGGATGTCCAACAGGAGTCTCAGGGCCTAGACCGTAATCCTGTAAGTAACGGTAACCATCCTTGTTATATAGAACACCACCTTCACCACGGCAACCTTCTGTCATTAACAGACCGCAACCTAGAAGACCTGTTGGGTGGTACTGAACGAATTCCATATCACGTAATGGAACACCGTGACGATAAGCTAAAGCCATACCATCACCGGTAACGATACCGCCGTTGGTGTTGAATAGGTAGCAACGACCTGCACCACCGGTAGCTAAGAATACTGCTTTTGCATTGATCTGACGGAATACACCGTTCTGTAAATCGTAGCAAACTACGCCGCGGCACTGACCATCTTCTTCTAGAAGATCTAATACGAAGTGCTCGTCAAAGCGCTGAATTGAAGGGAACTTAACTGATGTCTGATATAAGGTATGTAACATGTGGAAACCAGACTTATCAGCAGCAAACCATGTGCGAGGTACTTTCATACCACCGAAACGACGAACGTTAACGTCACCGTTTGGCTTACGGCTCCAAGGGCAGCCCCAGTGCTCTAACTGGTATAACTCTTCAGGTGCCTGGTGAACGAACTTCTCAACAACATCCTGCTCACATAGCCAGTCACCACCAGCTACTGTATCTTCAAAGTGTTTCTGATATGAATCGTCATCACGAACAACACCTGCAGCACCACCTTCGGCAGCAACAGTGTGTGAACGCATTGGGTAAACTTTGGAAATGAGTGCAACTCTTAATTTAGGGTCAGCCTGAGCAACTGCAATAGCAGCGCGAAGACCAGTACCACCAGCACCCACGATCGCAACATCGGCTTGATATTTTTCCACGTGAATCTCCTAATTACCGTTAGGATCTCTGCACAATAAAAACAGAGTCCAAGGTTAGCAAGCAAAAAAACAACATAATTATAACTGTAAATGATATTTTTTTTTATTTTTAAATGTCAGTTTTTACTAACATATTGAAAATAAATACAAAATATTATCTACAATAATAGACAAAAATCTAAAATCTCAAAATTGTTTAATTTTGATGAAATTTTCTACTTTTCCTGAGCAGAAACGATTAGTGATCTGCCCATTTTTACAGGTAGAGAAGCTTCAATATCTGAAGGTAACTCACCTTGGTTATTACCCCATAAGCAGATTACGGTACTGCCATATTTGAAGTAACCAATCTCGTCACCTTTCTGATAGTGAATGTTTTCATTTGAATAGTCTTTAATCTCAAGACCTACTCTTCTGTTTACAGTGCCACCCCAAGTTGTATGGATACTTCCAACTAATGCAGCGCCTACCATAACAACGCATAGTGGACCTACAGCTGTTTCAAAAAAGCACACCATTCTTTCATTTACAGTGTACAGATCAGGCATATTTGAAATGTTTCTTCTGCCAACAGGGAAGAGTCTTCCTGGTACATGGATTGCTTTCTTTAAGGTTCCATCAATTGGCATATGAATTCTGTGGTAGTTAGAAGGGGAGAGGTAGATACAAGCATAGCGACCATCTTCAAATTGTTCTGAATCGATGCTGTTTCCACCAACTAAAGCTTTTAGTGAATAATTGATACCTTTAGCCTGAATCAGTCTGCCATTGGTGATCTTGCCTGCCTGACCTATAGTACCGTCAACAGGGCATACAGCTAGGCAATCTTTATCTAAAGGTCTTGCGTTCTCTTCTAACTTTCTAATAAAGAAGTCATTGAAAGTCTTATATGACTCAAGATCTTTATTAGCAATTTCATCAGTATTGATATTAAAGGTTTTAATAAAGTTCTTAATTAAAAATTGAGTAAATCTGCCCATTGGTACATCTGTAAGCTTTGCTGACAGAGAGGATAAGGTTGTAAATGGGGTAATAGTTTCTACAGTTTTTAAAAGAAATGATGTAAATGACATTGCTTCTCCAGAACAAAATATTCAGAGCAAATAAAGAGTCTTCCGTCAGTGAATAATAGAAGAATATAAAAAAATTGCGAAAGATTTTATCAAAATCTTGTGAAATTTAGCAAAAGAAAGTGTTTATTTGATTAAGCGGTCATAAAAACAGGTCATATTCCTGCGAATATGACCTGTGCTTTAGGTTATTCTAAAGTCTCTTTAGACTGCGATTAAATTTCAAACATATGAACGATTTCAGATAATTTACTGATCTCACCATGAGTATTTGAAATGTTCTCATTAACAACCTGCAACTCTTGAGCTAGGTTCTTAGTACCATCAGTAATGTTCTTCATGTTTGAAGAGATCTCTGAGGTTGCTGTTGTCTGCTCTTCTGCTGCAGTTGCAATCTGAGTGATCTGTGCATTAACCTCGGTTACCTTGTCGGTTACTTCACTTAGAATTGAATGTAACTGACCGGTTTCCTCTGAAATACCATCCATAACCTTAACAGATGCCTGCATGGCCTCATCAGCAACATTAGCATCATTCTGAACTTGAGATACCATTCTGGTAATTTCCTGAGTAGATGCTGAGGTCCTAGATGCTAGAGCACGAACTTCATCTGCAACAACCGCGAATCCCTTACCAGCTTCACCAGCACGAGCAGCTTCAATAGCTGCATTTAATGCTAATAGGTTAGTTTGTGAAGCAATATCATCAATGGTTTGAACAATGGTACCGATCTTTTGAGCCTGCTCAGCTAGGTTCTTAACTAACTGAGCATCCTGTTTAGATTTTTCAACCTGCTTATCTAGCTTATCGATAGTATCCTGAACTCTGTGGATACCATTTGAGGTGATCTGTGCAGACTCATTAGAACTTGCTGAAGCTTGTTCACAGTTCTTAGCAATGTCAGCTGTGGTTGATACCATCTCGTCTGATGCTGCTGCAACAGTTAGAGAATGAGATTGATTTTCTTCAGCGGTCTGTCGAATTTCAGTTGATGAAGTATCAATGTCATGCATGGTTGAGTTGACATTCTTGGTTACACTCTGAATTTGAGAAATACTTGCTTGCCAAGATTTTCTCATCTTCTCTAATGCATCTAATAGAGGGCTGAATTCATCACGTCTTCTGTTAACAATTTCCTGATTTAATTTACCTGATGCTAGTACTGAGGCAAATTTTACTGACTGACCAATAATATCTGAAATTGTTTTTGGCATAGTACAGATAATGGCAACAGCAACCAAGATAGAGAATAAGGTTAAGCACACAGCAATAACTAAAGGAGTGTTGCTGGTAATACCTTTTACATGCTCTTTAGATACAGCAATCTGATAACCATTTACCTTTACAACATTCTCTTGAATGGTAATGAAATCGGATAACATTGTAGAAGTATAGAAAAGGGTAGCTTTTTCTACATCACCACTCTCTACTAAAGGTATGTATTTGGTGTTTAAAAGCTCAATAAAGTTGTTGGTTGCTTTTTTTACAGCACCAATTTCTGTAGGGTATCTTGCCATTTGCAACTTGTCAGCTGCAGTTTGCATCTTTGACACATTGTCATTAAGTGTTGCTTTTGCACTATCGTATGAGGCGCCGTTATTAATGCTTTGAATGATACTGTTAACAGCAAAAGCATAATCTGCGGTGGCTCTGGTTCTGCCATAACGCTCGGATAATGTTGAATGTACAAAGCCTGCAACGTCTTTGTTGGTAAGACAGTTTGCAATTGATGTCCATGAAAGGATAATGGACACAATAACTAATGATAAATAACTTAGAATTAACTTTTTCTTAATAGTTAGACTATATAAAAAACTCATAACGCCCCCTCATATTTTTGTTCTTATTAGGTCACTTGTTTGCTTTGTGTTACCGTCTTTCTTACGGTTATATTTAATATAGTCGGCAGTGATCCAAAATAATTTACAAAAAAGTGCAATATTGGGGCAATTTCACAAATTGATCTGTAAAAGTATGAAGTAGCTAACAATAATTCTTAATAAGAAGGTTAACTTTACGTAATTAATACTTAAAAATCAGTTAAAAATCACAAAAGATAAACGCACCGCGGTGAATTACAGTGCGTTTTATCTTGTGTGCACAAAGCGTGCTTTCTTGCTATTAGTTTAATTTTTTAGACTTTCATTTAAACTTTAAATGATGAAACCATATTTGATAAAACAGAAATTTGGGTATTGGTCTGTTTGATGTCTTCGTTTACTTCAACAAGATCTTCAGCTAGATCTTTAGAGCCATCGGTTATCTGTTTCATGTTAGACGAAATCTCAGATGTTGCTACTGTCTGCTGTTCAGCAGCGGTTGCAATTTGGGTGATCTGACCTGATACTTCGTTAACCTTTGTGGTCAAAGTATTTAAAATTTCTTCAATCTCACCACTCTCACTAGCTAGAGCATCCATAACTTTTGTAGATACCTGCATAGCTTCATCAGCTTGACCTGCATCAGCCTGTACCATCTGAACCATGTTAGTGATCTCTTGAGTTGAGTTTGAAGTTCTAGATGCTAGGGCACGAACTTCATCTGCAACAACGGCAAATCCTTTACCAGCTTCACCAGCACGAGCTGCCTCGATAGCTGCGTTTAATGCTAGTAAGTTAGTTTGAGCTGCAATGTCATCAATTGTCTGAACAATTGAACCGATCTTTTGAGCCTGATCTGAAAGTTTTTGTACTAACTGAGCATCTCCTCTAGACTTAATAACCTGTTCATTGATCTTATCAATAACATTCTGAATTTTACCAACAGAGGTTTGTGTAGCCTTTGCTGATTCTTCAGCTACAGCTGATGCATGCTCACAGTTTTTTGCAATGTCCTGAGTTGTTGATACCATCTCATCTGATGCAGCTGCAACAGTTAAAGCTCTGTTCTGATTATCAGATGCGGTGTTGCTGATTAAATCAGAGGTATTAGTTAAGGTACCAATTACATCCTTTAACTTAGATGCAGAGTGGATAACATCACCGATACCTTTCTGCCATGAAGCTCTCATCTCTTCTAAAGCATGCATTAAAGGCTTGAACTCATCTCGTCTATCGGTGTTAAGAGTTCTAGTCATATCGCCTTTAGCCATCTCTTTAGCTAACTTTGAGATAGAGTTGATATGAGCTCTTAAGTTGTTTGCTATCAAGTAAGTTAAGAAGATAGCAATTAAAATCTCAAACACAGTACAGCTAATAATAGTTATGTGTGTACCTGAGCTCTTAATAGATGCCATAGCATTTTGTGTTTCTCTTAACTGATTACCATTTACTGTAACCATGTTGTTACAGATGATCATGAAATCCTGATTTAGAGAGTTGATGAAGACTTTTTCTGCTTCAACATATTTATCTGTTTGGATGAGGGGAACAAATTCATTTCTAAAAGCATCTAAGTAGGCTTTGGTACTTTCCTTAATTGCACCAATTTCCTTAGGGAATCTTTTCATCTGCAAAGCATCAGCACAAGCTTGCATTCTCTCCATAATTGCATTTGCTTTGTCAATAAGATCTTGTTTGTTACCGTTTTGAGATACGAGATCTTTTGCAAGGAAGTTCATGTCATAGAAAGAGTCTAGAGCACGTCTGGTTCTTTCATATCTAACATTCAGTGCATCAATTTTATCGATAGTATGAGATCTAGATGAGGAAATGGTTAATGATGCTGTAGTAGCAAGAATGATAGTTAAAAAGATCACGCAGAAAAAACTGCTAATGATCTTTATCCTGAAAGACAGGTTGTTAAGAAATGACATAAGTATCCCCTCGTTTGTTGCAAAAGTAACTTCATAGTATTTATTGATAGTTGTTAATAGAAAGTAAATTGAAGTTAATAGAAATTATTCTTATTTATTTTTTATCTCACCAAAATAGATTGTAGATTGAATTTGTAAATTGTCTTATAAAAAATACAAATTATGATGTGTTGATTGCAAAAATAAAAAATAAATTTGTACAAAGAATGTTAACGATAAAGATTACTAATATTTTGATTTGTAATAAAATTTTAAAAAGTAAGAATATCGTTGCTTTGGTACTTTTTAAGAAAATATTACAATTATTGTTAAGTTTGGATGTGATTAAACGGTCCTTTTTGCAAACTACCTACTGAAATTGTATGAATATTGATATATATGCCTTTTGCATAATATTGAGAGAATTAGGCTATTTTTATTAAAGAATTTGATTTATATGCTTCATTCATTATTATGTATTGCCTTAAAAAGAAGCGATTGCAATTTGATTGAACATTAAGACAATACATTAAAAGTAAATATTTTCTGTTGAGGCTCTTGACCTCTTTGTCTATCAGGCTTTTAGGCCTGCTAAAAAAAATATTTAAAAATTTCTTGACGAACAAAAAAAATAATCTATAATGTCACACATCGGATGCGGGAATAGCTCAGTTGGTAGAGCATAACCTTGCCATGGTTAGGGTCGCGAGTTCGAACCTCGTTTCCCGCTCCAAATGAAGAGAATAGCTAAGGCTGTTCTTTTTTTTTGCCTTTTGGGTCCTTCCTTTAGCTTTTTAGCTTGAAATTTCTGAACCTAGCCCGCATATACATAAATAAGTACGGAATTTGTTATGCCTCATAAGGTATAATTACGAAATTATTACTTTACTCAACTTTTGCATTTCAAAAATTGAGTTAAAACGTTAAATATAAGCGGTCCAGCACCGACTTTGCTCTTTAAAATATGATTTTTGATTATAAAGCCTAAGGTG
>Ga0256405_10011414_pt1 | contig 11359 bp, 11 predicted proteins | sample RumenRJG_02DNA_FD_189096 | JGI IMG/M metagenome (GOLD analysis project Ga0256405, IMG submission 189096) | Bovine rumen microbial communities from Lethbridge, Alberta, Canada - RJG_02 | ecosystem: Host-associated > Mammals > Digestive system > Stomach > Rumen | place: Canada: Alberta...
GCGTTATCGCCCATGCCGATAAAATAGCTGAGGTTGGAGAGAAGGCAGCCAAAGGCGATGCCGCAAAGAAGCAGCGGCTCAAATTTTTTGGCGATGCCCAAATACAGCAGAATGAAAGCGATGACGATCATCACAAGGTTTTTCCAGCCCCCGTCCGTGAGAAAGAAGGCTGCAAACCCGGACTCCATCGCAAGCTTCTGCACAGTTCCGAGTATATCCATCCGTTGCCCTCCGTTAGCCGATCACGACGAGCGGCGTGCCGGTCTCGACGACCTGACCCTTCGATACGGCGATCTGAGCGACGCTGCCGCTCTTCGGCGCGACGATCTCGTTTTCCATCTTCATGGCCTCGAGAACGATGAGCACATCGCCTTCCTTGACTGCTTGACCCTGGGCGACATTGATCTTGAGAATGTTGCCGGGCATCGGGCTCTTGACGACCTCGCCCGCAGCGAGAGCCGCGGCCGCAGGAGCGGGAGCCGGAGCAGCGGCGGGAGCGGCTGCCGCAACGGGAGCGGCGGCAACAGGAGCAGCCGCGGGAGCGGGAGCATAGGCTTCGTATTCGTCGATGAGCATGGCCTCGCCGGCCTCGACCTCGACCTCATAGGTGCGCTTGTTCAGAGTTACCTTATATTTCATTTCTCACTGTCCTCCTTGATTTCCTTGATGGAAAGGAACCGCAGCTCGTTGAGCGGCTTGCCGAGCGAGTCGGCAACGATGGCCATGATCATGGCGGCGTCCTTCGGGTCGGTATCATAGAGCTTCAGCTCGCCGGCAGCGCCGGGAGCTTTTTCTTTCACCGGCGCGGGGGCGGCCTTCACCTCGGCTGCGGGAGCGGGCTGCTCGGCCTTTTTCTTCGGCGCCATCAGCTTGCCCTGCACCATGACGACGATCATCAGCAGCACAAGCCCGAGAAACACCACCAGATAGCCCAGCAGAGCCGTCAGCGCAGCATTCGGGATGGAAATGTTGATAAGATCCATTCTCTTACGCCTCCGTTATCGTATAGCGGACGACCTTCTCTTCCTTGGCCTTGCGTTCCTCAAAGAACTTCTCGGCGACCTGCGGGAAGGAGATATAGCTCAGCACGTCCTCTTCGCAGCGGGCGGTATCACCGAGCTTCTCGGCGGCCTTCTCATAGGTGTCGGTCGGAAGCGAGTCGGCATAGCGTCCCTCGACCGGCTTGAGGTCGCCAAGGATCTTGGCGCGCACTTCCTCGTTGATCGGGGCGGGGGTACGGCCGTATTCGCCGCGGCAGTAGGCCTTGATCTCGGCACCGACGTTCTTGTAGCGCTCGCCGGCCAGAACGTTCTGCACCGCCTGGGTGCCGACAAGCTGGCTGGTGGGCGTGACAAGGGGAGGATAGCCCATGTCCGCACGGACCTTCGGCGTCTCGATGAGAGCTTCGTCAAACTTGTCGAGAGCATTGAGGCTCTTGAGCTGGCTGAGAAGGTTGGAGAGCATGCCGCCGGGGATCTGATAGGTCAGGCAACGGGTATCCGTCGCCATGGAGATCGGATTGAGGATGCCCTTTTCGAGGAACTCGGCACGCAGAGGCTTGAAGAAGTCGGCCATTGCGTTGATGGACTTCTCGTCGAGATCGACCTCATAGCCAAACTCCTTGAGCGCGTAATACAGAGTTTCGGTCGCGGGCTGCGAGGTGCCGCCGGAGAACGGGGAAATAGCGGTGTCGATCACATCGGCGCCGGCTTCGATGGACTTGAGGTAAGTCATGAAGGCAAGTCCGGTGGTGCAGTGCGTGTGCATCACGACGGGCAGATCAACTGCATCCTTGATCGCGGAAACGAGATCATAAGCAGCTTTCGGCGTGAGGATACCGGCCATGTCCTTGATGCAGATGGAGCTGACGCCCATGGAGGCAAGCTCCTTGACCATCTCGACGTATTTCTCGAGCGTGTGGACCGGGCTGGTGGTGTAGGAGATCGCGCCGGAAGCCATCGCGCCGGAGTTGACGGCCTCTTCCACAGCGACCTTCAGGTTGTTGACGTCGTTGAGGGCGTCAAAAATACGGATGATGTCGATGCCGTTGCGGACGGCGGCGCGGACGAAGCGGCGCACAATGTCGTCAGGATAGTGCTTGTAGCCGAGAATGTTCTGACCGCGAAGCAGCATCTGGAGCTTGGTGTTGGGCAGCTTGGCGCGAAGCTTGCGCAGGCGCTCCCACGGGTCTTCGCCGAGGAAGCGCAGACACACGTCAAAGGTGGCACCGCCCCAGCATTCGACGGAGTAGAAGCCCGCTTTGTCAATGGTGTCAAGGATAGGCTCAAACTGATTATAGCCGAGCCTGGTTGCGATCAGCGACTGGTTGGCGTCACGCAGCACGGTTTCGGTAAACTGTACTTTCTTCATGGCTCCTCCTGTGATTGTTTGATTGAGAATCATTGGATAAAAAACGCTTGACAACATTATAACATTTCACAAAAATAAATCCAGTATTTAATTTGCGTTTTCACAATCCAACAAGAAAAAAGGTAAAAAGACAAAAAATAATGCGGGGAATTGTACACATTTGCCATAGATCAGCCGCCGGGGAAAAATTAAAAAACCCGCGGACCCAAAAGGGTCCGCGGGAGGAGAAAGATGCATCGTCAGATGACGCGGCGTGCGATAAAGCCGCGGGTGTTGTAGTAGCCGCTGAGCTCGGAAATGATGACGCCGGTGGTGTAGGTCGAAGCGTGGATGAACTTGTTGTTGCCGATGTAGATGCCCACGTGACCGATATAATCCGCGCTCGAGTAGAAGCAGAGCAGGTCGCCCGGCTGGAGAGCGGAGGTGTCTACCGCGACGCCGTTGCGCGCCTGGTCGCAGGCAACACGGTTGAGCGTGATGCCGAAGTGACCGTAGACATAGGTCGTAAAGCCGGAGCAGTCAAAGCCGCTCGGCGAGGTGCCGCCCCATACGTATGGATAGCCCTCATACTGGAGCGCGTACTCGACGATCTGTCTGCCAAGCTCGGTGGAGTTGGTGTCGTCGCCGATCTCGGTCGTGACGCGTCCTTCAGCGACATACTGGCTGTAGACATAGCCGGAGGTACCGTCGATCGTGACGGCCTTCCACTGGCCGGACGTGCCGGTGATCGTCAAGGCTTTACCGTAGTTGTAGACGCCGAGGATACCGTACTCCGTCGACGGACCGCTGCGGAAGCGGACGTCGTTTCCGGTGATGTAGCCCGCGATCGAGGTCGTCTCGACAGGCGCGGGCGTCGGTTCGGGCGTAGGCTCGGGCGTGGAAGAGGGAAGATCCGGAATATCTCCGCCGTCAGAAACGACGTAAGAGCTGTAAACATAGCCGGAGGTACCGCCGATCGTGACGGCCACCCAGTTCCCGGAACGTCCCGTGATCGTCAGCGTTGTGCCGTTGTCGAGCGAGTCATAGATCGCATAGGTCGTATCGGGACCGGAGCGGAAATAGACATAGTCGCCTCTGATATGACCGGGCGTACCGCCGGAGGTGTCCGTCTGAGCCGGAGCGGGCGTGGGCGCCGGGGTCGGCGCAGGCGTCGGAGCGGGGTCAGGTTCAACAGACGGAACGCTCACATTGTCGCCAAGCGTGACATAATCGGCATACATATAGCCGGACTCGCCGTTGATGACGACGGCATACCAGCCGTTCGTGCTGCCGGTAACAGTAACTGCGGTTCCTTTATTATATTCGCCGAGAATGGAGTGATCCGTGCTCGGACCGCTGCGGAAGCGGACATACATCGCATTGACGGTGCCGCCTGAGGAAGCGGGAGACGAGGGCGTTTCAACTGCGGCGGGTTCGGAGGGGGAAGCAGAGACACTGAGGTAAGCAGAAGAGATAAAACCGGAATGTCCGCCGTATGTAACACCGTACCACTCACCGTTGGACCGGTCGGTGACCGTGACAACGGTGCCTTTCGGCAGGCAGTCGTAGATCGCATATTCCGTACCGGGACCGGAGCGGAAATTGACGTCGTTGCCGGTGATTTCGGCGTCTTCCGCAAAAACAGAAACGGTCAGCAGGATACAGAACAGCGCAGCGAATGCCAGGGTTCTGAAGACATACTTTCGCATCTTTCTGTACGATTCCTTTTTTAGTTTATCTGGAGGCAAGCGCCCTTTCAAGCCAGACGACGGCGACGTCAATCGCATCGTAAAGGCTGTCCTTTTCGCTCTTTTTCACGACCCGGTCGCGGGATTTGATGGAAGGATCGCTCAACTGAAGCTGAACCGAGACCTTCGTTGCAACGTCCAGGTCTTTTACTTTTTTGGTATCGAGGATCTGAAGCATGGCAATATATTTATCGGCAAAGCTGCCGTAATAAATGATATTGTCCTTACGCTGGAGCGGATGACCCTTATACTCCAATTTTACTGCCAATGATAGCACCTCCAGTTTTGTAATCGAAATGTAACACAATACACGGAATTTGTCAACAAGAATATTATGGTAAACCAAGTGAAAGCGGGGCAAAAGCGCCGCAAAAGTGCGTCGTCCCCTTCATTCTGGGCGGAAACGCCGAACGCGCTTCCATCCAGAATGATCAAAAGGGAAGATCAGGGGTTTTCTTCCGCCGCTGCGGCAGCCGCAGCCTCTTCCTCGGCACGCATGGCTTCCTCCTCTTCACGGATCTGCTCCTCAAGCTGGGGATGGAGATCGCCGAAGAGGTAGCTGTCGCCACCGATATACGGCCAATTGAAGGTTCGGTATTCCAGCCCGACATGGACGCGAAACATCACATCATGCCAGATCCGGGCGGCGGGATTGTTCCAGACGTTGATCGTTTCGGGAATGTCGTACCCGGTCCAGACGGCGGCAACGTAATACGGCGTACAGCCGACGAACCAGCGATCCTTGTTCTCGCCCGAGGTGCCGGTCTTACCTGCGACGGGCATGATACCGAGATAAGCGGCTCCGCCGGTACCGGACTCGACCGCGTTCTGCATCATATAGGTCATCGTATAGGCCGTATTGGGGCGAAACGCGACGATGGTGCGCGGCGTGTTGTCGATGACGATGTTGCCGTTGGAGTCGGTGATGCGCGTGTAGGTACGGGAATAGGTGAAGATCCCGTCGTTGACGAAGGCAGAGTAGGCCTGAGCCATCTCGCGCACGGTGATGCCGTTCGTGAGCTGACCGAGCGCCATCGGCGCATAAGAGGCGTCGTCGGGAACAAGACTGGTGACGCCGAGGCGTTCGCGCATGAAGTTGTAGCAGGTCTCGGGGCCGAGTTTGTCAACGATTTGGGCCGATACCGTGTTGAGCGACAGCTGCAGCGCTTCGTAGATCGTAATGATGCCGTAGTTTTCCCAGCTGTCGTTATGCGGATACCAGCTTGTGCCGGACAGATAGATATCCGGCGAGTCGTTGACAAGGGTATTCGGCGTCAGCCCGAGAAGCTCGACAGCCGGCCCGTATACAGCGATGGGCTTGATGGAAGAGCCGGGCGGACGCTGGGAGCCGGTCGCTCTGTTGAGCGGGAAGTTCTGCGTCTTTTCTCCGACGCCGCCGCTCAGCCCCTTGATTTCTCCCGTGTAGGGGTCCATGATGACGATCGCGCTCTGGAGCTGCTTGTCGGTCCCGTAGGTCTGGGGGATGTTTTCGATATTTTCGTAGATGTTGTCGATATAGGACTGAATCGTCTCGTCAAGGCAGCAGAAGATCTGATAACCGCCGTTATAGACGAGATGGCGGGCGGCTTCCTTGCTGATGCCCTTCTGCTCCATCAGATCCTCGGTCACATCGGCGATAACGGCCTCTTCATAATAGGAATAAATGTTCTGCGTGTAGGTCGTGTTCTCGCGGTAGACGAAGTTGAGAGGCTCGGCCACAGCAGCCTTGTATTCATCATAATCGATGAAGCCCTGCTCATACATCTCGTGGAGGATCGTCTCCTGGCGCTGTTTGTTTGCCGCGGGGTCATAGAACGGATCGTACTGGGTCGGCTTGTTGGTGATGCCGACGATCGCTGCGCATTCGGCCAGACTCAGTTCGGAAACGTCTTTGCCGAAATAGGTCTGCGCCGCGGTCTGAACGCCCCAACAGCCCTCGCCGAAGTAAACAGCGTTGAGATACCATTCGATGATCTCGCGTTTGTCGTATTTCTTTTCCAACTCAAGCGCGCCGAAGATCTCGGCCAGCTTGCGCTGAACGGTGACCTCGTTCTTGCCCGTCAGGTTCTTGATCAGCTGCTGCGTGATCGTAGAACCGCCATAGGTATCGGACATACGGGCGAACATCTGGACAAAAGCGCCGGCCGTACGGTACCAGTCAACGCCCTTGTGCTCGTAAAAGCGCTTGTCCTCGATCGCGACGAGAGCCTTTTCCATATACCAGGGGATCTTGTCGTAATCAACCCAGATGCGTTTTTCCGTGCCGGTGAGCGTAACAAGCTCCTTCCAGCCGCCGGTCGAGTCGGTATACCAGATCGTACTGGACTCGCTGAGCTGATAGTCCTCGAGCGAGATGTCAAGCGAGGAGGACAGGCAGCTTTTGACGTAATAGGCAAAGATACAGCTGAAGATCAGCCCGGTAAGAACAAAGACCAACAACACAGAGCCGATGAGCTTGAGAATGCTGCTGAGCGTGACGGAAACAGCGTCGATCGTAAGGTCGGCAGCCTTGGAGGCAACCTCACCCGTGTCGATCCGTTTGAGCTTGCCGCGCAGCGCTTTGAGACCGGCGCCGCGTTTTTTCTTATTCTCTTCCATCTATATGAAAACACCTCCCGGGGGACAACAGGAATCAAAGATCATAATACACCATCTTATTCTGAAAAAGAATTATACCACAGCTTGTCAAAGAAGGGTAGCGATTTTATGAATTTTTCATAATTGAGTTGTTTTTATCTCTTTTTATAGACTGCGTCCGCTTAGTACGAGACAGCCTTCGCGCAAAAAGAAAAGGACAGGAGAGATATAATTTTACCCGCTTTGAGGAATACTTCATACATAAAAACAAAAAGCGAGGAAAAGTACAGATGAAAATAGGGATAAAAACGGCGATCCTCGGCGTGATGCTCGTGCTGGCAGCCTTCTCGGCCTGGGGAGCCGTCAAAACGGTAAGGCGCGCGGAGGATCCGGTCCCGGATGAGATCTATGCCGCTCTTTGCGCCAAAAGCGGACGCGCGCAATATCTGCTGCGCGAGGAGGACGGCGTAGTCGCCGTCTACCGCAGCGGGGAAAACAGAGCAGATCGTATGACCGGGATCGAAACGGCGGCCCTGAGAAGGTCCGACCGTGCCATGCTGCGCCGGGGGATCCCGGCGGAGGATATCGACGAGGTACTGCTTCTGCTGGAAGATCTTGGCTCCTGAGCGCAGTTTTGTATTGATTTATCAAGGGTTTGTTGGTACAATAAAAGCACCAAACAAGTGGAGGGATCAAAATGAGCGAAGAATACGGCAGCGATTTTGTCACAATGGTGGACGACAGCGGCGAGGAGTTTACGCTTGAGCTGATCGAAAGCATCGACTATAACGGGAAAACCTATACGGCCTTTCTGCCGGCGGACATGGACGAGAATGATCCCGACTACGGTCTGGTCATCCTGTGCAACGCTGTGGACGAGAGCGGGGAAGAGGTCTTTGATACGATCGACGACGATGATGAGCTGGAAGACGTCTATAACCAGTTCATGCGCATCCTCTTTGACGACGAGGAAGAAGATAACACCCCGAAGCAGTAATAGTTTTTCCGCGCCTGACATATACTTTGACCGTAAGAAAGAAACGATTCCTGCTGTGCGCGTGTCGTTTCAAAAGAAACAACAGCGGCCCGTTAAACCCACATCACTTATAAGGGATGCCGATTTGAGTCTGCGGATTGCAGGCCTCCCGGCCGCCTGCGGCCGGATGTTGGAAGCAGCGAAACAGAACTTAGGCGACCCACCTGCCCATTCGTGCAGGTTATAACCGGGCCGACACGGCTCTAGCGGGAGACTCCCACAGGGAAACCTGTGGGAGTTTTTTTCGTTTCTCTTGGATTTGACGAAAAAGACCCGGAGAGCCAGAAGGCTCTCCGGGATGCGGGAGTGTTAAGGAGTCAAAGCGTTGTGCAAAGCGCTTATAGGATCGATCAGACGATGCCCTGCGCCATCATGGCCTCGGCAACCTTCAGGAAGCCTGCCACGTTCGCGCCGACCATCAGATCGCCAGGCTTGCCGCACTCGACCGAGGCGTCATAGCAGGCCTTGTAAATATTCTTCATGATGCCGTGCAGCTTCTCGTCGACCTCGTCGAAGCTCCAGGACATACGGATGGAGTTCTGGCTCATCTCAAGACCCGATGTAGCAACGCCGCCGGCGTTGGATGCCTTGCCCGGGGAGTAGAGCAGACCGTTCCGCTTGACGACCTCGATCGCCTCGGGCGTCAGCGGCATGTTCGCACCTTCGAACACCGCCATGCAGCCGTTGTCGACCAGCGCCTGCGCGCCCTTCTCATCCATCTCGTTCTGGCTGGCGCAGGGATGAGCAATGTCGCACTTGACGGTCCAGATATTCTTGCAGCCCTCATGATACTCGCTGCCGGGAACCTCGTCGGCGTAAACGGAGATCCTTGCGCGTCTCTTTTGCTTGATATCGAAGAGCTTGGCCAGATCGATGCCGTTCGGATCGTAAACATAGCCCTGGGAGTCGCTCATCGCGACGACCTTGCCGCCGAGCTGAGTGACCTTCTGGGCGCAGTACTGCGCCACATTACCGGAGCCGGAGACGACGACCGTCTTACCCTCGTAGCTGGTATTGGCAAGATGCTTCAGCGCCTCGGCGGAGAAGTAGCACAGACCGTAGCCGGTGGCCTGGGTACGGGCGAGGGAGCCGCCGAAGGTGAGACCTTTGCCGGTGAGCACGCCGCCTTCAAAACGGTCGACGATGCGCTTATACTGGCCGTACATGTAGGCGACCTCGCGCCCGCCGACGCCGATGTCGCCCGCGGGGGTATCGGTGAACTGACCGATGTGACGGTAGAGCTCGGTCATAAAGCTCTGACAGAAGCGCATGATCTCCTGCTCGGACTTGCCCTTGGGGTCAAAGTCGGAGCCGCCCTTGCCGCCGCCCATCGGGAGCGTGGTCAGCGAGTTCTTCAGGATCTGCTCAAAGCCGAGGAACTTCATGATCGAAAGGTTGACCGAGGGATGGAAACGCAGACCGCCTTTGTAGGGGCCGATCGCGGAGTTGTACTGGACACGGAAGCCGCGGTTGACATGGGTAACGCCGTTGTCATCCACCCAGGGAACACGGAATTCTATCACACGCTCAGGCTCGACAAAGCGCTCGAGCAGGCCGGCCTTCTCCCATTCGGGATGTTTGTCGACGACAAGCTCCAACGATTCAAAAACCTCGCGAACAGCCTGGAGAAACTCAGGCTCATGGGAGTCACGCTTTTCGACCTCTGCGTAAACGCGCTTTAGATATTCATTCGTAAGCATGGACTGACCTCCTTAAAATTTGACCGCAGTCATTGACCGGATTCGGTTGGTTCAATTATAATCTAAATGTCGCAAATTAACAAGAGATACAGAAAAATAGACAAGGAAAAACTTGACTAAAATTGAAAAATTGTTAAAATCATATAAATTGGGATTGATTTTTTTGACAAAATAGACTAACCTGCTTTTGTCAGAAAACACAGAAACGGAGGAATCATATGGTACGGGAAGAGAGCTTTTTCGGATACGGGAGCTATACGATCGAAAACGGTGCGCTTTCTCTGCGCGTTGCGGAATACGGGGCGTCGATCCTGAGCCTTAAACTGAACGGGGAAGAGCAGGTGCTCGGCTTTTCAACGCTGGAGGGCTATGAGAAGAGCACGGCTTTCATCGGTGCGATCGTCGGACGCTGGGCCAACCGGATCGGCAAGGCGGCCTTTGAATTGAACGGCGAGAGATACGCGCTCTGCGCCAACGAAAAGGGGAATACGCTGCACGGGGGTGAAGAAGGGAAGTCCTGGAACAAACGCCGCTGGACGGGAAAGGTCGAAAACGACTGCGCCGTCAGCTTTACGCTCGTCTCTCCGGACGGGGATAACGGCTTCCCCGGCGAGATGACGGTCCGCGTGCTGTACACCGTTATGCCCGATCGCATCAGGCTTGACTTTGAGGGCGTATCGGACAAGGACACCTTCTTCTGTCCGACTTCGCACGTGTATTTTTCGCTGGGGGAGGACACAATTCTCGGCGCGGCGATCGCTATCAATGCCTTCGGCCATCTTGAGGTGGACGATGCGCTGATACCGACGGGAAAGATCCTGCCGTCAGAGGGAGAGTTTGATTTTTCCTCGCTCCGTACGATCGGACGCGACTATGACGACTGCTTCTGCCTGAAGGGCGAAGAGGCCTGCACTGTGCAGACGGCGGACAGAAAGCTGACGCTTTACACCGACTATCCGGCGCTGCAGTTTTATACCGGGAAATATTTAGACGGCGGCTTTGCGCCCAACGCGGGCTTTGCGATCGAACCGCAATTCTATCCCGACACGCCGAACAAGCCGGAATTCCCGGACGCGTTGCTCCGGGCGGGGAAAAAGTTCAAAAAATATCTTGAATTCGTGATCGAATAAAAAACAGCGGCCGGCATAAAACCGGCCGCTGTGTTATATCAAGAAAAAATCAATCGTTCAGCCCGTCGTCACAGATCAGACCGTAGCCGCCGTTCTTGCGCGCATAAACGACAGAGATCGCGTCCTCGGAGTCCATATTGCGGAAGACAAAGAACTCGTGCCCGAGCAGATTCATCTGCAGGATGGCTTCCTGCACGCTCATGGGCTTGATGGAGAAGCGCTTGCTGCGGACGACCTTGAACTCCTCCTCGCTCTCCTCAGTCTCCGCGGGGACATAAGCAGGCACGGCGTCACGCTCCAACACACCGTCGCGCAGTCTCTTTTCGAGGCGCGTCTTGTTCCGGCGGATCTGCCGCTCGATCGCGGCGACACCGGAATCGATGGATGCGTACATGTCGTTCGTAAGTTCGCTTGCTCTGTAGAACAGCCCGTTGTTGCGGATCGTGATCTCAGCCAGGAAACGGCCGCGTTCGATCGAGAAGGTGACGAAAGCCTCGGCTTCGGTTTTAAAGAAGCGATCGAGCTTACCGATCTTCTTGATGGCATACGCGCGCAGATCCTCGGACGAGTCCATCCGTTTTTCGGCAAAAGTGAACTTCATACTGCCATTCCTCCTATATCTGGCGGCCGACAGTCGAAAACCGCCTGCCGCGTTTGAATTCGGCGGACAGCCGCCCTCACGCGGCGACGCCCTCCGTGTGAATATTATAACACTATCCTTTGACAAGTAAAAGTTTTTTTGACGTGAAAAAAGATTATCGTCAGAACATACCGATTTGCAAGGCAGAATTTGGTTAATCATACGAAAATTATAGGAAT
>Ga0256405_10011415_pt1 | contig 11359 bp, 5 predicted proteins | sample RumenRJG_02DNA_FD_189096 | JGI IMG/M metagenome (GOLD analysis project Ga0256405, IMG submission 189096) | Bovine rumen microbial communities from Lethbridge, Alberta, Canada - RJG_02 | ecosystem: Host-associated > Mammals > Digestive system > Stomach > Rumen | place: Canada: Alberta | collected...
CATCTGTGGCAGTTAGTAAGGAATCCTTACGCACTGAAGTTTCTACTAGCTCGCCCTCTTTGAATATATTACCTATGTGAAGCGTTATATTGTTTCTAGTAGTCAGAAATAAATCTGCCATCTGCTGCTGTGTCAGCCAGACGGTTTCATTCTCAACTCTTACTTCCAGCCTGATGGTTTCATCGGGTTGGTACATCACGATCTCGCCAGTGCTTGAATCAATGTTGTTCATACCATCATTTTTAAGTTCAACAATTATTTGATGATGCAAAGGTAGTGTATTTATATTAAACCACCAAATGATTTGCGCAAAATCTGCACATATGATCAATTATATAGCAAAAGGGCTCGCTGTCTCAGCGAACCCCGTATGCTAATTCATTACTAACAATAAACCAAATAACCAATAACCTAAAACAAATATGCAAAATGAACAAACGTATGATTCAAATAACTGATGCAAAGGTAAGGGGATTTTTGGCTGATTCCAAGAAATTAGCCAGATACTTGTCGGAGTTGTTGCGACAGGCTTGGTGTTTTGCGACAGATCAGGAGATGAAGGGTTGTTAGTGTCGTAAAGGGCATAAAAAATGGGCTCCGCTGAGCCCTAATAACTTTAATATTAAACTATGAAGTATCATCCGTCATCACGACGGTAAAACCAAACACTATAACTTATTTATCTTATATTATTCAACAGTTCCGCTGCTGGGGTCTCTTGCATTTTGATGTATGCGAAGAGTTTTTTGCCTGCATCTTTGAGGCTGGCCCCGAAGAGATATACCACATCGTCAATGATCAAAAACCTATCATGATTCCGCTGGCAGAGATTGACGGTGATGGGTGGGTACTGCTGGTTATGTCGCGTTATGTCAAGCTGTTGCTGATTTGATAACTGACGGGTGTAGATGGTGGCTGAAACGTTGGCATCGCGCTTGCTGAGCATCGTCAGGGTGGTCGGAAATAATCATATCAAGGTTATACATAGGAACCACGCGTGAAACCGTTCTTTTGCCTTCTTTGCGAACCTGTCGGAATTTCCGACAAGTTGAACTTTCTTCTAATTCTTCGTCTTCATAAATGTGCATGACATGTTCTACGTTGCCATGGCGATTCAGGAAAATGGGACGGAGAGTTTAGATTACTTTGCCATGCTGCGAGGGTGGGGGCTTGCCCGTCCCTCGGCAGGCTCGGGAACCGTATAGGGGTGGTGAGCTTGTCGAACTAAAAAACGCTGCAGATTAATTGTCTGCAGCGCTTTTTTTGATGATGTCTTCTACCACTTTGGGGAAATGTTCCATTTCGAGCATGTGCTCTTTCTCGGCGATGGTCTCTACGGTGTCATCGGGGGAAAGGGCTACTCGGAACTGGGCGATGATCTCGCCTGCATCGCAGACGGGGGTGACCCAATGGACGGTCATGCCTGTCTCCGTCTCGCCTGCAGCCTTCACGGCCTCGTGTACATGGTGTCCCCACATGCCCTTGCCACCGTATTTCGGCAGCAGGGCAGGGTGGATATTGATGATCTTGTGGGGGAAAGCATCGATCAGGAAATCTGGAATCAGGGGGAGCCAACCTGCCAGGACGATGAAGCCGATGTCGTATTTGCGAAGCAGGGGCAACATGATGTCGGGGTTGTGCAGATCGGTCTTGGGGGTGACAGCCGTTGGTACACCGAGGCGCTGTGCCCTTTCGAGGACAAAGGCGTCGGGCTTGTTGCTGACGACCAAGGCCACCTTCACCAACGCTGAGTCGGCAAAGTGATGGATCAGATTCTCACAGTTCGTTCCGCTTCCCGAAGCAAAGATTGCTATGTTCATTATACCAAATGTTCAATTAAATCTGCGCGGTCGCCTGGGAGCATATCGATCACAGGAATCTCGACCATCGTGTAGCAGCCGGGCTGCAGACGCATGGAGGCACGGGCCACATTGACCAGCACCTGACCTGTGAGGGCGGGGTTGTTGATGCTCATATTGAACTCCAGACGCTGGTTCTGAGTCTTACCGCTCACACCCTTGCGCACAAGGTTCACGCCATGACCCATGTCGCGCACGTCATCGACGCTCTCTACCTGGAACACATGCGTCTCGTCGCTGGCGAAGTAAGGATCGGCCTTGATGGCAGCAGTCACCTCGTCGAGTTTGGCACCGTCCTCGAGTTCTACATACACCATACGGCGGTGGATGCCCTCACCGAGGGGGATGGTCATACTCAAAGCGTTCTTCACACCAGCCTTTGAGCGTACGCAGACGCTGTGGCCCATCGACATACCAGGACCGAAGTTGGTGTAAGAGAGACCCTTCGGAGCCAGACTCTGCATCAGGGTGCGCACGATAGAGTCGCTGCCCGGATCCCAGCCTGCTGCAATCACACTCACGGTGTTGGTCTCCTTGTTGAGTTTCATCAGACGCTCACGGTAGCCACGAATCTGTGTGTGGATATCGAATGAATCGACTGTGTTGATGCCGAGGGGCAGAATCTGGTTGGCATACTCCTCACAACTGCGGGTAGGTGTGGCGAGGATGGCTACATCCACATCCTTCAGTTCGCGGATATCCTTCACCACATCATAGGGTGCGAGTTCGGCGGGCTTATTCTCTGCGCCATTGCGACGTACGATACCTGCTACTTCGAAATCTGGGGCTGTTTCCAGGGCCTCAAGTGCATACTTACCAATGTTGCCGTAACCGACGACGGCTGCTCTGATTTTCTTCATATTTTAATGTGTTTGTTGGTTATTTTAATCTTTTCGGTGGCAAAAGTACGCATTTTATCCGAAACAAATAGCAATTTGCTTGGAAAATTGCATAAAAACTTTCTAATTGTGACAGAATGCAAGGTTTTATGCAAGAAATATAATAAAATGAGCGGGAGAACGTTATTTTAAAAGTAAAAAGGTAAAAAAGTAAAAAGGAAAAAGAAAAAAGGTAAAAAATAGAAGACTATGATTGAGTATATCAAAGGAGAACTGACTGAGTTGACGCCTGCTCTGGCGACGATCGAGGCTGGCGGTATCGGCTACGGACTGAACATTTCGCTGAACACCTTCAGTGCGATTCAGGGAAAGAAGGAGGTAAAACTCTATGTGTATGAGGCCATTCGCGAAGATGCCCATCTGCTTTTCGGGTTCGTGAACAAGAAGGAACGGGAGATGTTCCTGCTGCTGATCACGGTGAGTGGGGTAGGTGCCAACACGGCACGGATGATGCTGTCGGGGATGAGTGTGGCCGAGTTGTGTAACGCCATCTCGACAGGCAATGCCAAACTGATACAGGGTATCAAGGGTATCGGAAAGATGACGGCGCAGCGTATCATCGTGGATCTGCGGGATAAGATCGTGGCCTTGGGCATTGCTGAGGAGATACCTGCGGGTGGTGCGACGGCGGCACCTGTGAATAACGAGGTGAAGGATGAGGCCGTTTCAGCCCTGACGATGCTGGGATTCGCACCCGCACCGAGTCAGAAGGTGGTGTTGCAGATCCTGCAGGAGCAGCCCAATGCCCCTGTAGAAACGGTGGTGAAACTCGCTTTGAAGCAAATCAAGTAGAACTTATTTTAGCAACGGACTACAGGACTGAAGGACTTTTATTGAGAGTCCTGTTAGTCGTGTAGTCCGTTGCCATGAAAATGATGCGCAGGATAGTCGGGATAGTGATGGGCTTTTTGTCCGCGTGCGTGTATGCGCAGGCGCAAGAGGCTGATTCGCTACAGGCTCGCTGGCGTATCCAGAAGACAGCCCCTGTGCTGGTGGCTGACCTCGACTCATCCGCCATCGACCTGAAGCGTCCTGACAATATCCGTCAGACGGTGGAGTATGACGACTCTGCCAACGTGTATTATCTCGGCTCGAAGATCGGCGACACCTACCTGAACGCCCCCATCCTGATGACCCCTGACGAGTATCGCCGTTGGAGTGAGAAAAGGGCGATGCAGAACTTCTTCCGCAAGAAGAACACGGAGAACGTGGAGAACAAGGGCAAGGACAAGTTCTCGTTTGCCGACATGCACTTCGACCTCGGACCTGCGGAGAAGATCTTCGGTCCTGGTGGTGTGCGTATCAGGACCCAGGGAACGGCAGAGTTGAAGATCGGTGTGAACATGAAGAGCATCGACAACCCCTCGCTGCCCATCCGAAACCGTAGGACCACCGGCTTCGACTTCGACGAGAAGATCAACCTCTCCGTAAACGGTAAGGTGGGCGACAAGGTGAACATGAACCTGAACTACAACACCGATGCCACCTTCGACTTCGATACGCAGAACCTGAAGCTGAAATACGAGGGCAAGGAAGACGAGATCATCAAACTGGTGGAGGCGGGTAACGTGTCGTTCCCCTCGAACAACTCGTTGGTAAAGGGCGCATCGAACCTCTTCGGCGTAAGGGCTGACATGCAGTTCGGACGATTGAAACTGCAGACGGTGCTCTCGCAGAAGAAGTCATCTACAAAGAGCGTCTCGACGAAAGGCGGTACGCAGACCACCCCCTTTGAGTTTGATGCTGCCGACTACGAGGAAAACCGCCACTTCTTCCTGGCTCATTACTTCCGTCAGCACTACGACGATGCGATGGCGAACCTGCCTAACCTCCTGACGGGTATCGAGATCAACCGTGTGGAGATCTGGGTGACGAATAAGTCGGGCGTAACTACCAACACCCGTAACATCGTGGCACTGACCGATCTGGGTGATACGCAGGTAAGCAATCCCATCTGGACGACGACGGGACTGCCAGTGCCTGGCAACGGTGCCAATACGGAGTATGCCACGCTGACCAGTCAGTATGAGGAGGCCCGTGACATCGACAAGGCCAACGATGTGCTTTCCAGGATTCCTGGTTTCATCGCAGGGCGCGACTTCGAGGTGCTGTCGAGTGCCCGTCTGCTGACGAGTTCGGAATATACCGTGAACAAAGCCCTGGGCTATGTGTCGCTGCGGGCTGGTCTGCAGACGGATCAGGTGCTGGCGATTGCCTATGAGTTCACCTATGGCGGTGTGACCTATCAGGTGGGTGAGTTTGCCAGTGACCTGACGGACCCCACGAAGTCGCTCTTCGTGAGGTCGCTGAAGAACACCGCCAACCATCCGCAACAGGGTAACTGGCGCCTGATGATGAAAAACGTGTATTACCTCGCCTCGACGGTGGAGCGGACCAAGTTCCGTCTCGACATCAAGTTCCAGAGCGACACCGTAGGCGTGTATCTCACCTATATCCCTGAGCCTCAGGTGAAGAACCGTCCGCTGATACGACTGTTGGGTGCTGACCATTTGGACCAGAACAACAAACCCAACCCTGACGGCTACTTCGACTTCGTGGATGGCTACACCGTGAGCAACGGACGTGTGTTCCTGCCCTCGGCGGAGCCTTTCGGCAGTTATCTGCGGGAACAGTTGAGGCGTGCCGGTGTGGATGCCGTGACGGCAGAGAAATACGTGTTCAGCCAACTCTACGACTCCACGAAAACCACTGCCAAACAGGTTGCGGAGAAGGATAAGTACATCATGACTGGACAGTATAAGGGTTCTACGGGCAGTGTGATCTCCCTCGATGCCTATAACGTGCCGCCAGGATCGGTGGTGGTGACGGCAGGTGGTGTGACGCTGACGGAGGGCACTGACTATAGTGTGGATTACTCGGCGGGTGAGGTGACCATCCTCAACCAGAGCATCATCGATGCCGGTACGAACGTGAACGTGTCGTTGGAGTCGAACACCAACTACGGCATGCAACGTAAGTCGATGGTGGGCATCAACTGGGAATATGAGTTCTCGAAGAACTTCCAGATCGGCGGTACGCTGATGCACCTCTCCGAACAGGCACTCACCTCGAAGGTGGCGTTGGGACAGGAACCGTTGAACAACACGCTGTGGGGACTGAGTGTGAACTGGAAACAGGAGAGTCAGTGGCTCACCTCGATGCTCGACAAGATCCCCTTCCTCCACGTGAAGGAGCCCTCGCACATCAACTTTACGGGTGAGTTTGCCCATCTCATCGCCGGGACGGCTGGCGGTGTGCAGGACAATGCCTCGTATATCGACGACTTCGAGAACTCCAAGAACTATATCGACGTCAGCAATCCGAAGGCGTGGCAACTCTCGAGTGTGCCTTCGTCGTTCCCCGAGTCGCAGGATAAGACTGGGGTGACTAGCGGCTACAACCGTGCCCTGCTGGCCTGGTATAACATCGACCCGCTCTTCACCCGTCGTTCCTCGACGCTGACACCGGCGCATATCAAGAGCGATCTGGAGCAGTTGTCGAACCACTATGTGCGTGAGGTCTATGTGAAGGAACTCTATCCCAACCGTCAGCAGAGCACCTACAACGGCGCCACCTCGACGCTGCCCATCCTGAACCTGGCCTACTATCCCCAGGAGCGCGGTCCTTACAACCTGACCCACGACGTGAATCAAGACGGAACACTGCGCCAGCCCGAGACGAAGTGGGGCGGTATGATGCGCAAACTCGATGTCAACGACTTCGAACAGGCCAACATCGAGTATATCGAGTTCTGGTTGCTCGATCCCTTCATCTACACCCGTCAGGACGGTACGGCCTCCGAGTATGCGGGCGACCTCTACTTCGACCTTGGTGAGATCAGTGAGGATATCCTGCGCGACGGAAAGAAGTTCTATGAGAGCGGCATGCCTGTGGATGGCTCCAACGCATTTACCACCACCCAGTGGGGTAAGATCCCCGTGCAGGCCACGCAGACCACCGCCTTTGCCACGACAGAAGGCTCGAGAAAACTGCAGGATGTGGGTTTCAACGGTCTGAACGATACGGAGGAGCAAGGCTACGGTGCCTATAAGGAGTGGCTCGATGAGGTGGTCAACAGTGGGGCGGTGACGAAGGACAGTATCATCCAGGCCTGGCGTGCGGACCCTGCAGGTGATGACTACCACTACTTCCGAGGTTCCGACTTCGACGAGGAGAAGAAGAGTATCCTCGATCGCTATAAGCGTATCAACAACCCGCAGGGCAACTCACCCGACACCGACAATCAGACAGAGTCGTACGACACCAGTTATAAGAGCGGTCCGGATGTGGAGGATATCAATCAGGACTTCACGATGAACGAGTTTGAACACTACTTCCAGTACAAGGTACGCATCAGTGATGAGATTCTCGAAGCCTACCGTCAAGGGGTAGCCCCTGAGGACTGTTACATCTCCGACATGCGTACCAGCGGTGTAAAACTGCGCAATGGCGACACCACGACGGTGAACTGGTATCAGTTCCGTGTGCCCCTTGTGGAGTATAAGGACAAGAAAGGCAGCATCAGCGACTTCACCAGTATCCGTTTCATGCGTATGTACATGACGGGTTTCCAGAAGCCCATCGTACTCCGTTTCGGCAGTCTCAACCTCGTAAGGGGTGAGTGGCGTGTCTATAAGCAGAGTCTTGGTACGAGTGGTGCCGAAACGGGCACACTGACCGTGAATGCCGTGAACATCGAAGAGAACAACGACAAGAAGCCCGTGAACTACGTGTTGCCGCCAGGAATCAGCCGAGTGACGGACCCTGCACAGCCCCAGTTGGTGGAGAGTAATGAGCAGGCATTGCAGATGATTGTGAACGACCTGCAGCAGAACGAGTCGAAGGCGGTGTATAAGAAGACCACCATCGACCTGCGCCAGTATAAGCGGATGCAGATGTTCGTGCATGCCAACCACCTGCTGCCTGATCCCACTGCCCTGGAGGATAGGCAGTTGGCGGTGTTCATCCGTCTGGGTAATGACTACAAGAACAACTACTACGAATACCAGATACCGCTCGTGCTGACGCCTGACCGCAGCGACTACAGCCAATACTCCAATGCCGACCGCCAGTTGGTGTGGCCGATTGATAATATGCTCGACATCAGTCTCGACGTGTTTACCAACCTGAAGAAACAGCGTAACCAGTTGAAGTCCATGGGACAGGCTGCCTACAACCAGCTTTATTCCGCTTACGACCCAGCCAAGCCAGCCAATAAGATCAGCATCCTGGGTAACCCGACACTCGGTGAGGTGAAGGTGATGATGATCGGTGTGAGGAATATTGCCAGTGAGGTGAAGTCGGGTGAGGTGTGGGTCAATGAACTCCGTCTGATGGAATCCAACAATGAGGGCGGTTGGGCGGCCTCGGGTACGATGAACGTCCAACTATCCGATTTTGGTATGGTGAACGTCTCAGGCCGTTATATCAGCGATGGCTTCGGCGGTCTGGAGGAGGGTGTGATGCAGCGTTCCACCGATACCCAGAAGCAGTATAGCGTCACCACCTCTCTCGAACTCGGTAAGTTCTTCCCTGATAAGGCGAAGGTGTCGGTGCCCCTCTATTACTCCTACAGCAAGGAGATCGTCAAACCGCGTTACAACCCGTTGGACAGTGACCTGCGCCTCGATGAGGCGTTGGATGCAACCACCGACCAACAGGAGCGCGACAGTATCGAGAACATCGCCGTGACGCGTACCACCAACACCAACTTCTCCATCTCCAACATGCGCTGGGGACTGAAGACGAAGCGGCATCCGATGCCTTACGACCCTGCCAACTTCTCGTTCAGTTATAGTCATGCCCACCGTTTCACCTCGGGTAAGACCACCGTCTATGAGAAGGAAGATCAATGGCGTGGTGCCCTGAACTACGCCTATGCGCCTGTGTATAAGACGTGGGAGCCGTTCAAGAAGATGAAAGGCAACCAGAAGTGGCAGAACTTCCACAGGGCCTTCGGACTGAACTACCTGCCTCAGAGCATCTCCTTCAACACCGAGATTACCCGCAGTTACTACGAACTGCAGGAGCGTGATATGGAGAATCTCGACAACCACAGTCTGCCGCTTACCTTCAACTCGCAGTTCCTCTGGAACCGTGACTTCGCCCTGCGCTGGGACTTCACGAAGAACCTGCACTTCAGCTTCCAGTCGGCCACCCATGCGGAGATCGAAGAACCTTATACCCCAGTGAACAAAGACCTCTATCCGGATCGGTATTCGGCCTGGAAAGACTCCGTGTGGCACAGTATCAAGAACCTGGGTACGCCCCTCGACTACCAGCAGCAGATTACCGCCAGTTATCAGTTGCCCCTGAACAAACTGCCTTATATGGAGTGGGTGAACAGCGATGCCACCTATAATGCCCGTTATACCTGGGTTCGCGGTACGAAGCGTAACGACGGTGTGTCACTGGGTAACACCATCAACAGCAACCGCAATCTAAACATCAATGGCTCGTTCAATCTGGAGACCGTCTATCATTACTTCCCCTTCCTCAAGAAGGCTGATGAGCGCTATAGGAGAGGGAATAGGACTAGCATGGCTGCTAGCATGACGAGCCGAACTAGCCGAACTAGAGATGCTAGAAATACTAGTCAGGCTAGTCCCCTCACCCCCGACGAAGAAAAACTCCCCCTCCATAAGAACGCCTATCAGCGTGAGGTTACCCTGCGCCCTGATACCACCATCACCGTCGCCCACAACAAGAATGCCCGTCGCCTCGTTGTGACGGCCCGGACGAAGGACGGTCAGTCCTATCGCATCAAGTATAAAGTGATCGATGCCAATAAGATCCTGATCAAGAACCTCGACACCGTACAGGTGAAACTCAGTATCGTGGCAAAGCCCTCCAGTGAGAACGAATGGTGGTACAAGCCCACTCAGGCGGTTGCCAGTTTCCTGATGATGGTACGCTCGATCAACGTCAGTTACCGTAACCAGTATTCGATGCTGCTACCAGGTTTCCTGCCGATGGTCGGCGACATCTTCGGACAGAATGCCGACGGTCTGTTGAAACCGGGTCTCGACTTCGCCTTCGGACTGATAGGCGACAACTACATCGACAAGGCTTTGGAGAATAACTGGCTGATCAAGAAAGACGACATCGCCACACCTGCCACCGTCAACAGTGTCAACGACCTGCAGATACGGGCGGTGCTCGAACCGATCCGCGACTTGAAGATCGACCTCAATGCCTCGTGGACTGATAACCGTGCCCGTAGCATCCAGTATATGTATGCTGGCAAGCCCACCACCCATAGCGGCTCGTTTAACATGACCACCATCTCACTGAAAGGCTCGTTGGCAGGTATCGGCGATGCTACCAATGATTACGCCTCCAGCACCTTCGATCACTTCCGTTCGCTTATTCCTGAGTTCCGTGACAGGGTGCAGGCACAATATGCCGATGCTCCGCAGAAACATATGGATGTGAATCCCTATAGTGCCGATGTGATGGTGCCTGCCTTCCTCTCAGCCTACACGATGGGAGCCGGCAAGTCGCTTACCATCTTCCCCGCCATCACCCGTATGTTGCCCAACTGGAGCGTACGCTATACCGGTCTCTCGAGAATCCCGTGGGTGAGCGAACACCTGAAGAGTCTCACCCTGAGTCATGCCTATAAGAGCGTGTATAGTGTGGGTGGTTATGCCTCATACAGTGCTTGGCAGGAATATATGAACGGACTGGGTTTCATCAAGGATCAGATGACGGGTGGTCTTATGCCCTCGTCGATGTACAACGTCTCCACCGTCAGTATCAACGAGGCCTTCTCGCCCTTGTTCGGTGTCGATGCCACCTTCCTGAATAATCTCTCGGCGAAGTTGGAATACCGTACTACGCGTGTGCTCAGTCTCTCCATGACGAGTGTTCAGATCAACGAGGCCCTGAGTCGTGATTGGGTCTTGGGTATGGGTTATAAGATTCAGGACTTCCGTCTCTTTACTGATGGCTTCAGTCGTAAGGTTAAGAAGACGCAGAAACGTTCGAAATCTCCGAGTAATTCTGGTTCTGCTAGTTCTGCTAGTCAGGCTAGTTCTTCTAGTTCTAAATCCGGTGTGAACCACGATCTGAATTTGCGCCTCGATATCTCCTTCCGCAAACAGGCTGCCATCACCCGTGATATTGCCTCGGGTATGTCGTCGGCCTCCAGTGGCAACAGTGCCTTCAAACTCTCCTTTATGGCGGACTACACCCTGAGTCGTCTGATGACTATCACCGCCTACTACGACCAGCAGACAAACACGCCCTTGCTCGCCAACAGTTCTTATCCTACCACCACCCGCGACTTCGGTCTCTCGCTGAAATTCTCCCTGACGCGATAGTCATAAAAAAGGCTCCCTTTGTGTGAAGGAAGCCTTTCTGATTATTTCTTGTCGTAAGCGTGGACGGGGTAGTCGGTGGTGAAGTGAAGTCCGCGACACTCCTTGCGTTCCAGGGCCCAGCGGGTGATGAGATAACCCACATTGATCATATTACGCAGTTCGCAGATGTCCTTCGATGCCTTCACACGTTTGAAGAGGCGTTCGGTCTCCTCGTAGAGCATGTCGAGACGATCCCAGGCACGGTGCAGACGGAGGTCGGAGCGCACGATACCGACGT
>Ga0256405_10011419_pt1 | contig 11350 bp, 7 predicted proteins | sample RumenRJG_02DNA_FD_189096 | JGI IMG/M metagenome (GOLD analysis project Ga0256405, IMG submission 189096) | Bovine rumen microbial communities from Lethbridge, Alberta, Canada - RJG_02 | ecosystem: Host-associated > Mammals > Digestive system > Stomach > Rumen | place: Canada: Alberta | collected...
TACTGATTCACACTCTGCTTCTAAAATTCTCCGCAACGGGCAGATTCTGATTGAAAGAGATGATAAAACATACACCCTTACCGGTCAAAGGATAATACACCGCGTGGTGGAAGGAGTGACGATATATGAATAAATTAAAAATTAAAAATTAAAAATTAAAAATTAAAAATTACGAATTACGGATTACAAATTACGGATTACGAATTACGAATTACGAATTAAAAATTATCATATTATGGCAAAGACAGAGAATATCCTCCGCGTGATGGAGGAGAGAAAAAAGGCAACAGGAGTACCGATGACGCTGTTTGCGGCATGCCCGAACTCGCTGTCGGTTATCAAAGCGTCGTTCCGTGCGGCGAAACGTAATAACTCGCCTATCTATTTCGCTACCACCCTTAACCAGGTGGACTGCGACGGGGGTTACACCGGCATGACGCAGGCGGAGTTCACGAAGATCCTCGCCCGCGAGGCGGCAGCCGTTCATTATACAGGTCCGTACGTAGTAGCCATCGACCACGGCGGTCCGTGGCTCAAAGACAAGCAGAGCATCGAGCGTTGGGACACCGAGCGCGCCATGCAGGGCGTGAAAGAGAGCTACGAGGCAGCTATTCTTGCCGGCTATGACCTGATACACGTGGACCCGACGGTAGATATTTTCCTGCCGAAAGGTCAAATCATCGACATCCACGTAGTGGTGAAACGCACGGTGGAGCTCATCAAGCACGCGGAGGATTTCCGCAAGGCGCACAACCTGCCGCCTATCTCCTACGAGGTAGGTACGGAAGAGGTACACGGCGGTCTGGCGGACGAGAAGACGTTCGACACCTTCCTGGAGGGACTGAAAGCCGGTCTGCACGAGGTGGGTCTGGACGACATCTGGCCGTGCTTCATCGTAGGCAAGGTAGGCACCGACCTGCACACCACGTTCTTCGACGCCGAGGTGGCCCGCAAGCTGACCGCCAAGGTACGTCCGTACGGCAGTTATATCAAGGGCCATTATTCCGACGATGTGGACAACCCCGAGGACTACCCGAAGGCAGGCATGGGCGCTGCGAACGTAGGTCCGGAGTTCACGATGAACGAATACGAGGCATTGGCGGAACTCGAAGAGGAGGAGAAGAAACAGTTTGCGGAGGGCAAGGTAGCGCAGCTGAGCCATATGACCGAGGTGCTGTGGCAATGCGTATATGAGAGCAACCGCTGGAAGAAATGGCTTCACGGCGAGGAGGTAGGCAAAGACCTGAAGGAGTGCACGCCGGAGCGGCAGTTATGGCTCGTGATGACCGGCTGCCGGTATATATGGCAGAAGCCGGAGGCGCTGGTAGCCCGCCAGAAACTGTACGACAACCTGCAGCACTTAGGTATCAACGCCGAAGAGGTGGTGCTGATGCGTATCGAGCGGAACATGGACAAGTACTACCATGCTTTCAATATCGTGAACCTCAATGAGTATTTGAAGTAGTCGAAAGTCGAAAGTCGAAAGCAAAAAGCAATGAAGAACACACGGATATCCATATACGCGCTCGCGTTCCTGTTCCTATTCGGTGCGTGCGGGTGCGAGAAGCCGAAGGCGGTAGAGGAGCCTCAGCCCAACGACTCCACCCGAGTGGAACCGACCGAGGAGGTGCTGAGCAACCCGGACATGTCGCTCGTCAGTTATGAGATCCTGGCGAACGACAACCGCGTGTGGAACGGGAAGCCGCAGATCACCATCCGTATCACGAACAGCAACCCGGGTGCCGTAAGATTAGGTCTGAAGGCAGTTATCACGACCGACAAGAAGGCGGCTGTGCTCACGATAGAGGACAACGTGGTGGTGGGTACCAAGAGTCCGAAGGAGGCGGTACTGACGACCGCCGAAACGATGGAGCCCGGTATTTATCACGCCGCCTGTTCTGCCGAGGGCACCGCTATCCGCGAGTTCAATTTTGCCATCGACCCGTTCCGGATCACCTCAGTGAATGACAAGCCGGGAGATTTCGACGCTTTCTGGCAGGCCGCGAAAGACCAGCTGGCGGGCATAGACATGCATGCGACGCTGACGGAGATCCCCGAGCGGAGCACAGCCCAATGCAAGGTCTATCTGGTGACGATGAACTCCATCCCGGACGGTACGGAAGGCAAGCCGGTGGTTATCCGCGGCTATTACTGCGAGCCGCAGGACGGCAAGAAACACCCGGTGATCCTGCATTTCTACGGCTATGACACCCAAGGCTATACGGGTGCTGTCGATTGTCCGTACGGCGGCACGAACGCCGAGCTGTATCTCTCCCACCGCGGCCAGTATCTCAACAACCGGCCTGCCGGCACGAACTTAGGCGTGACGGAGGAGACGACCAATATCTACGGCGACTGGTTCCGGTATCATCTGGGCGAGAAGGAGAGTTATTACTACCGTGGTGCGTACATGGACGCCGTGCAAGCCGTGCGGTTCATGGCCACGCGCGAGTCGAGCGACATGACGAAGCTGTTTGCCGAGGGTTCGAGCCAAGGCGGCGCGCTGACCTACGCCTGCGCGGCACTGAGCGACTACCCCTTCACGGCTGTCGCCGCCAACGTAGCGTTCATGGGCGATTTCGCGGACGCGAAAGACATCGAGAGTCTCGCCTATTGGGAGATCAGCGACCATTACTGGGTGGACGGTGTGGCTGTTGAACAAAGTTTGCAGTACCTGCCGTATTTCGACATCAAGCACCTGACACCGCGTATCTCGTGCCCCGTGCTGGCGTCAAGCGGTCTGGCAGACGACGTATGCCCGGCGAGACTGAACCTCGTGCCGTTCAACAACTTAGCCACACCGGCGGACCAGAAGGAATACATCATCGAGCCGGAGATGGGACACAGTTTCCCCGCCGGGTGGTATAACAAGATGAATGCGTTGTTTAGTAAATATATGTGATTGTAAATTAAAAATTACGAATTACGAATTACGAATTACGAATTACGAATTACGAATTACGAATTACCATGAAACAGTTTGATATTATCGCTTTAGGCGAGCTGAACGTGGATCTGATCCTCAACCAGATAGAGAGCGAGCCGGAGATAGGCAAGGAGAAGTTTGCCAAACAGATGACGCTGACATTGGGCAGTTCGACGGCTATCTTTGCCGCCAACGCGGCAGCGTTGGGAGCCAAAGTGGCGTTCTGCGGCATGATCGGCAATGACGCTTTCGGCGATTTGGTTGAGAGCAGTCTGAAAGCGAAAGGCGTGGACACGCGTTACCTCATCCGTCAGGACCGGTACGCCACCGGCGCGACTATCTGCATGAGTTACGACGAGGACCGCGCGAACCTGACCTACCAGGGGGCGATGGATTATATGTCCTTAGAGGACATCCATCCGGAGGTGTTTACCGAGGCGAAGCATATCCATATATCCTCCATCTTCATGCAAAGCGGCGTGAAGCGCGACTTGCTGAAGATTTTAGCGCTTTGCCAAGCCAACGGCGTGACGACCTCTCTTGACACGCAGTGGGACCCCGTAGAGGCGTGGGACCTGGATTACCAACAGGTACTGCCGCTGCTGACGGTGTTCATGCCCAACGAGACGGAGCTGAGATACCTGACGGGCAGTCAGACCCTGGAAGAGGCCATCGAGAAGATACGTCCGTACGTCCACGCCGCCGTCATCAAATGCGGCAGCAAGGGCTCTCTGCTCCTCCGCAAAGGGCAACCCGACCGGATGCAGGAGGCGCTGCTGAACAAGCACGTAGTCGATTGCATCGGTGCGGGTGACAGCTTCAACAGCGGTTTCATCACCCGTCTGGCGGTGGGCGACGCGTTGGAGAGGTGCCAGCAGTACGGCAACATGACCGGCGCGGTGAACACCACCGCTGCGGGAGGCACCACGGCGTTCACCAGCCGTGAGGACGTAGAGCGCATCGGACGCGAGCGCTTCGGATGGGCGTAATAGTCGAAAGTCAAAAGTCGAAAGTCGAAAGCAAGTAGTCGAAAGTCGAAAGTCGAAAGTCGAAAGACAATAATAACCTTAAAACATATACTTATGAAACGATTCTTACTCCTTTGGACGGTCTGCACGGCAGTGCTGTGCGCGTCAGCAAGCAACCGTTATGTCTCCCCCACGGGGAGCGACGGCGACGGCAAGTCGTGGGCGAACGCCGTACACACGATAGCCCAGGCTATCTGGAACGTAGGCGCAGGCGACACGATGTTCATCGCCGAAGGCGTGTATAACGAGGCTATCTCCGCGCAGAGCGGTGCTACCTATTTAGGCGGTTACAACGCCGAGACGGGGCTTCGCGACCCGGAGCTGTACGAGAGTATCATGGACGGTACGGGGCGTACGTCGTGGTCGCTGGTCAAGTATGACGGCGACCCGGAAGCACGCATCACCGTGGACGGTCTGGTATTCCAAAACGCCAACCATAGCGAGTGGGGCGGCGCAGCGATGTACCTGCGCGGCAACATGACCATCAACCACTGCGTCTTCCGTGACAACACCAGCGGTTCGAAAGCCGGAGGGCTGTTTATTGATCCGTCCGGGAGTGAGCAGACCATCATCCGTAACTGTCTTTTTGAGAACTGTAACAACACCGCGGGAGACCAAGCGGCGGCTATCAGTTGTGAGGACAAGGCGAACCTGAACGTGCTGGTGGAGAACTGTATCATCCGTGGTTGTAGCGGCGATGTCATGATTTATTCGAAACCCGGCATGGTAGTCCGCAACTGCGTGATTTACAACAACCATGCCAATAAGAACGGCTGTATCTACGGTGGCGGCAGTTTCTTCAACAACACCGTTTGCAACAACACCGGCACGCGTTATGCGGGCAGCCGTACGACAGGACGGGTGACGAACACCGTCTTCTGGGGTAATGTACGTACGGGAAGCGGTACGGAGTACGTCAATTATGTGGACGCTTCCTCCGGCGCAACGAATAATATCGCCGATGAAGGTCAAGGCGTTCCCGTAGGCTTGTCAACGGATAACAGCGACACGGACGGACCTAACTTCGTCCACCCGACGAATTTCGCAGGTCTGCCGAAGAACGATCTGGAGCGCGAGGCGATGCAGCAAGCCGACTTCTCGCTGACCGCGTTCTCCGCCAAGCTCATGGACCAAGGGGACAACGCCTCCGCACCGGAGAAAGACCTCCGCGGCGTGGCGCGTCCGAAAGGAGCCGCTGCGGACATAGGCGCCTATGAGTATGACCCGAATGCGGTGAACATCCCCGTCACGGGCGTGAACATCCTCCAGGATACCCTCCGCGTCATCGTAGGCGAGTCGGGTTCGCTCATGGCACAGGTAGCACCCGTGAACGCCACCAACAACCGCGTGGAATGGACTATCGACGACGCCACCGTGGCTACCATCAAGAACGGCAAGGTGACGGGACTCAAGGTGGACACCACCATCGCCCGCGTGAAGACCCTCGACGGCGGGTTTGAGGACTACGCCGTAGTCATCGTCAAACCCGTTCCGCCCAAGTTCTACCCGCAGGAGGTGCTGGACGCCGATGCCAACTACCGCATCGAGGACTACACCATCCCGAGTTTCATTCCTTTCCTCGTAGCCAAAGAGGAGGCGCGTATCGACAGTCTGGAGACCAAGGACAATCCCGACATCGCCTTGATAGAGGGCAAGCTGGCGGTGATGCGTGCGCGGATAGCGGAGCTGCAACCCAAGGAGAACCCCTATAACCAGATTGCCACCATCAACGGCGACCCGGCTACGCATATGGGCTTCTGCTGGTTCACCAACGGCGGCATCCAAGAGGGCGAGGTGCAGCTGGTAGCCAAAGCCAACGCCACCGAGGCGGACTTCCACGGCGCGGACGTCATCTCCGTTCCCGCACAGACCTCCGACGCCACCCTCCACTACACGCCTATCCAGGCTTCCGAGAGTCCCAAATACGACATCTGTACGGCTGCCGGTCTGCCGCGCAACACGAAGTTTGACTACGTCAGCCATAAGGCACAGGCCACCACGCTCCAACCGGGTACCACGTATAGCTGGCGCGTAGGCTTCAACGGCCACTGGAGCGAGATCGCACAGTTCGTCACCAAGGACGAGAAGCAGGGCCCTTTCTCCTTCGTATATATGTCCGACAGCCATATCCAGGACGCCGAATATATCACCGAGGCACGGAAATGCGCCCGGGCGGTAGCCAAGAACGAGCGTGACGTGAAGTTCTGCGTCTTCCCCGGCGACTTTGTCGATACCGGCGGCGCCACCAACTCCGAGTGGCAGTGGGAGCAGTGGTTCGAAGGATCTATGCGGGCTATGCTCAACCAGATGGCAGTGGTGCCTACCGACGGTAACCACGACGATAGTCCGTCGCTCAACTACGACTACCATTTCAACACCGACTGGGGGTTCGCCAATGCCGCCCAGACCAAGCCGCAGTTCAAAGGCATCACCTACAGCTTCGTCTATGGCGACGTGCTCTTCCTCGTCTATTCGATGCAGGACTGGTGGCGCGCGGAAGGCACCTCCGAGGCCGGCATGACCTCGCCGTATTTCACCCATGACCTGCGCAACTGGTTCCAGGAACAGATAGCCAAATACCCGGATACCAAATACCGCGTGACGCTGTGCCACAAGAACGTCTTCTCCGGCGCCGGACACCACACCGACGACGAGTCGTCGCTCATCCGCGCGATGATGCTGCCTATCTTCAAGGAGTGCGGCATCGACCTGGCTATCCAGGGACATGACCACTGCTATGAGATCATCGGTCCGGTCAACCCCGACACCCGCGAACTGATTACATCCGCCGTCTCCGGCGTGAATACCGTGGCGGTGAACACCAACACGAACATGACCGGCAAGGAAGGCGGTACGTTTGTCACCGACGACGGTACGCTCTATTTCATCGGCGCTACCTGCGGACGCAAGCGTTACTATCCTTATTCCCGCGAGAAGATGGAGGCGGAGTACACCACCGACCCGGCGATCCTCTTTGACTACAAGCACCACAACGTCAAGAACCTCTTCGACCTGTTCTCGTCGAAGTTCGGTCAGCCGGGCAGCCCCTCTTACAGCCGCTTCAACGTCACCGGCGAGTATATCGAGATTGTCACCTACAAGACCGACGACAACGGCAACAAAGAGGTGTTCAACACCATCCGCGTGAAGAACAGCCGGCCGAGCCATACCGGCAGCGGCATCCCGCAGACCCGGGACAACGACCAGAACGCGTGCAGCAAATACCTCCGCGACGGCAAACTGTTCGTGGTAAAAAACGGAGTGACCTATAACGTTATCGGGCAGCGTATTGCCCGGTAACGTGCCCTCAGGCAAACCCACAAACATATATAAACCATTAAAATCTAATCATTATGAGAAAAATCTTCTCTTTCTTCGCTGCGATGCTGGTAGCAGTAGTAGCGAATGCAACAATTGTAAACATCACCCCGGACGGAGCTACCGATTTGCGCCATGCCGTGCGTGACAAAGCGGCGGCCGGTGATACCGTCGTTTTGGCAGACGGTGTTTATACCCAAGGCGGCGATTACACCTATTTTGACAAGAACCTCGTAGTCATGGCTGCTGAGGGGGCTAACCCTGTGGTTAAGTTCACCGTTCCCGCGCAGATCAAGGGCGGCGCAAGAGCTGAGTTTATAGGTATCAAGTTCGACATGGAAAATCTGCATGGCCAGAGTTGGTACGAACACCTGATTTACGCTACCGATGCAACGGCTGGCAATGTGCTGGTTTTCGACGGCTGCGAGTTCTATAACGACACGTTGAACAACAGCGTCATCTATTGCAGCAGCTCAAATCTACTCGACTCTATCATCGTCAAGGATTGCAAGTTCCATGACATTATGAAAAGCTGCATTTTTGTGGAGAGCACCGCTTTCAAAGGGCTGCATATATCCAATTCCACGTTCTACAATATATCTACGAATACCGAAAGTTACTGGGCTGGTGTTGTGGACATCCGGGCTACTGGATGTGAGCTCCGTGTAGATCATTGTACGTTCTATAATGTCATCCCGATGAACACCGATTACTCCGCTGTCTCCAAAGTTGCAATCGCAAACGGTATTGTCTCCAACTGTATCTTCATGCTGCCGACTGCGCAGGACGGCATTCGCGCTATGCGTGGCGTGACAGCAAATAACTGTATTACTTACAATTACCTGAAAGACAGCGGCACAGGTATCCATAGTTCGGTTACCAAGAACAACTGCATTCAGGCAGACCCGCTCTTCAAGAATGCAGCCAATGCTGATTTCACCCTTCTGGAGAACTCTCCGGCTTTGACGATGAATAATGGTGAGCCGATCGGAGACCTGCGCTGGGTAGCGAAAGACGAACCCCAACCCGTACCCTTGACCCTCTACCTCAAACTGAGTGCCGATTGGGCAGGATGGCCTGCTAAATATGCTATCTACTATTTCAATGACGCTACCAACGGATGGTCCGATTTTATGACCGCTGTAGAGGGTGAGCAGAACGTCTATGTGGGTACTATTCCTGCTGAATATGCCGATGACAAGATCATCTTCGTTCGTCTGAACGGCGAGGCAACAGAGGCTAACTGGGATAACAAGTGGAGCCAAACGGTCGATCTGGAGATCCCGGAAGGCAAAGACTTCTTTACCGTTACTTCCGGAAGCACCGGCAGCGAGTGCAATGGTGTTTGGTCGAAGTATGGCGAGGAGTATGTTCCTGTTCTGGCTAACGGTTACTATCTCGTAGGTAAGTTCGGCGGTGTAGAGGCATGGAATTATGAAGCTTTGAGTGCTGCAAAACAGTTCAAGGAGAATGAAGAAAACGCTGGTGAGTATAAACTCGAATACACTTTGGCTGCAGGCGACAAGTTCAAAGTCGTTTATGTGGAGAATGATGCTATCAAGACCTGGTATCCCGAAGGTACCAACAACGACTATGCAGTAGATGCTGCTCATGCCGGCAAGAAGACAATCTATTTCAAGCCCGAATACCAAACAGACTGGAACGGATACATGTATATTGAGGCGAATGCAGAGCCCCAACCTACCGCACTCACGAACACCACTTCTGAGACAAAGGCGGTGAAGACCCTCAAAAACGGTATCCTCGTCATCGAGAAAGCCGGCGTGAAATACAACGTACTGGGACAAACCGTCCGCTAAGACTGATACTCAGCATGTGTGCTGAGAGTTAAACGAAAAAAGAACAGCCCGCACCTTTCTACGATGCGGGCTGTTTATTTTCAAGCTATTCGAACCTCCACCCCAAGTGCCTTCAGTTTGGACGCCATGCCGGTCGGGATGGCGGAGTCGGTAATGATACAATCAAGGTCTTGGGCATTGGCTATGAACGAATAGCTGCGTTTGTTGAATTTCGACGAGTCGAAGACGGCAATTACTTTGTCCGCCTGCTGAATCATGAGTTGGTTGAGCAAAGCCTCCTCCAACGAAGGCGTGGATACACCGTTCTCGATAGAGAAGGAGTCCACTCCTAAAAAGAGCTTGTATTTACTGAAATTCCGCAGCACGTTCAGTGCCAGCGGTCCTACCGTCGAATGACTGTTGGAGCGCACATGGCCCCCGAGCATAACTACCGTGAAACGCTTGTAGTTCAGCAACTCCTCCGCAATGTTCATGGCATTGGTCAGAATATACAGTTTCTGGAACTTATGCAGGTTCTTGGCTATCTCCAAGGTCGTGGTGCCCGAATCCAGCATGATATGGTCACCCTCCTTGATCAGTTTCACCGCTTCGGCACCTATCCGCTCTTTCTCGCGGAAGTTGAACATCTGTTTCTTGGAAATAGCCACCTCTTCGTTCTGGTTCTCTATCGGACGGCGGATGGCACCTCCGCGGGTACGAAGAAGAAGATGCCGGTTCTGCAAGATGGTCAGGTCCTTACGGATAGTCACTTCCGAAATACCGGTTTGACGGCTCAACTCGGTGACCATCACTTCTTCATTGGTCTCCAAGAGCCTCAAAATCATGGCTCTGCGTTCTTTGGCGGATGAGGGATTCATGGTATTCTTTTGTTTAATTCGCTGCAAAGTTACAACAAATTTTCGAAACATGCAAATAAAAAGTTACGAATGCTTTTTTCGAAACCTTGCGAAAGAACATAATAATAGCCTGCCGAAAATACAAATGACTGTTTTATAACGTTTTGCAATAGACGAAATGAAGGATGTGCTTTTTAGCATAATAAAATATACTATATATTAAAATAAATGTAGTAAATTTGCACCCGAATTAAAACAATGATACAATGAAACACACCTTTCCCTTTTATCTGACCGTATTGCTGGCATTCGTGGCTTGCGCTCCGAAAGAAACAGCCCAATCACCGGCGGACCATATTCTCTTGAAGGAATTCGCACCCGTGGTGGTGAACAATATCCCGGTGACCCAGGTGGCGCGTGCCAAGTACGACATCATCGACATGCACGCCCATGACTATGCCGCCTCGGAGGAGGAGATAGCCCAATGGTGCCGGACGATGGACGAGGTAGGGGTGCTCCACACCGCCATCATGCACTGCTCATGGATAGGCCGTCCGTTCGAGGAGTACGTAGCTGCGTATGCGCCGTACAAAGACCATTTCCGCTTCTGGTGCTGCTTCGATTACACCGATATAGACACGCCTGAAGGTATCGCCCAAGCCTGCGCGACTCTGGAGCGCTACCATGAGATGGGAGCGGTAGGCGTAGGTGAGTTAGGCGACAAAGGCGAAGGGGACACCTACGCACGGCCTGCAGACGGCAAGGACATCCATATTGACGACCCGCGCATCCAACCCCTCATTGCCAAATGCGCGGAACTGAAGATGCCCATCAGCATCCATATCGCCGAGCCGTACTGGATGTATCTGCCTATGGATGAGACGAATGACGGACTCGTCAACGCCGTCACATGGCATGTGGACACCGCTCACTGTTACGGCTACGACAAACTCATGGAGAGTTTTGAGAACGCCGTGCGCGAGAACCCCGGGACCATCTTCATCGCCTGCCATTATCTCAACATGACGCATGACCTGCCGAGGCTGGGAGCGCTTCTGGACAAATACCCCAACCTCTATTTTGACATCTCGGCGCGCGTAGCCGAATCGGCACACACCCCGCGTGCCACCCGGGCGTTCCTTATCAAATACCAGGACCGCGTCCTCTTCGGTACCGACAACGGCATGGATGCGGCGATGTACCAAAACATCTTCCGCGTGCTGGAGACCGCCGACGAACACTTCTACGTCCCTGAATACGGCTACCATTGGGCGCTCTCGGGCTTCAACCTGCCCGACGAGGTATTGCAAAAACTCTACCATGACAATGCAGAACGGATTTTGACTGAATACAGGTAATATGCTGTCAAACACGGAAACGAGACGAAAACGAGACGAAAACGAGACGAAAACGACCGCTATG
>Ga0256405_10011420_pt1 | contig 11350 bp, 6 predicted proteins | sample RumenRJG_02DNA_FD_189096 | JGI IMG/M metagenome (GOLD analysis project Ga0256405, IMG submission 189096) | Bovine rumen microbial communities from Lethbridge, Alberta, Canada - RJG_02 | ecosystem: Host-associated > Mammals > Digestive system > Stomach > Rumen | place: Canada: Alberta | collected...
TGCCTTTCCCTTAACCTGAACACCTATTTCAACTGTATCAGATTTAAGAGCTTCTTCATCATATTCAGGCCATTTTTCGTAAGCAATGCTCTCATTGTGACCGTACATCTGCCACATTTCTTCCGTAATATGAGGGCAGACAGGATTAAGAAGCTTAATAAAGCCTTCTGCATACTCACGAGGACAATGTCCTGCTTTTACAGCTGCATTTATAAAAATCATCATCTGGCTTATAGCTGTATTAAATCCAAGGACTTCAAAATCCTCTGTTACCTTCTTTACAGTCTCATTGTAGACCTTCTCAAGTTCTTCCTTACCTTCTGCATCACTTACAAATTCCATATCAGTAAGGTAATTCCATACTCTGTTTATGAATTTTCTTGCGCCTTCAACACCCTGATCACTCCATGGCTTACTGGCTTCAAGAGGACCCATGAACATTTCATAAAGCCTTAAAGTATCTGCACCGTACTTCTTTACTATATCAGAAGGATTTACAACAAATTCAGGAAAACGCTTACCCATCTTGATTCCGTTGCTTCCAAGGATCATGCCCTGATGTACAAGTTTCTTAAAAGGTTCCTTTACAGGTGAAATTCCCTTATCATAAAGGAAACGATTCCATATCCTTGAATACATAAGATGTCCTACAGCATGCTCTGGTCCACCGATATAAAGATCGACCGGCATCCAGTGCTCAAGAAGCTTCTTGTCTGCGAGTTCATTCTGATTATCCGGATCGATATATCTTAAGTAATACCATGAAGAACCTGCTGAACCAGGCATTGTGCTTGTTTCACGAATCCCCTTCACGCCATTTTTATCATAATGTTTCCATTCTTCGGCATTTTCTAGAGGTGCCTTGCCGTTCTTGCCCTTATAATCTTCAAGAACAGGAAGTTCAAGAGGAAGTTCATCATCATCAAGTGGGTGTATCTCACCGCTTTCTGTGTGAACCATAGGAACCGGTTCACCCCAATATCTCTGCCTTGCAAATATCCAATCTCTAAAATGATAATTAACTTTTCTGCGGCCGATACCCATTTCAACAAGCTTATCCGTGATTGCCTTCTTTGCCTCGGTTATATCAAGACCATCAAAATCACCTGAATTTATAAGATGGAATTTTTCCGGATTTTTAAGATAATCCTGCTTCTCAAAAGCACTCTTGCTTACATCGACGCCCTCTCCATCTATAACCTGAATACGCTCTATATTATGTGCTTCGGAGTATTCAAAATCTCTCTGGTCATGTGTAGGAACTGCCATAACTGCGCCTGTACCGTAGCTTGCAAGAACGAAATCGCCGATATATACAGGAACTTCCTTTCCTGTAAGAGGATGCACTGCATAGATTCCTTCAAGAGGACAGCCGGACTTACCCTTGTTAAGTTCAGTACGGTCCATATCATTCTTCTTTGCGGTCTCTGCAATATACGCATTTACCTCGTCCTTATTCTGTATGCGAGGCATGAGTTCCTTAACCAAATCTCCATCAGGTGCAAGAACCATAAATGTAATACCAAAGATCGTCTCGATACAGGTTGTAAATATGGTAAACTTTCCGCCGCCAACAATGTTGAAATCAACCTCAACGCCTTCACTCTTACCGATCCAGTGGCGCTGCATTTCCTTTGTTGATTCAGGCCAGTCGATCTCATCAAGACCCTTTAAGAGTTCCTCTGCAAAAGCTGGCTGATCGATAACCCACTGTTTCATATTCTTGCGGACTACAGGATAACCGCCGCGTTCACTCTTGCCATCTATAACTTCATCATTTGAAAGAACTGTACCTAATTCTTCGCACCAGTTTACAGGCATATCAACATATTTTGCATAGCCTGCAAGATAGAGCTGTTTAAAGATCCACTGTGTCCAATGGTAAAAATTCGGGTCAGAAGTCTTTATAAGCTTTGACCAGTCATAGTCAAAGCCAAGCTCCTTTAACTGTGCTGTAAATGTCTGTATATTTTTATCTGTAAATTCTGCAGGATGATGCCCTGTCTGAACAGCAAACTGCTCTGCAGGAAGTCCAAAGGAATCATATCCCATAGGATGAAGAACATTGTATCCCTGCATTCTCTTCATACGCGCTGTTATATCGGTAGCAGTATAGCCTTCAGGATGTCCTGCATGAAGACCTACTCCTGACGGATAAGGAAACATATCAAGCACATAATATTTAGGCTTTGAAAAATCCCAGACATCTGTCTTGAATGTTTTATTGTCTTCCCAGTATTTCTGCCATTTTGGCTCGATCACATTTGGATCGTATTCTCTCTTCTCGCTCATTTTAAGTCCTTTATTTATTAAAATTTGAATGACACACTCAGTTTTTAATTATAGCAAGGTGTTTTCGTCTGGTCAAGACCTGAGACATCCCGTAGGGATGCCTCGCAGCCCCATGCATCGCTGAAAGCGATTTTACATGCATGGGGTATCCTTCATCCTTTCCAATGCTCCCCAAGTATCCCTATGCACGCATATCAAAAGTGTATCTTGTAAATCTGCCTTCCGGCATTTCCCTTTCTACAAAATCCTTGATAAAATCTGCCTGACCACCCTCCCTTGCAAAAACATCATTTCTGTCATTCTTTTTAACAACAGAACTGCTTGCAACAAAGCCATGCTTTGATATGATCTCATCAAGTTCATGAAGATGCGACGCTATAAGATCTGCACTCTCCTTGTCATCCAGATAAAACTTAGAGGTGACATTCACCCCCTTCATCTCTATCCTTACATTCATTGCCCCAAGGTGGCTCAGATCAAGATGAAGAAGACAGGACACCCCTTCCGACAGATTTTGTCTACCTCTGTGCCTGTTATGATATACATACAGGTCGCCTGCGGCAGTCTGTCCGGTCATACGCACAGGAAGCTGGGCATAAGTCATAAGGTTGTTTAACATATGCATGAAATTAAGATTCTGGTTCATGTTCCCCATATCCTGTTTCAATGCATTATTATCAAGCAAGCCGCTTGCAACAGCCTTGCCTGCTGCCGTCTCTATAGCTAAACTCTGTCTCTGAACCCTGTCATACAGCTCTTTTATAGCATTTTTATTTAATTCTTCAGGCGCCAGTGTCCAATCAGAATACAGCAAAGCCTTAAGAGTTCTTGTAAAATCCTTTGAGTGAAGAACCCCGCTTATCTGGTCTTTTGTGAGCTTTCCGCTCTTAAGGAGATTGCTTAAAGCATCTGCTTCACCGGCAAGCGTTGCCTCCTTAGGCATTATTTCCCTTAAATTCTCATTTTCAGTAAAGCTTGTTGAAACATTCTTTGCAAAGTTTTTCAATGTTTCAGGCAGCTCAGATTTCTTTGCTTCGTCAGGTAGAGTCTTTAGAAGTTCCGTGAAATCCTCCATGCTAATAGACCCTTTAAGCAATTTCTGAAGTTCACCGGCATCTGCATTATCAGAATTTTCAAAAAGAGAAAAAATCTCCAGACGTTCTGCATCTGTAAACACCTTGGCAAGCCTGGTATCTCCTGTTATAGGAATTCCCGCATTCTCCTCCCCAGTAGACAGAACATTTGCGCTGTTTGCTTCTCCTTCTTTTAAAGCAGGTTTTTCTTCAAGTCTTCCCTCATTCTCACCTGTTACATTGTCTCTAAGAAATAATAAAGCCTCTTCTCCTGCCTCTTCCTTTGAAAATACCTCTGAAAGAAATTCCCTTAAGTTGTCAGGCGTTGTAATCTCACCTTCAGATATAACGCTTCCATCTTCAAGAATATTTAAAAAATCTGTACTTCCGCCTTCTCCGATATTAAGTATATCCAACGTCTGTCCGGCGAATGCAGAAGCCTCATCTGTATACCCATCCGAGAGCAAGCCATCTATCATGGACAACATATCATTAAAAGTATCTTTTACGACCGGAGTTATATCACCGTTGGCATTTGAATAATTTTCAAACATCCTTGTTGTTTCCGGTTCTATAGGAAGTCCCAGTTTGTTCATTGTAACAAGGTTCTTAAGCGAAATATCCGGATTCATAAGTGACTGGGTAAGGATCTTGTTAACCATCTGCTTGTTAACCGGAAATTCATTCTTCAAGAGTGAAGATATCAGCTCCTCATTTCTCTCAGTATAAGGCATATCGTTGGCTTCAAGTGCCTTTAAAACTGCCGAGTCAATGCTGCTCGAACTGTTCATTGCCTTAAGCACGATAGTTCCATTATCATTGCTTATAACCTTGAATCTCGCACCATCTCCTATGACCAGTTCACTTTTTGAATCATATCTTGCCTCGAGAGTTTCTCCCCCTTTAAGCTCAATAGTGACCCTGTCCGGAGTTATATTTGTCACCTGACCACTGAAAACCTGCCCTTCTTTTAAAGCCCCATAATTTACACTGGATGAGGAAGTTCCCTGAGTCCTTGATACTTCCTCAGTCCTGCCTGTATCTATAGATGGCTGATTTCCATTAAGATTATTCTGTCCCGAATTGATCCTGCGTATGTCAATAGGCATAAAAACCTCCTTAAAGTCAAAACCCCGGAACACCGTATTAAAGCGATGTTCCGGGTCTCACATTTAAACTGCTCCTGCCTTTTCAAGATCATCAAATATATAATTGAGCACTGGCGGAAAGCCTATAAGCTGACATCCATACTCTATCCTGCCGCCTTCTGCCGGCTGTCGTCTTATTATCTCCACTACACAGTAGAAAGCTGATTCCGCATCATCATTATTAAGCTGTATCCTTGCGTTGAAATAAAAACCGATTGGAAGTTCCCTGTTGCTTATAAAGCCAATCCCGCCTCTTGATATATTGATAACATCAATCGGTGCATCAACATTTGCTATCTGTTCATTGTCCTGCCTGAAGAGAGATGATATCTCAAGATCAAGCTTTACAGGTATTCTCTTATACTTTCTCTTTTCCATAATGCCACCCCTGATTCATAGTTTTGGACTGAATAACTTTAACAACTACAATAACAATCATGCTCTTAATGTAAAGTATAATACACTTGTTCACCCGCGTCAACGAATTTAAGCTACATTAACAAAGCAAGATAAATACCTGTCGCAATATACGGACCAAAGGCAAAGGGTCTTTTTTTACGATAGCAGCATATTTCAACCAGACAGACTACAATACAGATCACACATCCAAGCATTAAAGCCTCTGTAAGCCTTGAAAACCCGATAAAAAGCCCAACAGCAGAAACAAACTTCACGTCTCCGCCGCCTATCATGGTTCCTTTGGTTAGAAGATATATAGCAGTAAAAATAACGCCGAAAACACACACAGCAGACAGGCTTTCTTTAATAAGCCTGAGATTCATAAAATTCCTTATTATGCCCAGAATAAATATCATAATGCAAAGCTTATCCGGTATGACCATATATTTCCTGTCAACAACTCCGATTTCAAAAATCATGATCGTAAAGAGCAAAAGCAGATGTGTATCAGCAGAAATTCTGTATTTAAGTGCTATGCCTAAGCATAGCAGTATTAAAATCAGTAATGTCGCTATTGTCTTATGTCTTTCATCCTTTCCAAATACACCATTCATAGAGTTCCTCTTTTACCTTCTGCCGGACTTATTGCTCTTATTCTTATTTCCATTCAACAGCCTTATTATTGCTAAAACACAGCATACAAAGATAAGCATAAGAAGAATTATCATAAATACAGTTACCGTATCTACACCTCTGCTCATCTCTCTTTCAGAAGCATTTGCAGTATCATCCTCAAAATCAACCGGAATCACTTCTCCATTTTCATCAGTGTAGTTTCCTTTCCCCTCTATACCCGAAGGACTTGCATTCTCTCCTGCATTTATGGCGCTTTCACTTGTATTTTCATCTTTAACTATGTATTCATCTTCGTCATAATTGCCAGATTCCGGCATCGCATCATAATCATAATAGGTTGCTGTCTCTGCCACAGGATTCTCCCTGTCAAGGTCTGTCTCCTTTTCAGAAATAACGTCTTCTGTGCTCTTACTATCAGTTTTTGCTGATACTGTACTTACATTCTTTTCAGAAGACTTGCCTGCTTCATTTTCAGCAACAGACACAGCATCATCCTTTATCGTAGCCATCTTACCTGTTATCAGGTTTTCTTTTGGGGCTGTATCATAGGTGACAGAAGAAGGAACGGTGACATACTTCACCACTTCTTTCACACTGGGCTTTTTTTCTCTGATATTATTTTTCTTTTCTGCGACCGCAAGTCTCTTCCTTAAAGCCTTATTCTCTGCCGCAAAACTCTTATTCTTATTGTCTAACTTCCCTACCTTTTGCTTCAAAAGCTTATATTGCTTCTGAACTGCCTTCAGTGAAGATCTGTATTCCCTATTTTCCTTCACTAGCTGCTTATTGTCTTTTGTAAGTTTATCCCTTGTGTCTGTATCATTAGAACATTTTTCAGAAAGCGTCCTGTTGTCGCTTATAAGTTTGCTGTTTTTCTCTGCAAGTTCCCTGTTGGTGTTCTCAAGACCTTCGTTCTTTTCTTTTAATGCCTTATTGTTATTTTCAAGTTCCGAATTTTTTAAAGCAAGAGTCTTGTTTCCTTCATTTAAAGTCTTATTGTCCTTAGCAAGCATCTCATTTGCATTCTTTATCGCTCCAGTGCTGGCGTTATTTCCTGCAATATCAGCTCTTAGTATTGAATTTTTGTTTCTTTCTTCAATAAGCTCCTTATTGAGTCTTGCCACCGTTTCATTCAGTTTTGATACTTCCTGCTGATATTTTTCGCGAATAGCAAGGATCTCCTTATCATTATCTGCATTTGCTATCTTTTCATCCTTTGCTTTATTTCTTTCTTCAACAAGTTTATTGACCGCTTCAGTTATATCATCACCTTCAATACCGGCATTTTTTAGTGTTTTTCTAAGATCATCAATCGTCTTGTTGAAATTCTCAACACTTTTTCCAAGCTCATTGGCTTCCTCAGTTTTTTCCTGTGTCTTCTTGAGCAGTTCGTCTACTCTTTTTTCTATATAGCTTAATCCCTCTTCACCGGCAATATCACTTTTTACATCATTACTGCCCGAAGCGCTGCCTTTTCCGCCATTTTCAGATAGTTTGCGGGTTATCGTCTCCAATTCAGCAGCTATTTTCTTTCTTGTACTGTCAAGTTCTTCAATTTTCTTTGCATTCTCCGCCTTATCATTTTCAAGACTTTGCTTTAAGGCCGCAAGTTCATTTAAAGCAGCCTCCTTTTCTTTTATAATATCACTCTTTTTAGAGGTTTCTTCGGAAAGCTTCTCATTTTCACCTCTAAGTCCATCATTTTCTTTAGCTACAGCATCAAATTTCTCATTTACCTCAGTAATGGTCTTCTCTGACTCTTTAAGCTTTCCGCTTATTTCTGTTATCCTGTTATTCAGTCCTTCAAGTTCCATTTTAAGAGCAGCAATCTTTTCATCTGCCTTTAAAGCCCTGTCAGTTGCTTCCTTTTCCACTCTTTCAAGATTGCTTTCTGCCTTATCTGCTCTATCCTTTTCCCTTGTATAATCGTTTTCTGCCTTATCAGCTCTCCTTTTCTCCCTGTCAAGCTCAACCATAAGGTCATCTGCCTTCTTAGTTTCGCTTGCAACTTCTCCCTTTAAGTTCTCTATTTTCTCGGCTATTCTTGAAAGCCCTTCCTCACCAGAGATATTTTCTCCTCCAGCTATAGCAGCAATCTGCGAATTTACTTCCTGCAGAGTCTTTTCTATCTCTTCTCTTTTTTTATTAAGCTCATCCACTTCCTTTGCATGTTCCGCATTGCCTGTTTTAATAGACTCATTAAGTTCATCTACTTCCTTAGCATGTAAACTGTTTTCTGCGGCAAGTTGCTCGTTTATCTCTGCTATCTTTTTATCATAGCCTGTTATCTTTGCAGAAAGTTCATCTGCTCTCTCTTGCAATTCTTTAACGGATGCACCATGAGAAATCGTAAAATACACAGGCTCACTGCATTTATCCGCAATAAGTCCATTTGCTTTCTCTGCAAAAACAGCCATTGTATAGTCTCTCTCCGGATCAGGAAGCTCTGGCATTACAAGTTTTGCACTACCTCCCTTTTCATTTGCTTTTTCAAGTCTTCCATATAAAAGTTCACTTCCATCTGCATCATAGATTACAGTACTTATGTATGTTCCTGCATCTGCACTGTCATAAGGGATACTATATGTTTCTCCTGCTTTTGCCCCTCTTATGACTGCATTTTTCATTTTGATATCCGAGAACTTTATGCTACTGTCTACAACAGTTACTGCCGCATTTTTAAGGTCAGAAAAGCTTTTCATGGTCGGTCCCGTCTCCATCCCCTTTGCCGAAGCCATAACAGGGCGTCCGTTAAAAACAAATGCAGGGAGTACATAGCCACCTGGATTCATCCATTTATAATCCCCCTTTTTATTTCTCATATTAGGATCAAGGCATATCCATTCGAGTGTTGACGGCTTTTGATATGCTGAAAATGAGCCATACTTACCTCCCGCTTTCCAACCTTTTTCGGAATATGCATACAGTGGTTTTCTTCCTTCTGCCTTCGCAAGATAATTAATATAATAAATATGAGTAATTGTAATATTATTCATATCATTTGTATTTTCATAATAATCTGACATCGAGTAGGAAAAATCACTTATAAAAACCCCATTATTAACACCATTAACAGCTTTGCAAAGGCCTCTAAAAAAGGACGATGCATTTCCATCCTGCCAGTCCACCAGGCCCTTTCCTGTGTCAAGCCATATTTTATTATCTGGATTCAAAGCCTTTTCTTTTGCAGAAAATGAGAATTCAAGATTATTTACAGCGCTCTTTATTCCACTAAAAGTAATTTTAGTATTATCTCCTTCAACAGCACTTACAGGCAACTTCTTTAAATCTTCTGTAATATCTATCCATGGTGACCATGTATCCACTGGTAATAAAAAGGTCTTGTAAGTTCCCTGTCTTATCGCTTCATACCCCAGTATAAAACCGTTGCTCTTTCCTGTAGGGTTGCTGTTCTGCGGTTTATAAATTGCTTCATCAGAAGATTTTGCTGCAAAAGCCCTTGGGTCTGGCGCTTTTACAACAGCTGTTCTTTCAGGTACAAATTCATCTGCGTACGTTCGCGCCCCCAATCTTGGAATCCCTATGATACTGCCTGCTGCCACTGCAAAAGCAAGCACGCCGGTCATCAGTTTTTTTATGACTTTCGCATTTTTTCTGTCATCTTTATACATGGATCATATCCTCCTTGAACAAGAACTATAGAATAGGTCTGCTTTGCAATGAATATCCGAACGGATTATGCATAGATTTAATTCATAATGATTTCTTTTTCAGACCCCTGTAACAAACAGGCATTATCTTAACATAAAAATACGCACCCGTCTATTGACGGATGCGTAGAATTTAGAACTCTTAAATTATGCATTTCAACGAAAAAAATAGATTTTTGTGAAATAATTACAATTATTGTAAGTTTCAATGATTTCTCAGTCGTTCAAAGGGGATAAAACAACCTCACCTTTTTCTCTCGTTGCCTTCATATCAATTATCCTCTGATTTTCGGAACCCCTGAAATTTAAAGTGATATTCTTTTGAGCAAGGACAAATTTTCCATCCACCATGATATCAATATTATCAAGAATACCATCTGTGAATTCAGTGTATTTACGGCAGCCCTTATAAAGATCTTTTTCGTAAGTAAAACCCGAATAGATCCATATAGTCTTTTCGGGTGCTTCTTTTCTTACCCTTTTTACAAGTTTCATGACCTCTTCCTGGTTTTCCGGCTCCATCGGCTCTCCGCCAAGTACAGTAAGACCCTCATAAAAAGGCTTTGCCACCTCATTTGCAATTAAATCCTCTGTTTCTTTGGTGTAAGGAAGTCCGTAGTTGAAATCCCACGTTTCAGGCTGAAAACACCCTTCGCAATGGTTTGTACAACCTGAGACAAAGAGGCTTACTCTCATTCCTACACCATTTGCCGTATCTGCCTTAAAAATCTGTCCGTAATGCATAAAAACTCCACTAAATCATTAACTCAAAAAGATAAATTTCTCGCTCTTAAACATTTTGCCCATTGATAAAACAAGAGCAACTGTGACAGCTATATCAACGCCTGCAGTTATAAGAAGCCCTGAAATATCAATTTTCCCATCAAGAGCTCCGGTCATGACAAGAACATTGTTGTATACAGGAATAAAATACTTGTAAACAGGCACTGCTGCGCCATTCTCAAGTATAGATAAAATTCCTACCATAGCACCGACTATTGTAAATGGAGACAACATTGTTCCCGCTTCCTTTGCGGTCTTGGCAAGACAGGAAACAAGTGCCATCACTGCCATAACAAGTAAAACTATAAGTATGACATCAAGAAAAAGTACAAGGTAGCCCGCCGGTGAAATCTCTATCTTAAGCTCGGCGTCTTCTCCCATCGCCATAAGTTTCGGTATAGAAAGGACTATACCAAGAAAACTCACTGTTCCGGAAAGAATACCCATTACACTTAAAGAAATGACCTTGCCGTATGCAATGCTTGTCCTCTTTACAGGAGTCATCATAAGTGTTGCAAAAGTTCCTCTTTCACGTTCACCCGCAATAGATTCTGCCGCAAGTGACATGCTTGAAGAGAAAAGAAGCATAAGGATAAGGAAAGGAAGCATTTTAACCATGATCGCCATGCCCGGATTTGTCTTCTTTTCACCTATATCCTCTACAGTCACATTCACGCCTGCAATCTGCATAGAGACATCAGTTATTATAGACTGAGCAGTGGAAAGACCGCCTGCAGATGCCGTTTTCTCCGAATCGTAATATGCAGTGATATTTATACCTCTATCACTTTTATCAAAAATAAATGCCGATGAACTGTCCTCCGACTTGACTTTATTTAAAGCTTCATCCTTATTTCCGGTTTCTCTTACCTCTATTCCGGATGCCTTAAACGCCTCAACATAAGTCTGGGGTGCATTCACTGCGTATACCACCGGAGAGCCGACCATTCCTTTGATTGCATCGCCCGCAAAGTTTCCCATAAGACTGTACATAACGTAAATCATAAGACCCGGAAAAAGAACAACTGTGAAAAGAGTTCTCTTATTTACCCAGTATTTATATAATTCCTTCTTTACAATGGTTAAAATATCGCTCATGCCTTCTCTCCTTCTTTTGACTCATTGATTGCCTTAAAGAAGGCGTCTTCAATATCACAATCAGCAGTAAGCACACTATACTCATCGCTTGCAAGCAGCTTTCCATTGTGCATAATGCCAACTCTGTCCGCAAGTTTTGTGACGATGTCAAAAATATGAGTTGAAACGATAACGCACTTTCCGCGTTCCTTCTGCTGTTTCAGGATATTTACAACTTCCCTGCTCGCTATGATATCAAGACCATTGGTAG
>Ga0256405_10011421_pt1 | contig 11349 bp, 12 predicted proteins | sample RumenRJG_02DNA_FD_189096 | JGI IMG/M metagenome (GOLD analysis project Ga0256405, IMG submission 189096) | Bovine rumen microbial communities from Lethbridge, Alberta, Canada - RJG_02 | ecosystem: Host-associated > Mammals > Digestive system > Stomach > Rumen | place: Canada: Alberta...
TTCTGTAACAACTTATGATGCGACAACCAGAAAACAGTTACAGGGATCTACCACATATACGATCGTAAAGGATGCGGTAAAGCAGACCATTCAGGCGAAGAGCTCTTACACGAAAACCGTAGGAGACAAAGCCTTTTCCTTAAATGCAAAAGCGAAAACACCGCTTACCTATACATCTTCCGACAAGAAGGTTGCAACCGTTGACAAAAACGGAAAAGTCACAGTGAAGAAAGCCGGAAAAGTTACGATTACAGTAAAGGCAGCAGCAACCAGCCAGTATCAGGCAGCAGGTAAAACAATTACAATTACTGTTACAAAGAAAGCAGCTAAATAATAATGAAGAAAAACTGGAAAAAAGTTTTAGTGGGAACCCTTTGTCTGGTGGGGTTCCTACTGTTATTAGTCAAAGGAAACCAGTTCGAAAAAGTATCCCTGATTTCCACGGAAGGGCAAAGCTATGAGAAAGCAGTCGTGACAAAGATCACGAAAGATAATCTGGCAGAAGATGGAAACCGATACGGGACACAGGAGGTGCGCGTACAGGTTAAATCCGGAGCATATGCAGGGGAAGAGCTTGATGCCGTCAATCCAAGCGGTTCCTTGTTTGGCATGGAGAACTGTGAAGTTGGTTCGCGCGTAATTGTCATTGTCAGTTCCACAGATGATAATGCTGTCGTTACGGTATACAGCAAAGACCGTACTATGGCAATTTATCTGTTTGTACTTTTTTTCTGTCTGGTGATATGTATTATAGGTGGGAAAAAAGGAGTCAAAGCCATTGCAAGTCTGGCATTTACTGGTGTGTGTATTGTTTATCTGATGTTTCCGCTGATGTACCGGGGCATTTCACCGATCGGTATTACCATTGTTGTTGTCATTCTCTCGACATTGCTGACCCTGTGGCTTTTGGGCGGAGTCTCTAAAAAGACGGTATCTGCAGTGGTGGGAACGGTCAGCGGTGTGGTTGTGGCAGCCGCAGCCGCAGTTGTGTTTGGAAAAGCCGCAGGCATTACCGGGTATAATGTGTCTGATATCGAAACGTTGAATTATGTGGCACAGAATACACAGATAAAAATAGGACAGCTTCTGTTTTCGGGAATCATTATAGCCGCACTTGGGGCAACCATGGATGTTGGCATGTCAATTGCATCCACGATTCAGGAACTGCACGAACGCAGTCCGCAGCTGGGAACAGGAGAGTTGTTTGTGTCGGGAATCCGTGTGGGACGTGATATGATGGGAACCATGGCAAATACACTGATTTTTGCTTATGTCGGAGGTTCGTTGTCCACACTTGTTGTCAATTATGCATATAATCTGAGTTATAATCAGCTGATCAATTCTTATGTAATCGGAACAGAAATCATGCAGGGACTTTCCGGAACTCTTGGGGTTGTGCTGACCGTACCGATTACCGCAGCAGTTTCTGCTGTACTCATCGGGCAAAAAAATCACAATCATGTCGTGTTCCGCTTATGGAAGAACAATTTGAGGAAGAGGAAGAATGAAAAATTCTTCCTCTTTTCTATTGACAAATTTGTTCTTTGCGCTATAATAAAATCAAACATATGAACAAATGCTCATATGAAAGAATAATAAAATGTAAAAGGAAAGTATGGAGGAAACCGGCTATGAAGAAGACTTACAAAATTGATGTGGACTGTGCAAACTGTGCAAATAAAATGGAGGAAGCTGCAAAAGCTACTACCGGAGTAAAGGATGCAACTGTAAACTTCATGACACTGAAGATGAACGTAGAATTTGAAGATGGTGCAGATGCAAAAGCTGTTATGCAGGATGTGTTAAAGAACTGCAAGAAAGTGGAAGATGATTGTGAGATCTTTCTTTAATTAAGAAGAACAGATGATGTCCTGGGCAGAAAGTCAGAAATCTTTCCATTAGAGCGGAACAGATTTCTGGCTTTTCCCATAGGTATCAGTCAGATTGGAGGTCACCATGAATAAAAAGCAGAAAAAAGTATTAAAACGAATTATTGTGGCGGCAGTGCTTCTGGTTATCATCGGGATTGCAGGAAGCATTGTTTCCATACCAAAGTGGCTGGAGTTCCTTTTCTATCTTGTTCCGTATCTTGTGATCGGCTATGATATTCTGCGGAAAGCCTGGAAAGGAATCTGCAATAAGCAGGTGTTTGATGAAAATTTTTTGATGGCAGTGGCAACCGTCGGAGCGATCGCCCTCGGCGATTACAAAGAAGGTGTTGCAGTTATGCTGTTTTATCAGATCGGAGAGCTGTTCCAGAGTTATGCAGTCGGTAAGAGCCGCCGGAATATCAGTGATCTGATGGATATCCGGCCGGATTATGCAAATATTGAAACAGACGGTCAGATTGAAAAAGTAGATCCGGATGAGGTGGAGATCGGCACGGTGATTATTGTACAGCCGGGCGAAAAAGTCCCAATCGACGGTGTGGTTGTGGAAGGACATTCTTCCCTGAATACCAGTGCGCTGACGGGAGAGAGTGTTCCGCGGGAAGTAGCCGTGGGAGAGGAAATCATCAGTGGATGTATCAATATTTCCGGACTGTTAAAGATCCGTACAACAAAAGAATTCGGAGAATCTACGGTTTCCAAGATTCTTGATCTGGTGGAGAATGCAAGTTCCAAGAAATCACGTTCCGAGAATTTTATTTCCAGATTTGCGCATTACTATACACCGGCAGTCTGCTACGGCGCACTGGCACTGGCAATTCTGCCACCGCTTGTTCGTATGCTGTTTATGGGACTTCCGGCAGACTGGGGCATCTGGATTTACCGTGCACTGACATTTCTGGTTATCAGTTGCCCGTGTGCGCTGGTTATCAGTATTCCACTCAGCTTTTTTGCAGGAATCGGAGGCGCCAGTGCAGAGGGTGTTCTGGTAAAAGGTTCCAACTATCTGGAAGCACTTGCGGGAACGCGTACGGTTGTCTTTGATAAGACAGGAACAATTACGCAGGGGGTATTTGAAGTCTGCGGAATTCATGGAACAAATTGTGCATCCGGCAGCTGTCCGGTTGAGTCCGGACATCCGGTATATACGAAAGAGGAAGAACAGCTGCTGGAGTATGCGGCACTGGCAGAGTGTCACAGCACACATCCGATCAGTATCAGCCTGCAGAAAGCCTATGGCAAGAAACTGGATGTGGACCGGGTAACAGATGTACAGGAAATCGGTGGACATGGTGTGATCGCAACGGTAGACGGACACAGGGTTGCGGCAGGAAATGACAAACTCATGAAAAAAGAAGGAATTGCGTATCGCAACTGCAGCTGTACCGGTACAATCGTACATCTGGCAGTCGATGGCGTCTATGCCGGCCATATACTGATTTCAGATATGCTCAAGCCGAATGCGGCGGCTGCCATGCAGGCACTGAAAAATTCCGGCGTGCACCGGCTGGTAATGCTGACCGGTGATGATGACCGTGTAGCACAGCAGGTAGCGGGTGAGGTTGGAATTACGGAAGTACATTCCCGGCTGCTTCCGGCAGATAAAGTTTCTGAAGTGGAAAAACTGTTACAGACCAAGGAAGAAAAGAGTACCGTTGCCTTTGTTGGAGATGGCATCAATGATGCACCTGTGCTTTCACGTGTTGACGTCGGAATCGCTATGGGAGCGCTTGGATCGGATGCGGCGATTGAGGCTGCAGATGTGGTGCTGATGGATGATGATCCGCTCAAGATTGCGAAAGCAATCCGTATCGCAAGAAAGTGTCTGCGGATTGTATATGAAAATATCTGTTTTGCAATCGGTATTAAACTGCTCTGCCTGTTTTTAGTAACGATAGGTATTGCAAATATGTGGATGGGAATTTTTGCAGATGTCGGTGTTATGGTGATTGCTGTGTTGAATGCAATCCGGGCACTGTTCGTAAAGAAGTTGTAAGAAAAAAGGAGACGATTTCATGGAAAATGACAATATTGAGTGCTGCAGTGAGATGAAAGTACATCCGGATCTGCTGAAAGTTGTCAATGAGACGATGCCGGAAGAAACGGAACTGTACGATCTTGCGGAACTGTTTAAGGTGTTTGGAGATTCTACCCGTATCCGTATTCTGTTTGTACTTTTTGAAGCGGAGGTATGTGTCTGTGATCTGGCGGCCGTGCTTTCTATGACACAGTCGGCAATTTCACACCAGCTTCGGATTCTCAAACAGAACAAACTGGTAAAAAGCCGTCGGGAGGGAAAATCCGTATTTTATTCACTGGCAGATGATCATGTAAGAAGAATCATTGCGCAGGGAAGAGAACATATAGAAGAAGATGTTATGTAATCTTAATATTCTTTTAAGTTTCTTTAAAGATCCGCATTTTTCGATTCTTTATTGCTATAATTAGGGTGCACAGACAGATATGTCTGTTGAAAGTTGAAAAGAGAAAAGAAGAAAGGCGAATATATTATGGAAACCTATGAAAGCGTAAAAAGTAGTTCCGCACAGCCGGAAGAACCAAAAAAGAAAAAGAGCAGTGCATGGAAAGGAGTGGTAGCTGTTGTTTTAGCTGCAGGTGTTGTGGGAAGCACCACCATTTCCGCATTTAATCTGGTCACTTTAAAATCATACATAGCAGAGCAGAAGAAGGAAGAAAATCCCGAGACAACCGAAGATTATGTAAAGATCGCGGATAATTATGAGATCAAGCCTACCACAAATATTTCGGATGCCTACAAATCCGGCGATACTTCAAAGCTGACGGACAAAGAAAAAGAAACCCTTGATATGGCAAAAAAAGCGATCAAGGATATGAAGATTAAGGACAGCATGTCTGATTTTGAAAAGGAAAAGGCTGTGTATGACTGGATGACAAAAAAGCTGCAGCAGGATTCCGGTGCACTGACTGTTATTCCGAGCACACAGGAAGACTGTGATAATCCGTACGGTGTGTTAAAATACCACAATGCCGTATGTGTCGGTTATGCGACTACATTCCGTATGTTCATGCAGATGATGGGAATTGAATGTAAGGTAGAGCACAATACTGAACGTTATCACAGCTGGGATCTGGTAAAAATTGACGGAGACTGGTACATTACCGATATTTATTCTGATGCCGGAAATGGAAATTATGCAAACTTTAATGTGACGGATGCCATCTATGGACAGTCCCAGAGCTGGGATCACAGTTATTTCCCGGCAGCTAATTCTTTGAAATACAATATGGCATATCAGAATAAAAAGACAGTGGATTCCGTGTATGATCTGCCAAAGGCATTGCGAGCTGCAATGAATAAGCAGCTGGGAGGCATAATGATCGCCTTTAAGGAGGATATTAACGAACAGAAAGCACAGATCGCAAATGCAATTGCATCTTCCATTGATAATTTCCTGATGTCGGGCAACTACAAGAATATGCCATACAGTCTGGGAACCTACAACTGGATTCAGGACCCGGATGGAAACGGATATCTGTTCAATGTAACGATTGCAGGATACAATACCGATAATACCAGCCAGAATATTTCCGAGAAGGAACAGAAGAAAATTGATGAGGCAGTCCAGAAAGCATTTAAGGGACTGACTCCGGCGAATAACGAAAACGGGGATATGGGAGTTACGACAGAAGAAACGGCTATTGGCGGTGCTGATATGACAATGGATGAAGCTGCAGCAAACGGTGCAACATTCAGTACGGAAGAGACTGTGGAGGAAAACTGATCGAATGAAAAGAATAAAAAAAGGAATATGGATTATGCCCGTACTCGCATTGCTGATCGTATGTGCAGGATGCGGTTCCGGAAAAAATTCGTCAAATACCGTCAGTATGTATGACCTGCGCACAGCAATGGAGCAAGCAGATCCGGATCTTCCGGAGATGCTTAATGCCAGCAGCACGGAAAAAGATGCAGAAGATAAGTTTTCCCATATTTCTGACATGGACTATAAAAAAGTGGACAGTTATTTTGTAAGCTATTCTTCGGATGGACACAAAGCAGATGAAATTGTCGTAATTGCCGTGAAAGATAAGGCAGATGTGGATGAGGCAAAAGAAAGCCTGACAAAGCATCAGCAGGATCGGTATAATCTGCTGCAGTCCTATGAACCGAAGCAGGTCAGCCGGATTCAGGACGGGTTGATTTTTACGGAAGGACAGTATGCAGTCCTTATTATTACAAACCATAACGATGATGTGCGGAAAGCGTTTGAAGATACCATAAAAAGTGAGTAGTATAAATATGGTTGTGTTTGTGTAAAATAAAGAAATAAAAAATGCAACATTCTTTTATAGAATGTTGCATTTTTATTTACACTTAATATATCGGACGATTGTTATGTTACTTAACCCCTGAAATCAAAAAAATAAAAATATTAATTAAACCTTTGTGGGCATAGAATGTAATGCCTTTTCGTATTCCTCCAAAGAATATTTTTTTAAAATCTGTTCTTTGGTCAGACCAAGATCAAGCATATTTTGAATCGCTTCGAGTCTCTCTTCACGTTTACCTTCAAGTTTACCTTCAAGTTTACCTTTTGCCTCTCCCTGTTCCAGCAATTCCTCAGATCGTAATTTCAAAATCTTACCACCCATAATCTCACCCAATCCTTTCCTGATAGCGTTATCCTCTGGAATAATATAATGCTCTCCATGATTGCTTTGCACTACATTTTCGGCAGTGCCTGTCTGGCATCAGATTTGGAATTATATGTGTTTATTGGAAACAGAATAACGTATTTCCGAATAGAAGTCAAATATTTTTATTATGGAAGAGAACGCTTTGTATTATGATGCAGCAACAAAGCATTCCCATATTTTTATAAATTGATGTTCAGATAAACAAGATCTTTTTCATCCTGTTCAATTCCGAGATACCGTTTGGTGATGTGGAACGAAGAGTGATTAAAGACATTCATTAAGAGTGCCGGCTGGACTCCTTCCTGCCATGCATAATAGCCAAAGGTTTTCCGGAGAGAATGACAGCTGATTGCCTCCTCACTGGTTGTATGTGAGGCATCTTCTTTTATAATGCGGTAAGCCTGTGAACGGCTAAGAGGTTTATAAGGGTTTGTCCGTTTGGAAAAAACATATTCTTCCGGATCAGGATTCCTTTCCATAAAATATAGATACAGGGCATTTTTCGCGTTCTGGTTTATCGCAATATAATTTCTTTTCCCTGTTTTATGTTCCAATACCAAAAGATGATCCCGAAAACAATTCTTTTTAAAATCATAGACACTTCTCCAGCGAAGATTTAAAAGATCACTGATTCTCAGTGCAGTGTTTAATCCCAATACAACTAAAGTATAATTTCGCAGATGCGGTTTTACCTGCTTGTAGTATGAACTGAAATCTTGCAGTTCCTGTCGGTTTCGGATCGGTTGTGTTGTTCCCATAAAAATACTCCTTTCAAGCCAAGAATAAAGTGCTTTTGTGACATAAAATGCAACATTCTATAAAAGATTGTCGCATTTTTGAAATAAAAAGAAAAGAAGCATTTAATAAAAATGCGGATGCGCAAGAAAATGCGCAGGACATATCCGTGGAAACAGGGTATGGAATACATACATGGAGGTAACGAAATGCTGAAACTTTCATTGAAACAGGGGCAATATGTAAATATTGGCGATAACATCCGTGTGGTCTATGTAGGTGGTTCAGGAAATCACGCAAGGCTGCTCATTGATGCTCCGAGGGAACTTAATATTGCCAGAAGTACCACGGAAGAAAATCCGGCACGAAAGAGAGAAACCTATTATGCAGAGCCGGGTATTTCCAGGGAGGCACAGCAGGAGATTAAGAGGATTCTGTGGAACGAGCGGATGAAAGCAGAGGCAAAGAAAGATGCAGAGAGTTTGAAAGATAAATTTAACTCCTGATCAGTTTTAAATTCTGGTAATAGGCGGGGCACACCCGGGACGCTTCGCTTATTGCGGTACATCGAAAGGTGTATGGCTAAATATATAAGGTTGCAAAGCATCACAGATGCTTGTGACGCGTTACTGTGAAGTGACGCAATAAGAACACCTTAGGAAAAGGATTTCCGGAGGAAAAGACATAATACCCCGCATAGCGGGAGTTCAAGGAGGATTCAATTATGAGTATGGTAGTACAACACAACATGCAGGCAGCAAACGCAAACAGAATGCTTGGTATCACATCCGGAGCACAGGCTAAGTCAACCGAGAAGTTATCTTCCGGTTACAAAATCAACCGTGCAGCAGATGATGCAGCAGGACTTACCATTTCCGAGAAGATGAGAAAGCAGATCCGTGGACTGGACAAGGCTTCTTCCAATGCACAGGACGGTGTATCTTCTGTACAGACCGCTGAAGGTGCTTTAACAGAAGTTCACAGCATGTTACAGCGTATGAATGAGCTTGCAGTTCAGGCAGCAAACGGTACAAACTCCAAGGATACAGACCGTAAGGCTATACAGGATGAGATCGACCAGTTAAATACAGAGATCGACCGTGTTGCTGAGACAACCAAATTCAATGAGATTTACCTGTTAAAGGGTGATGATGGTGAGAAGACTGTCAATATGAAAGCACATGATGCCGGATTAAAGGGAACTTTGACTGATAATGGTGACGGAACTGCTACATTTGTTATGGATGAACTGAATGCAGGAGATACTGTCAGCATTGGTGGAAAGAACTATACTATTGGTGGCACTGCTGATGATGTTAAATCTGCATTTGGTACTAACGGCTTAGATATTGATACAAAACATCAGGATATTGAAATTAATGGAACTACTTACAAGTGGTATAAGGATGACGTAAGTACACAGGATGGTAAAAAAATTACTGCTGGTTATTATTCAGAAGATCCATCTACTTTGAAAGATCAGGCCGCAGCTACAGCAACAAGTGTTGGTGGCACAGCTACAGCTTCCGCTGATGATTTAGCAGCCAACGCTCCAGCAGGTTCTAAAATCACAGTTGGAACAAAGACCGTTACACTTATCAAAGATGATGGTGCAAAAGGTGGAACTGCTGACGATGGTATTGACGATAATGACACTTCCGTTATCACAAAGGCAAAAGCTTATGAGTTAGCTGCAAAAGAGCTTTTAGCTGCTAACCAGATTGGTGATACTGAAGGAACTGCTAAGGTAGGGGTAGGTGCTGTAAATACGCCTGTAGATCTTACAAATGGTACTGGCACATTCAAAATTCAGACAGGTTCTGCAAAAGTTGCAAACACATTAAGCTTTAGCCTTCATGTAGGTGCAGATGCAGACATGACAAATAAGATTACGGTCGACATTGACACGATGAACTCTGCAAACCTTGGAATCAAGGGCTTAAACGTAACTGACAAGAACGGTACAGCAGCAACCTACGCAATCGATGCTATTTCCGATGCGATCTCTAAAGTTTCTTCCCAGAGATCCGCACTTGGTGCTGTACAGAACAGATTAGAGCACACCATCGACAACCTGGATAACATTTCCGAGAATACATCTTCTGCTGAGTCTCGTATCCGTGATACAGATATGGCAAAAGAGATGGTTAACTACAGCAAGAACAACATTCTTGCACAGGCTGGACAGTCTATGCTTGCACAGGCTAATCAGTCTAATCAGGGTGTACTTTCTCTGTTACAGTAAAAGTAAATTATTATTACAAGTCAAAGGGGATTCTTCGGAATCCCTTTTGGCATATTTGGTAAAATTTTAGGAGGAAGAGTAATATGAGTGATGGAAAATATACGCAGTCTGAGTTGAATTTTTTGTATACAAGACTGAGAAATCTTGAGAGTCAGAATCGTACAGATGCTGGTGCAAAACAGGAAATACAAAATCTTCGCGATGAAATCGAATGGGCGAAGAATCATTTGAAGTAAACTGGCTCTTGGTTTGTTACAGTGTTTGCATGGTATTCCGTTTTCCATTCCATATATCATCGTAGAGAGTATCACAGTCTGTTTAAAGAAAGGTGTACGAAAATTATGCGTTTACAAAATGAAATTTGCTATAAAGATGAGAACTTTATTGTGGGAAATGGAACAATTGTAACAAATAATATATGTATTCCGTTAAATGCAATTTCTATTATTAAAATTGAAGATAAAAAGAAACAATCACTGCGTAAAGCTATTATTACAATGATTATAGGATTATTACTTTGCATAATTCCAGTGATTAATTTTATTGGAGGGATTGTGTTGTTATGTGGAATTATTACACTGATAAAGTTAATATGGGAAAATAGCTTACAAAAATACGGACTTGTTATTCAAGTACATTCAGGAATGTCATATATATTTGAACATCATGATTTGAATTTTATTCGTAAAATAGCAGATGTGATTAGAAAGGGGTTAGATGACACTTCAGGTGTCACATATATAAGCATGGGAAATTCAAAAATTGAACATAATTATAATGGAAATCCATCATTTCTCTCATTTGGAGATAATAATACCTTTGGAAGTGGAAATATATTTGGAAGTGGTAATGCCGTTGGAGATATTGTAATGGGAGCCAATGGCTCAATTATAAAAAAAGATTCTCATGATACCATAGATTCTAATAACTCAGAAAAAATTTTTTCAACAAAAGAGTGGGAAAAAATGGAGAGATATTTCCAAATCAGGGCGGAGGAATTGGGAGAATCTAACGAAGCTTATCAATCATGTAGACGTATGCAACAATATGCTAATAAAAAAGATGCACAGGGATTACGCACTTTTATGAGAATAATTGGAAAATCCATATTGACGATTGTTTTCGGAAAAGCAACTGAATATGGAATTAGATCATTACTTGAGAGATTGGCAACTATTTCTTAAAAATTATGATGGATATTTTTCGGGATGATAAACAGCATAATTTAAGGTGTTGATTATGGATAATGCTGAAAAAAGTTATATAAATAATCTCCAAACTGAGTAGTTGATCTTTACATCAGTTTGGAGATTTAAATAACATTAGGATCTTTCTATACTTTTTCACGCATAGAATTTAATGCCTCTTCATATTCCTCTGGAGAATATTTTCTTAAAATCTGTTCTCTGGTTAAACCAAGATCAATCATATTTTGAATTGCATCAATTTTGGCTTCATGTAGTCCGGTAAGTCTGCCTTCACGTAGTCCAGTAAGTCTGCCTCTGGCTTCCCCTCTGGCTTCTCCCTGCTCCAACAATTCCTCAGAGCGTAACTTCAAAATCTTACCACCCATAATTTCACCCAATCCTTTCCTGATCTCATTATCCTCCGGAATAATATAATCCGCAATCTTCTCAATCAAAACAATCATATCCATATAAAGATGTGACTTTTGTTCCTTTTCAGATGTTTGCTCAAGCCTCCGGTTAATCTCCCGGAAATCGTCCAGCAGATGCTGCACTTTCTTCGAATCCGTTCCGTTGTGCTTCAAAAAGTGTTCATATCGTAAGATATGATATG